>Ga0233380_1000057_pt1 | contig 72421 bp, 71 predicted proteins | sample ElkDunMinimDraft_9_FD_191541 | JGI IMG/M metagenome (GOLD analysis project Ga0233380, IMG submission 191541) | Fecal eukaryotic communites from dung pellets of Tule Elk in California, USA - Elk Dung F36 | ecosystem: Host-associated > Mammals > Digestive system > Large intestine > Fecal | place... | reverse complement strand
TGCCACGAGGCGTCGAGACGATGGTGATGCCAAGACCGTTACGGATAATCGGGAGCTCTTTGCTACCCGAATAGACGCGGCGGCCCGGCTTGGAGACGCGCGAAACATGCTTGATTGCAGGTTCGCCCTCGAAATACTTCAGCTCAATGCGCAGCTGCAGGTGGGCGCCGGTAGCGTCCTCGCTGAAACCACGGATATAGCCTTCGCGCTGCAGAACCTCGAGCACGCTTGCGCGGAGCTTCGAAGCCGGCGAAAGGACGGAGTCCTTCTTCGCACGCTGGCCATTGCGGATGCGGGTGAGCATGTCACCCAGGGGATCGGTCAGTGCCATCGCTTGATCCTTACCAGCTCGACTTCGTCACGCCCGGGATCATGCCTTTGTTGGCAAGATCACGGAGCTCGATGCGGCAGAGGCCGAACTTGCGATAGTAGCCGCGTGGGCGGCCGGTGGTCGCGCAACGGTTACGAACCCGCGTCGGGTTCCCGTTGCGGGGAATTTCGGCCAGTTTAAGGCGCGCAATAAGTCGCTCGGTTTCGTCGAGCGTTTTATCATCGGCCTGGGCCTTGAGCGCTGCATACTTGGCAGCATACTTCTGAACGAGTTTCTTCCGACGCTCGTTCTTGTTGATCGAACTCAGTTTCGCCATGGACTTAAGCTCTCTTCCTTCTCTGGCTTAGGCAGCTTGTTGTGTTTCGGCCGCCTCGGCCGGGAACGGGAAACCAAACAGGCGAAGCAATTCACGCGCTTCGTCGTCGGTCTTTGCAGTGGTGGTGACGATGATGTCCATGCCACGCACCTTTTCGATCTGATCGTAGCTGATCTCTGGGAAGATGATCTGCTCTTTCAGGCCCATCGCATAATTGCCGCGCCCGTCGAAGCTCTTCGGGTTGAGGCCGCGGAAATCGCGGATGCGGGGCATTGCGACAGTGATGAGGCGATCGAGAAACTCGAACATGCGCTCACGACGCAGTGTGACCTTGCAGCCAATTGCCATGCCTTCACGCAGCTTGAACTGCGCGATCGACTTCTTGGCGCGTGTGACTACTGGCTTCTGGCCAGCAATCAGCTCCATCTCAGCAGCAGCGATCTGGACCTTCTTCTTGTCCTGACTGCCTTCGCCGACGCCCATGTTGAGCGTGATCTTCTCGATCTTCGGCACTTCCATCCGGTTCTTGTAGCCGAAACGTTCCGTCATCTTTTCAACAATGACGTCGTCGTAACGCTGCTTCAAACGGGCTGTGTAATTGTCACCCATCGATCGTCTCCCCGGATTTCACGGCCACGCGGACCTTCTTTCCGTCCTTGACTTCAAAGCGCACGCGAGTGGCCTTGCCGTCCTTGGGGTCGGCCAGGCCCACCTTCGAAATCGCCATCGGCGCTTCGCGGCGGTCAATCCCACCCTGTGGGTTCGCCTGTGTCGGCTTACGGTGACGGGCAGCCACGTTCACGCCAGCGACGAGCACCTTGCCGTCCTTGGGGAGAACCTGAAGGACAGTGCCGGTGCGGCCCTTGTCCTTACCCGACCGGACGACAACGCTGTCGCCCTTTTTGATCTTCGCAGCTGACATCACAGCACCTCCGGCGCGAGCGATATGATCTTCATGAAACCGCGGCCACGCAGTTCGCGGACCACGGGGCCAAAGATACGCGTACCGATCGGCTCCTCATTCTTGTTGATGAGGACAGCGGCATTCGAGTCAAAGCGAATTACCGAACCGTCAGCACGACGGACGTCCTTACGCGTCCGCACGATAACCGCGCGGTGCACGTCGCCCTTCTTTACACGGGCGCGGGGCTGCGCCTCCTTGACGGACACCACAATGATGTCGCCAACGCCGGCGGTACGACGCTTCGACCCGCCCAGCACCTTGATGCACTGGACGCGCTTAGCGCCGCTGTTATCCGCGACGTCAAGATTGGATTGCATCTGGATCATTGATCCGGTTCCTTCTCATCGGCTTGCCGAAACCAGTCCGGCAGTTCCAAATCTTTCAACGTCTAGTTTTAGACGTCCGCTTCGATGGCGGCAGCCTTGCCAGCCAGGACGCGATCAACAACCTTCCAGGTCTTGAGCTTCGACAGCGGGCGGGTCTCTTCGATCCGCACGGTCTCACCCGTCTTGAAGGCGTTGTCTTCGTCGTGGGCGTGATACTTCTTCGAGCGGCGGATGATCTTCCCGTACAGCGGGTGCTTCACCTTGCGCTCGACCTTCACGACCACCGTCTTGTCAGTCTTGTCCGAGACCACCGTCCCGACCAGGATACGCTTGGGCATGGTCTACTCCTTACGCCTTGGCCGGGCGCGAACGCTCGGTCTGTAGCGTCTTGATACGGGCGATGTCACGACGCACTTCCTTGATGCGCGCCGGACGCTCCAGCTGGTTGGTCGCCGCCTGGAAGCGCAGGTTGAATGCCTCGCGCTTGAGGTCGCCGAGGTCAGCCGAAAGCTGGTCGTCGGTCTTGGGGCGAAGATCTTCAATCTTGGCCATTATTCACCTCCCAGGTGCGAGGTGTCACCCAGACGGGCAACAACCTTGGTCTTGATCGGCAGCTTCATCGCAGCGCGGCTGAAGGCTTCAGCGGCCAGAGGGCCGGCAACGCCGTCGAGCTCGAACAGGATGCGGCCGGGCTTCACGCGAGCAGCCCAGTATTCAACCGAACCCTTGCCCTTACCCTGACGGACTTCTGCAGGCTTCTTCGAAACCGGCACGTCAGGGAAAATGCGGATCCAGAGACGGCCCTGGCGCTTGATGTGACGCGTGATCGCGCGGCGAGCCGCCTCGATCTGGCGAGCGGTGATCCGCTCCGGTTCCATGGCCTTCAGACCATAGGAACCAAAGTTCAGATCGGTGCCGCCCTTGGCTTCACCTTTGATCCGGCCCTTGAAGGCCTTGCGAAACTTGTGCTTTTTCGGTTGCAGCATGACTTAGTTCCTGCGGTCGTCGCGTGCCGGACGCACGCCGGAGGTCTGAGCCTCCAACATAAGCCGGTCCTGCGCCATCGGATCATGACCAAGGATTTCACCCTTGAAGATCCAAACCTTGATGCCGATCACGCCATAAGCGGTCAGCGCCTCAGCTTCGGCGTAATCGATGTGAGCGCGAAGCGTGTGCAGCGGCACGCGACCTTCACGATACCATTCGACGCGGGCGATCTCGGCGCCGCCAAGACGGCCGCCGCATGTGATCTTGATGCCTTCTGCGCCAAGGCGAAGAGCCGACTGAACGGCGCGCTTCATTGCACGGCGGAAAGCAACACGGCGGATCAGCTGATCGGCGATGCCCTGAGCGACAAGCTTCGAATCGATTTCCGGCTTGCGGATCTCGACGATGTTCAGCTTGACGTCGCTGCCCGTCATCTTGGTAAGCTGCAGACGCAGCTTCTCGATGTCGGCGCCCTTCTTGCCGATGATGACGCCCGGACGAGCGGCATAAATCGACACACGGCACAGCTTTGCTGGACGCTCGATCACTACCTTGGAGATCGCAGCCTGCGGCAGCGTCTCCATGATGAACTTGCGAATCTTGAGGTCTTCCTCAAGCATCTTCGCATAGCTGCGGCCTTCGGCGTACCAGCGGCTATCCCAGGTCCGGTTGATCTGGAGGCGCAGGCCGATGGGGTTGCTCTTATGACCCATGGATCAGGCCTCCTCGACTTCGCGGACCACAATGCGCAGCCGGCTGAACGGCTTGAGGATGCGGGTGGATTTCCCGCGCCCACGCGTGTGGAAACGCTTCATGGTGACTGATTTGCCGACGCTGGCTTCAGCAACTACCAGCGCGTCAACATCGAGGTTATGGTTGTTTTCCGCGTTTGCGATCGCCGAGGCGAGCACCTTGCGGGCATCAACTGCCATCGCCTTCTTCGAGAAGGACAGGATGTTCATGGCCTCTTCGACCTTCTTCCCGCGGATAAGGCCAGCGACAAGGTTAAGCTTCTGAGCCGAACCACGAATCGTGGTGCCGACCGACAGCGCTTCCTTTTCGCCAACGCGACGGGGGGACTTTTCCTTGCCCATTAGCGCTTGCCCTTCTTATCGGCGGCGTGGCCAGGGAAGTTGCGCGTAGGTGCGAACTCGCCAAGCTTGTGACCGACCATGTCCTCGTTAACCGAGACGGGGATGAACTTCTGGCCATTGTAGACGCTGAACGTCAGACCAACGAACTGCGGCAGGATCGTCGAGCGCCGCGACCAGGTCTTGATCGGACCGGCACGATTGCCTGCATCCTGCGCGGCTTCCGCCTTTTTCAGCAGGTGCAGTTCGACGAAGGGGCCTTTCCAGACGGAACGTGCCATGGTGGCTTACCTCTTCTTCTTCGCGTGACGCGAACGGATAATCAACTTGTCCGTCTGCTTGTTATTGCGGGTACGAGCGCCCTTGGTCGGCTTGCCCCACGGAGTGACCGGATGACGGCCGCCCGAGGTCCGGCCTTCACCACCACCGTGTGGGTGATCGACCGGGTTCTTCGCGACACCGCGGGTCAGCGGACGACGGCCCTGCCAGCGCGTACGCCCAGCCTTGCCGAAGTTCTGGTTCTGGTTGTCAGGGTTCGAAACCGCGCCAACCGTACCCATGCAATCGCCACGCAGGTAACGCTGCTCGCCTGAGTTCAGACGAACAATTACCATGCCGCGGTCGCGACCGACGAGCTGCACATAGGTGCCTGCCGAACGAGCAATCTGCCCGCCCTTGCCCGGCTTCATCTCCACGTTGTGGATGATGGTGCCGACCGGCATCTGCGAGAGAAGCATGGCATTGCCAGGCTTCACGTCCGTCTTTTCACCGGCAACGACCGTATCGCCTACAGCAAGGCGCTGCGGTGCGATGATGTAGGTCTGCTCACCGTCTTCGTACTTGACGAGTGCGATGAACGCCGTGCGGTTAGGGTCATATTCCAGGCGTTCGACGGTGGCCGGCATATCCCACTTACGACGCTTGAAGTCGATGAAGCGGTACTTCTGCTTGTGACCACCAGCGATGCCGCGCGAGGTCACATGACCCTTGTTGTTGCGGCCGCCAGTCTTGTGCTTACCTTCGGTCAGCGCCTTGACGGGCTTGCCCTTCCAGAGCGACGATTTGTCGACAAGGATAAGGCCGCGCCGTGCGGGGCTGGTCGGGTTATAGTTCTTGAGTGCCATGGTTCGCGCCTCAGATCCCGCTAGTGACGTCGATGGACTGGCCAGCTGCCAGCGTCACGACCGCCTTCTTCACGTCCGAACGGCGATAGGGCTTGCCCTTCCACCGCTTGGTCTTGCCCTTCTGGGTCAGGGTGTTCACACCGATCACCTTGACGTCGAACAGAGCCTCGACAGCCGCCTTGATCTCCGGCTTGGTTGCCGTATCGGCAACCTTGAAGACCACGGCGTTATGTTCGCTGAGCAGCGTCGACTTCTCAGTGATGTGGGGAGCCACGATCACGTCGTAGTGACGTGTGTCGATTGCATCCTTAGCCATTGAAACGCGCCTCCAGTTTCTCGACCGCGGCGCGCGTCAGCACCAGCGTATCATGCTTCAGGATGTCATAGACATTGGCGCCGACAGCAGGGAGAACATTGATACCGATAAGGTTGGCCGAAGCGCGGGCGAAGCCCTCGTTCACGGTTTCACCGTCGATTACCAAAATCTTCTTGCCCCAGTTAGCTGCCGCCAACTGACCTGCGAGCGCCTTGGTCTTGGCATCCTTCAGCTCAAGGCTGTCGACGATGATGAGACCGTCCTTTGCCTTGGCAGAAAGAGCCATCTTCAGGCCGAGCGCACGAACCTTCTTGTTCAGCGACACGTCAAACTCACGACGACGCGCGCCATGTGCCTTACCGCCGCCGATGAAGATCGGAGCCTTACGATCGCCGTGACGGGCAGTACCGCCGCCCTTCTGGCGACCGAACTTCTTGCCAGTACGGGCAACTTCCGACCGCTCACGAGTCGCACGGGCAATACCGCGACGATTCTCAAGCTGCCAGGTTACGACACGATGCAGGATGTCCGCACGCGGCTCGAGGCCGAACACGTCTTCCGACAACTCGATGTCGCCCTTGCCGGCCGAACCATCGATATTGAGGAGCTTCACCTTCACGACTTAGCCCTCCTGGCCTTCGGCCGCTTCGACCGCGGAAGCCTGTTCGGCCGGCGTGTCGGCGGGAGCCGAGTCATTGCTGTTAGCCGCGCCCTTGAGGCCGGCGGGATAGGGTGCTTCGGCGTGGCGCGAGACCTTCACCGAGTCCTTGACGGTCAGCCAGGTGTTCTTCGCACCAGGGACCGAGCCCTTGACGAAAATCAGGCCACGCTCGTCATCGACGCGTACGACTTCCAGGTTCTGCTGGGTACGTTCGCGGTCGCCCATGTGACCAGCCATCTTCTTATTCTTGAAGACGCGGCCTGGATCCTGACGCTGACCGGTTGAACCGTGCGCACGGTGCGAGATCGAAACACCGTGGGTCGCGCGCATACCGCCGAAACCCCAGCGCTTCATGGCACCGGCAAAGCCCTTACCCTGAGTATGCCCGGAGACGTCGACCATCTGGCCCGGCACAAAGTGCGAGGCCGCAATCGTCGAGCCCACTTCGAGCACAGCATCGTCGGAAACGCGGAACTCGCGAACGCGCGCCTTCAGCGGAACCTGAGCCTTAGCGAAATGCTCACGCTGCGGCTTCGCAACGTTCTTCTGCTTAGCTTCACCTGCACCCAGCTGAACCGCGACGTATCCGTCACGTTCTTCCGAGCGAACTGAAACCACTTGGCAGTTTTCCAGGGCCAAAACGGTAACCGGCACGTGCCGTCCGTCTTCCTGAAAAAGGCGAGTCATCCCCACCTTCTTAGCGATCACGCCTGTGCGCATGATCATGACTCCTTAAACAGAGGCCTGCACGGGCCCATCCCGTGAAGGCGTGTTCAGCCCAAAAGGTGAAACGAGCCCCGTCCGGGCTGAATGTCACTCCGAAGAGTAACGAGACGGGGGACGCTTGCCCGGCCTTATCGGCCGGAGGTATCCCTATGTCCGCGCGGGAAAGTTCCCGCGAAACCGGCCTAAGCCGGAAGGAAGCGGCTCGAAGGTCGAGACCCCCAAGCCAAACCGGCTTACGCCAGCTTAATTTCGACGTTCACGCCGGCTGCCAGGTCAAGCTTCATCAAAGCGTCGACAGTGGTTGCATTCGGCTGCACGATATCGAGAAGGCGCTTGTACGTACGCACCTCAAACTGCTCGCGCGATTTTTTATCGACGTGCGGTCCACGGTTGACGGTGAACTTCTCGATGTGGGTCGGCAGCGGAATGGGGCCCCGAATAAGAGCGCCGGTGCGGCGGGCAGTTTCCGCGATCTCGCCAGTTGCCTGGTCGAGCACGCGGTGGTCAAACGCCTTAAGGCGAATGCGGATATTCTGGGCTTCCATGTCGTACTACCGATGAGAAAGAGCAAAAATGAAAATCGATCGCCCTGCCCTTTCTAGCATCCGCCAAAAGCGCGGGGCGATCGTCTGAAACCGGCCGCCGGAAGAACGAATCTCCCGGCGGAGCGCGGCCTATATTACTTCGTGATCTTGCTGACAACCCCTGATCCGACAGTGCGGCCACCTTCGCGAATTGCGAAGCGAAGACCCTCATCCATCGCGATCGGAGCGATCAGCTTTACGCCGATCGTTACGTTGTCGCCCGGCATAACCATCTCTGTGCCCTCAGGGAGAACAACTTCGCCGGTCACGTCGGTGGTGCGGAAGTAGAACTGCGGGCGGTAGTTGGCGAAGAACGGCGTGTGACGGCCACCTTCATCCTTCGACAGCACGTAAACTTCGGCGTTGAACTCGGTGTGCGGCGTAACCGAACCCGGCTTAGCCAGAACCTGGCCACGCTCAACGTCTTCACGCTTCAGGCCACGAACCAGCGCACCAACGTTATCGCCGGCTTCACCCTGGTCGAGCAGCTTGCGGAACATTTCCACGCCGGTCACGACGGTCTTCTGCGTGTCCTTAAGACCGATAACTTCGACTTCGTCGCCAACCTTGACGATACCGGTCTCGATGCGGCCAGTCACAACGGTGCCGCGACCAGAGATCGAGAACACGTCTTCAACAGGCATCAGGAACGGCTTGTCAGTCGGGCGTGGCGGCTGCGGGATGTAGTCGTCAACAGCCTTCATCAGCTCAAGAATGGATTCCCGACCGATGGTATCGTCGCGACCTTCAAGCGCAGCCAAAGCCGAACCCTTGACGATGGGGATCGCATCGCCGTCGAAGCCGTAGTAGCTCAGCAGTTCGCGAACTTCGAGCTCAACGAGCTCAAGGATTTCTGCGTCGTCAACCTGGTCGACCTTGTTCATGTAAACAACAAGTGCAGGCACACCAACCTGGCGAGCAAGCAGGATGTGCTCACGCGTCTGCGGCATCGGGCCGTCAGCCGAGTTCACGACGAGGATAGCGCCGTCCATCTGCGCCGCACCGGTGATCATGTTCTTCACGTAGTCAGCGTGACCCGGGCAATCGACGTGCGCATAGTGACGGTTGTCGGTTTCATATTCGACGTGCGACGTCGAAATGGTGATGCCGCGCTCGCGCTCTTCGGGAGCCTTGTCGATGTTTGCGTAGTCGGTGAACGTTGCGCCGCCCGATTCAGCCAGCACCTTGGTGATAGCAGCCGTCAGCGTGGTCTTGCCGTGATCGACGTGACCGATGGTACCAATGTTGCAGTGCGGCTTATTCCGCTCGAATTTTGCCTTCGCCATTTTGGTCTAACCTTCTTTCGCTTGAATTCGAATCTACGGGAAGGACGGCACCCGCTGAATCAGGCGCCGCCCCTATAATCATCTTGCCGCTTAAGCAAGCTTCTCCTTAACTTCAGCCGCGACGTTCGCCGGGACTTCGTCATAGTGGGAGAAGAACATCGAGTAATTGGCCCGGCCCTGCGTGAACGAGCGCAGCTGGTTCACGTAACCGAACATGTTAGCCAGCGGGACCATGGCTTCGACTGCCTGAGCATTGCCCCGCGTGTCGGTGCCCTGGATTTGGCCACGACGGCTGTTCATGTCGCCGATGACGTCACCCAGATACTCATCCGGGGTAACAACTTCGACCTTCATGATCGGCTCGAGCAGCTTGATGCCGGCCCGCTGCGCCACTTCGCGCATCGCAGCGCGACCAGCAATTTCGAACGCCAGTGCCGACGAGTCGACGTCATGGTAGGCGCCGTCGTAGAGATCGATCTCGAAGTCGATGATCGGGAAGCCGATCAGCGAACCCGAAGCGGCAGTCTCACGGAAGCCCTTTTCAATTGCGGGGATATATTCCTTCGGAATGTTACCGCCCTTGATCGCATCCTTGAAGATGATGCCCGAACCGCGCTCGCCCGGCGTGACCTTTACCTTCACGCGACCGAACTGCCCAGTACCACCCGACTGCTTCTTGTGGGTGTAGTCGACGTCAACCGGCTTTGCGAGATACTCGCGATAGGCGACCTGCGGCGCGCCGACGTTCGCTTCAACCTTGAATTCGCGGCGCATGCGATCGACCAGAATGTCGAGGTGAAGCTCGCCCATTCCCTTGATGATCGTCTGGCCCGATTCGTGGTCAGTCGAAACGCGGAAGGACGGGTCCTCGGCAGAAAGACGATTGAGCGCGATGCCCATCTTTTCCTGGTCGGCCTTGGTCTTCGGTTCCACCGACAGTTCGATAACCGGCTCGGGGAATTCCATACGCTCAAGCACGATCGGTGACTTCTCGAGGCAAAGCGTATCGCCTGTTGTCGTTTCCTTCATGCCGGCCAGCGCAACGATGTCGCCGGCGAAGGCTTCATCGATGTCCTTACGGTCATTGGCGTGCATCTCGAGGATGCGGCCAACCTTTTCCTTCTTGTCCTTCACCGAGTTCAGGTAGGTGCCCTTGGTAAGCACGCCCGAATAGATGCGGATGAAGGTCAGCGATCCAACGAACGGATCGTTCATGACCTTGAACGCCAAAGCGGAGAACGGCGCATCGTCGCTGGGCGGACGGCTGTCAGGCTCATCGCTGTCCATCTTCACGCCCTGCACGTCTTCGATGTCGAGCGGCGACGGCATGAAGTCCACAACTGCGTCGAGCAGTGTCTGTACGCCCTTGTTCTTGAACGATGAACCGCAGAGAACCGGAACGAAAGCCTGCGCCAGCGTACCCTTCCGGAGCAACGCCTTCAGTGCAGCTGCATCAGGAATGGTGCCATCAAGATAGGCTTCCATCGCAGCGTCGTCCTGCTCAACAGCAAGTTCGACCAGCTTTTCGCGATATTCAGCAGCCTTGTCCTTCATGTCGTCAGGAATTTCGACATATTCGAACTCAGCGCCCAGGCTCTCGTCCTTCCAGACGATGCCGCGCTCATTGATCAGGTCAACCAGGCCGATAAAATCGGACTCAGCGCCGATCGGCAGATAAATTACTGCCGGAACCGCGCCAAGGCGATCAATGATCGTCTGCACGCAGTAATAGAAGTTCGCACCGGTACGGTCGAGCTTGTTGATGTAGCACATGCGCGGAACGCCGTACTTGTCAGCCTGACGCCATACGGTTTCCGACTGCGGCTCAACGCCGGCAACGCCGTCGAAAGCTGCAACCGCGCCGTCGAGAACGCGCAGCGAACGCTCAACTTCAATCGTGAAGTCGACGTGACCGGGCGTGTCGATGATGTTCAGCCGGTGATCGTTCCAGAAACAGGTCGTCGCGGCCGACGTGATCGTGATGCCGCGCTCTTGCTCCTGCTCCATCCAGTCCATGGTGGCGGCGCCGTCGTGGACTTCGCCGATCTTGTAGGACTTGCCGGTGTAATAAAGGATGCGCTCGGTCGTCGTGGTCTTGCCGGCGTCAATATGCGCCATAATACCGAAGTTGCGGTATTTATCGAGCGAATGGCTGCGTGCCATGGTCGGTTCCTTAGGGATGAGGGAGGGGAGCCGCTGCCGGCTTCCCGCCCCATATAGTGAGCTTTGTGACGGCCGAAAGACTTACCAGCGGTAGTGGCTGAACGCGCGGTTGGCGTCGGCCATACGGTGGGTATCTTCGCGCTTCTTCACAGCGTTGCCGCGGTTGTTGGCAGCATCCATCAGTTCGCCCGAAAGACGAGCGGACATGGTGGTTTCCGAACGGTTGCGCGCAGCCGTGATCAACCAGCGGATGGCCAGAGCCTGAGCGCGTTCCGGACGGACTTCGACCGGCACCTGATAGGTCGCACCACCAACGCGGCGGCTGCGGACTTCGATCTGCGGCTTCACGTTGGTCAGCGCATCGTGGAACAGCTGGATCGGGTCGGCCTTGGCCTTGGCTTCCATGGTCGTCATAGCGCCATAAACGATACCTTCGGCAACAGACTTCTTACCATCGAGCATGAGGTTGTTCATGAACTTCGACAGAACCTGATCTCCAAACTTTGGATCAGGCAGGATTTCCCGCTTCTCGGGACGACGACGACGTGACATCGGACTAATTCCTTAATCTCGGGCCTCAGCGCAGCGCGCGGGCCGGTAAACCAGCGTGACGTTCAGGCGGGGAATGCCCCGCCCCGAACCATCACTTCGGCCGCTTGGCGCCGTACTTCGAACGCGACTGCTTACGGTCCTTGACGCCCTGTGTATCGAGCACGCCGCGCAGCACGTGGTAACGCACACCGGGAAGATCGCGGACACGACCGCCGCGGATCAGCACAACGGAGTGCTCCTGCAGGTTGTGGCCTTCACCGGGAATGTACGAGATGACTTCGCGCTGGTTGGTCAGGCGGATCTTGGCAACCTTGCGAAGAGCCGAGTTCGGCTTCTTCGGAGTCGTCGTGTAAACGCGGGTGCAGACGCCGCGCTTCTGCGGATTCTGCTCCATCGCAGGGACCTTGCTCTTGGCCTTCTGCGGCACGCGACCCTTGCGGATCAGCTGGTTGATTGTGGGCATGAAGTACTCTTCACCTTTGTCTGCCCGCCACAGCGGGATTACTGCGCCGGATTTGGAGCCTGGTAATTCAGATGGATGCATGCGTTCCCACACCTGTACGCATACCCGTGGAACGGGTAGCCGGGACGTTGCGACAATGTCGCACCCCGATGCAGGCATGAGCCGAAAACACTCCACCCGCACCATCAGGCGCCGGGTTACTTTGACGGTTAAACGTGTTCGCACGCGCACCGGCAATGTTCAGCTCTATATCGTCAGCAGGAGGTAAGCCTCATGCGGATTTGCGGGCCCTTAATCCTGATTGCAGGCACGGTCAAGCTGAGTCTCGCCTTACTCGGCCGCCTCACGCCCCCGCTCCAGCAGCGGGGTGAGATATTGCCCCGTGAAGCTGCGCGGGTTGGCTGATACATTCTCGGGCGTGCCCTCGGCCACGATCTCGCCACCCCGAACGCCACCTTCGGGGCCGAGGTCGATCATCCAGTCAGCCACCTTGATGACATCAAGGTTGTGTTCGATCACAACCACGCTGTTCCCCTGATCGACCAACCGCTGCAGCACTTCCAGAAGCTTGCGCACATCTTCGAAATGCAATCCGGTCGTTGGCTCGTCGAGGATATACAGCGTCTGCCCTGTCGATCGCCGCGCCAACTCCTTGGCCAGCTTCACACGCTGCGCTTCGCCACCTGAAAGCGTGGTCGCCTGCTGGCCCACCTTTACATAGCCAAGGCCGACCTCGTTTAGCATATGCATCTTGTCGCGGATTGGCGGCACCGCCTTGAAGAATTCTTCTGCGTCCTCAATCGTCATGTCGAGCACATCGGCGATGGAAAGCCCCTTGAACTTCACCTCCAGAGTCTCGCGGTTGTAGCGTTTGCCGTGACATTCCTCGCACGTGACATAGACGTCCGGCAGGAAGTGCATTTCGATCTTGATCAGGCCATCGCCCTGGCACGCCTCGCAGCGTCCACCCTTGACGTTGAAGCTGAATCGGCCGGGCTTATACCCACGGGCCTGTGATTCTGGCAGGCCAGCAAACCAATCACGAATCTGCGTGAACGCGCCGGTATAAGTTGCTGGATTTGAACGCGGCGTACGCCCGATGGGTGATTGATCGATCTCGATCACCTTGTCGCAATGTTCCAGCCCCGTGATCTTGTCATGTGGCCCGGCAATAACCCGCGCCCCATTTAGCTGCCGGGCGGCGCCTGCATAAAGCGTATCCAGCGTCAGCGACGACTTGCCGCTGCCCGAGACGCCCGAAATGCAGCAGAACGTGCCAAGCGGAATCTTGGCCGTGACATTGCGCAGGTTGTTGGCCCGCGCGCCATGCACAGTGATGTAAAGACCATTCCCCGGCCTGCGGACCTTGGGCACTTCGATCCGGCGCACGCCGGTCAGGTATTGACCCGTAAGGCTGTTCTTGCTGGCAAGGATGTCCTGCAAACTACCCTGCGCGACGATCTCGCCCCCGTGCACGCCCGCACCCGGCCCAAGGTCGACGATATGGTCGGCGTGACGAATGGCATCCTCGTCATGCTCTACGACAATCACCGTATTCCCAAGATCCCGCAGCCGCTTCAGCGTTTCAAGTAACCGGTCGTTGTCGCGCTGGTGAAGGCCGATGCTGGGTTCGTCCAGGACATACAGCACGCCGGACAGTCCGCTGCCAATCTGGCTAGCAAGCCTAATACGCTGGCTTTCGCCACCCGAAAGCGTGCCGCTGGTGCGATCAAGATTCAGGTAATCGAGCCCGACATTGTTAAGAAAGCCCAGCCGTTCGTTAATTTCTTTCAGAATGGCACGGGCAATCTGCTGTTGCTGCGATGTCAGCTTACGGTCCAGCGTAGAGAACCATTCCAGCGCATCCGACACAGAAAAACGGGTAACAGTGGAGATGTCGTTTCCCCCCACCTTCACACTTAGCGCTTCGGGCTTCAGCCGCTTGCCATCACACACCTCACACGGTTGCGCAGTCTGAAATTTGCTCAACTCTTCGCGCATCCATGCGCTTTCGGTCTGTAGCAAACGGCGATTGAGGTTGCCAATCACCCCCTCGAAAGCTTTGGTTACGGTGTAGCTCTTGCGGCCATCAATGAAGGTCAACGGCACAGCCTTGCCGCCAGTGCCGTGCAGGATCACGACCTTTACTTCCCCCGAAAGATCCTGCCACGGAGTTTCAAGATCGAAACCGAACTCCTTGGCAAGGCTGCCTAATACCTGCATGTAATAGGGGCTAGGAGGGTTGCTTTTCGCCCAGGGCATTATGGCACCCTGCTTGAGCGACAAGGCCTCATTCGGCACCACAAGTTGCGGGTCGAACAGCAGCTTCTCACCCAGCCCATTGCAGGCCGGGCAAGCACCCTGCGGCGCGTTGAATGAGAACAGCCGCGGCTCAATCTCTTCGATAGTGAAGCCGGAAACCGGGCAGGCAAACTTCTCGGAAAAGACGATCCGGTTCGGCGGCAAGCCGGCGCCCTTCATCGCGCCGCCGACTTCTTCTGCCTCGCGCCCCGGAACGACGCCTTCGGCCAGATCGACGTAGGTCAGTCCTTCGGCCAGTTTCAACGCCTGCTCAAAGCTGTCTGCAAGCCGCGTCTCGATGCCTTCGCGCACAGCGATGCGATCAACCACGACTTCGATGTCATGCTTGAGTTTCTTGTCGAGCGCCGGAGCATCCTCGATGGCATAGAATTCACCATCAATCCGTAGCCGTGTGTAACCTGACTTCTGCCACTCGGCGATTTCCTTGCGGTATTCGCCCTTGCGTCCGCGCACCACCGGCGCGAGCAGATAGGCCCGTGTCCCTTCGGGCAGCGCCATGACCCGGTCGACCATCTGGCTGACGGTCTGCGCGGTAATCGGCAGGCCTGTGGCGGGCGAATAGGGTACGCCGGTCCGCGCCCACAGCAGGCGCATGTAATCGTAGATCTCTGTAACCGTGGCGACAGTTGAGCGCGGGTTACGGCTCGTCGTCTTCTGTTCGATGGAAATAGCCGGGCTGAGGCCGTCGATATGTTCGACATCCGGCTTTTGCATCATCTCGAGGAACTGGCGCGCATAGGCCGAAAGGCTTTCGACATAGCGCCGCTGCCCCTCGGCATAGATGGTATCGAAGGCCAGGCTGGATTTGCCCGACCCCGAAAGCCCGGTAATGACAATCAGTTGCTCACGCGGCAGCGAAACGTCAAAACCCTTAAGGTTGTGCTCACGCGCGCCGCGCACGGTAATGTGGGAAAGCGACATAGCGCGCGGTGTTCCATATTTGTTCGATTCGGGCAAGTGAGGCCGGGCTGCACACCGACCACAAGTGCGCTATGTGGTTTCAGTTAGCCCGATCTGCAAGGTTGGACACGCCGAGCGCACGCGCACCCTCTTCGCCCAGCCAGCGCGCGCCGACGCCCCAGACCGCCGCGATAATGGCTTCGTTCAACGCTTCATCCGGGGAGCCATCCGCTGCCACCCTGCCCTTTTCCAACACAATCACACGGTCTGCATGGTTCATGGCAGTTGCCAGATCATGCAGGACCAGCACCACCCCAACCCCGTTTTCTGCCTGCTCCCGCAGCCGGGCGACAAGAGCTGCGGCATGGGCCAGATCCAGATTCGCCAGTGGCTCATCCGCCAGGAACCAACGCGGCCTGCCCGCAAGAACGCGCGCCGTCAGCGCCCGGGCGCGCTCGCCGCCAGACAGTTGCGATACCGGACGGTGGCGCAGTGCGTCCAGGTCCATGGCGGCGATTGCCGTGTCCATGGCATGCCCCTGCTCATCCGCGGGCGCATCGCGCCAGGGAATGCGGCCAAGTGACACCAGTGTTTCGACACTGACGTCCCATGCAATTTCCGGAGACTGGGGAAGATAGCCGATGATACGACCGCGATCCTGCCCGCGCATTGCACCAAGTGAAATTCCATCAAGCTCTACCGAGCCGCCGTCCGGTGAAAGCAGCCCCGCCAGCGCCGCCAGTAATGTTGACTTGCCCGCCCCGTTGGGGCCGCAAATCGCCGTCACCTCTCCCGGATGCAATATCACCGAAACGCCTGACAGGCGGTCCGCGATAACCAGATTGTGCGCGGTCAAATTCATGCCAGGCCCCGCCGCATCTTCAGTAGCAGATGCAAAAAGAACGGCGCACCGATCAGACTGAGCGCAATACCGAGCCGCAACTCGCCACCGGCCAGCGGGAGGACACGGCATACGCAATCTGCAACCAGCAACAGCAACGCCCCGGCCAATGCACTGGGCACAAGCAATGACGAAGGCCGCCGATCCGTGAACGGGCGAACAAGATGCGGAACGATAAGCCCGACGAAGCCGATGATCCCGGCAACGGCCACACTGCTTCCCACCGTAAGGCCGATCCCTATGATCATCAGCCATTGCAGGCGCCGCGGCTCTACACCCAGCGAACGCGCTGCAGCCTCCCCCAGTGTCAGAGCATCCAGCGAACGGCGGCCGAGTGCCAATACCGCTAGACCGGCCAACGTCAGCGGCGCCGCGATCCACACATCCCGCCAGCTCCGATCGGCCAGCGCGCCCATAAGCCAGGTGACGATTTCGCTCATCGCAAAGGGCGTCGGTGCCAGGCTGATGGCAAGGCTGACCAAAGCGCCGGAAAGGCTGGCGATCATCATCCCGGCCAGCGTGAATAGTGCGATACCCCTGCCGGTACCATTGCCGCCCTGCCCCGCGATCAGTGCCAGAAGCGCCATTGCACTGCCCGCGCCGATCAACGCAAAAACCGGAAGCGTCCAACCTGCAGACACGCCCAGCCACAGGCTTAGGACAGCGCCAAGTGCGGCGGTTGGCGCTATGCCGAACAGCCCTGGATCGGCAAGCGGATTGCGCAGGTAGCCTTGCATGGCTGCGCCGGCTGTACCCAGTCCCGCGCCGATGATCACCGCCAGCAACGCCCGCGGCAGACGTAGTTCGGCAAGGATCACCCCGGCGTTCGGGATCGCTGGGTCAAACGGATTGATCCACACTCGCCCGGCCAGCAATGAAAGCGGAACAACAATGGCCAGGCAGGCCAGAAGGATAAGGCTGAAGCGCGTCACGAAACGGACCGCCGTATTTCCGCCAGTCGCGCCGCCGAACGAATAATCGTTGGCCCGCCGCACCAAAGCAGGGACGGCTCGAACCATTCATGTCTGGTGTTGCCCAAGGCCTTCAGCGCTGGATGGGACAGCATCCGATCCGCATCCGACGGGACATCGCCCGCTGCAAGGACTACCGAAGGCGGATCGGACAACATCACTTCAAGCGGCAGAATTTCGGCCTGTCCCATGCCTTTTTCGGCGCTGAAACTGGCAAGACCCGCGTGCTGCAGGAGGTCGGCAATCAGGGTGCTCCCGCCCGGGACGATGCCCCCCGATTGCCACACCACCGCCGACACCGGCTTCGCGCCACGGGGCGGAGCGGCTTCAGCGAGCGCAGCGTCAATACGGCGGATTAGCGCCTCACCACGTTCCGGGTGGCCCGCCAGCCGCGCGATGTGCATTACCTGCGCCTTGCTATCGGCCACGCTGGTCGCGATTGGCACTTTTTCCAACTGCAGACCAAGACGTTCAAAGGCATCGGCAGTGGCCGAGGGTACAAATGTTCCCGTAATCACCATATCAGGCCGCAGCGCCATAACTTCTTCGACGCTGCCGGAAACCGAAGGAAAGCGCCGCGCAACGGCCAGATCCATAGAGCTCGACGATGGATCGCTGCTGTAATGAGACAGGGCAAGAACCTGCCCGGGGTCGGCAACTTCTGCCAACACCGCATCGCTGCAGGGGTTCAAGCTTACAATCGTGGGGTGGATCGGCGGCGCCTGCGGCTGCGGCGCCTGAGAACAAGCCGCAAGCGTCAACAGGACAAGCGTCGCCGCTCGCATCAGAAGCGCGCCCTCGCGCCGATATAGGCAGACCGTCCCGGCGTGCCGTAGCCGGCGGCGATCTGGTACTCGGCATCACCAAGGTTTTCGATGCGGCCGTACACCTCAATCCGCTCCGTCACAGGCAGGCTCGCCCGTACGGTGAGCAAAGCATAGCCATCAAGCCGCGCGGAATTGCTTGCATTGTCAAAGCTGTCGCCAACCATGCGGATGTCCCCGCCCACAGTAAGGTCCGCAAGCGGCGTGATCCAGTCTGCCGATACCGTGATGGCGTGACGCGGGCGGCGCGCCAAATCGTTGCCTTCGTTGGGGCTGCCGGCCGTGCGATTCTCGGCCTCGACATAGGTATAGGCAACCTGCCCCGAAAAACGCTCGGTCATCTGGGCGCCAAGTTCCACTTCAACACCTTGGGCGCGAGCCTTGCCGATATTGTCGTAGGTGCCGAAGGGACGGTCCATGCAGATGCCGGTCGTCACTTCAAAACAGGACACGAAATCAATCAGATTGCTGGAATCGCGGCGAAACGCGGTGATCGCAAAATGCAGCCCGGCATTCCTGCTGCCTTTCTCGATGCCGATATCATAGCTCTTGCTGGTTTCGGGCATGAGCGAACCGTTACCATAGTCAGACAGCAACTGATAAAGCGTTGGCGCCTTGAAGCCTTCGCCATAGGAAGCGCGCACGCGCCAGTCATTCCCAAGGCTGAAGCTGCCGTTGGCGCCGAACGTCCATTCGCTGCCGAAATCGCTGTGATCGTTCAGACGCACACCGGCCGCGATGGTGACATTATCGGCATACCAGCCCAGCAGGGCATAGCCGCTCGCCAGTTCTGCCTTGCCCGACGAGCCGAACGGCCCGGTGTCAAAGCGGCTCCACTCATTATCCGCCCCAAAATCGACCACCATTGCGCCGCCGAAACGATAACGCCCGCGCAGTTCGAGCCGCTCGTCTCGGCCTTTCGTCGTGAAATAGCTGTCGGGGCCGATCACTGGATCAAACAGTTCACGCCGCACATCAGCGATAGTGTAGCCCGCAGTCAGGTTGAGTGTGTCGCTGGTGTACTCTGCACCAGCCCGACCGGACCATTCGCGCGTATCCTGATACTCAGCCGTATCGGAGAAGATCATGTAAGTCGGCGGCGCAAAGCCATCGATGTCCAACCTGCCGTCGGCAAAGCGGCCGTTCGCCACAAGCGCAAGGCCGTCCACCACCTCAAAGCGGGCCCGGCCCGTCACTTGCCATTGGCGGAACCCATCAGGCTCTGTGCCAATAGCCGCCGTGGAGAAACCGTCGCTGTGGTGATAGCCTGCGGCGAGCCCACCGGTAAACCGATCCGTGACAACACCCGCAGCCCCTGTCGCATAGATACTGTCCATCGCACCGTATTCTGCGCTAGCCTCCACGCCGTCGATTTCGCGGCTGGTGACAGCCAGCACGCCGCCGATTGCCCGGCTGCCCCAGACCACGCTATTGGACCCACGCAGCAGTTCCATCTTACCGACATTGCCGGGCAGCAGGTTGCCAAAGTCAAAGCCGCCCCCGGGTGAAGCGGTATCGGCGACGCGAACGCCGTCTACCAGCACCAGCAATTGTTCAGCTTCTGCGCCGCGCACGCGAATCCCGGTGAAGCCGCCCAGCCCGCCATTGCGGCTGAGTGTGACGCCAGGAAAACGTTCAAGCACCCGGGTTATGTCCGGACCGCCGATCTGGTCGATTTCCTGCGTGCCGATTACCGACACTGACTGGCCTGTCTGATCGACGCGTTCGCGGGCGCCCGATGCGACGACCGTGATATCGGTGTCACGCCGCACATCCCCTGCCGCTGGGGAATATTCTCCGCCCTCTTCAGCCAAAGCGGGTGAGGACAAAAGGGCTCCGGAAATAAAAAGGGAATTCAGGTATTTATTGCGCATATCGCCTCCACGAACGAAATGCCGTTCATGGCGTCGGCACCGCAAACCACGGCGCCTCGCTGCAACCGGTACAACCCCGCCCGGCTGCGGAACGACCATCAGGGGCAGGTCTCCTGACTCCCGGATCATCGCTTACCGCTTGCCTTCCCAGCTCGTTTCGAAGCCAGTGACGTTAATGGCGGTTCGCTAGCCGGTTACAGTTGCGGGAGCAGCGCGAGAATTTCACTCGCTTCCCTCTTCGGTCCACCTACGCGGACAACCCGTGACGAACCCCGCACCTACGCTCGCGCGATTCGGGATGCAAGCGGAGGTTGCGTTAATCTGTGCCGGGTACCGGAAACGAATTTCCTATAGCTAACGGCGCAGAAACCATAGGCGGGCACGATGGGTTAGCCCTGATCCGAATAGAAAGGTGCGCTCTTCGATAGCCCCCCGGAGCAATGCATCATGACCATTTATTTCGCCGCTGCCCGAAGCCGGGAACACGCCGCGATCGCTAGGCCTCTTTCACCGAAAGTGCGCCTAAGCCCAGCTAACGACAACACCAGTAACATCGGCGACAACCCGGCAATGCACGCAGCACTTGCCCTCTTTGCCACACACCGCATTGGCGCTACACTTGAGGCGTGCAGGAAGGCCCGCTCAGCGGCCGCTGCAGGAAGCAAGCGCGACTGCCAACACTGGCTGCTGGTATGCCGCATGTTCGATCGCAGGCTGGCCGATAGCTTGGCCTCACGGCTGGGCATTCCACTCGCCACCTGACGGCTGATAACCTTGGCTAACGCACTTTATTGCAAATAGTTCGCATTATCATAAATTCCGGAGAGTTGCCAGATTTTCGCAGTTGCAATGCCACCGAGACAAGCCTAGTGCACGCCGGAACTTTGAGGTTGCGCATACCCAGGCGGGACGGGTGCGCGCTGGCCCTTGCGAATGCCGTTCCCGCCGCAGCGAAGGACATCCCAGCACATGGCTCGCAAGAAGATTGCCCTTATTGGCGCCGGTAACATCGGCGGAACTCTCGCCCACCTCGCAGCCCAGAAAGAACTCGGCGACGTCGTACTTTTCGACATCGTTGAAGGCGTTCCCCAGGGCAAGGCCCTGGACCTGCTGCAGTGCGGACCGGTCGAAGGCTTCGACGTCAACGTCAAAGGCACCAACGATTACAAGGACATTGCAGGCGCCGATGTCATCATCGTCACTGCCGGCGTGCCGCGCAAGCCGGGCATGAGCCGTGATGACCTCCTTGGCATCAACCTCAAGGTCATGAAGTCCGTCGGCGAAGGCATCAAGGCCAACGCACCCGACGCCTTCGTCATCTGCATCACCAACCCGCTCGACGCGATGGTCTGGGCGCTGCGCGAATTCTCGGGCCTGCCGCACAACAAGGTCGTCGGCATGGCTGGCGTACTCGATTCGGCCCGCTTCTCGACCTTCCTCGCCGAAGAATTCGGCGTGTCCGTCCGCGACGTGTCCAGCTTCGTGCTTGGCGGCCATGGCGACACGATGGTTCCTGTGGCCGAATATTCGACCATCAAGGGCATCCCCATCCCCGATCTCATCAAGATGGGCCGTTCGACACAAGAACGTATCGACGCCATCATCAAGCGCACGGCTGTAGGCGGCGGCGAGATCGTTGGCCTCCTCGGCACCTCTGCTTTCTATGCACCGGCGGCAAGCGCCATCGCGATGGCAGAGAGCTATCTGCGCGACCAGAAGCGCATCCTGCCCTGCGCAGCACGCGTCCAGGGCAAGTATGGCATTGACGACCTTTACGTTGGCGTTCCGGTCGTGATCGGGGCGGGCGGCGTTGAAGAAGTGATCGAGATTGCTCTCGACGAAACAGCCAAGGCGGGCCTTCAGGTGTCGATCGACGCCGTCAAGGAACTGCTGGTCGCCTGCAAGGGCATCGACCCTACCCTCGCCTGAGTTTTGGCCCCTAATCAGGGCTAGTCTTTTTCTCCCCAGGAGCAATCCATGTCCATTCTTGTCGACAAGAACACCAAGGTCATTACCCAGGGCATGACCGGCGCTACCGGCAGCTTTCATACCCAGGCAGCGCTTGATTACGGCACCCAGATGGTTGCCGGCGTCACCCCCGGAAAGGGCGGCACAAGCCACCTCGGCCTGCCCAACTACGACACCGTGGCCGAAGCCAAGGCAGCAACCGGCGCAACCGCAAGCTGCATCTATGTGCCGCCGCCATTTGCCGCCGATTCAATTCTCGAAGCCATTGATGCCCAGATCGAGCTGATCGTCGCCATCACCGAGGGCATTCCCGTGCTCGACATGATCCGCGTGAAGCGCGCTCTTCAGGGCTCCAAGTCGCGCCTGATCGGCCCGAACTGCCCCGGCGTTCTCACGCCGAACGAGTGCAAGATCGGCATCATGCCCGGTGCCATCTTCTCGAAGGGTTCGGTCGGCGTTGTCAGCCGTTCGGGCACCCTCACCTATGAAGCAGTGCACCAGACCACGATGGCTGGCCTTGGCCAGACCACGGCTGTCGGCATTGGCGGTGATCCGGTCAATGGCACCAACTTCATCGACGTGCTGGAGCTGTTCCTTGCCGACGACGAAACCAAGTCGATCATCATGATCGGCGAAATCGGCGGTTCGGCCGAAGAAGAAGCGGCGCAGTTCCTGCAGGACGAAGCAAAGCGCGGCCGCAAGAAGCCCATGGTTGGCTTCATCGCCGGCCGCACGGCTCCTCCGGGACGCCGCATGGGCCACGCTGGCGCCATCGTTTCAGGCGGCCAGGGCGGCGCTGACGACAAGATCGCAGCAATGGAAGCTGCCGGCATTCGCGTCTCGCAGTCGCCGGCAGAACTTGGCACGACGCTGGCAGGCCTGCTGAAAGAGCTGGTCTGACACTGACGGGAGTCCCCGCGAAAGCGGGGACCCACAGAACTGATGGAATCATCGAATGGAACCCTTGCCTTAGGGAGCCGTTCGAACTGGGATTGTTTCATTAAATCTCTGCGTTGCGGAGATGGTGGGGCAATGAGATTCCGCTGTGTTCCCCTGCAGCGGCCCGATGCCCCCAATATGCGGGGGAACAGATGGGTTGGATTGGTATGGGCGACGAAAGCCACGATTTCTTCCCCGGCGACGAGGACCTTGGTCCGCAACCGGGTCCCAGCTGGCAGCGCGCCAATTGGCCGCTGGCTGGCGGTGCCGCCGAAGATGACCTTACACAGGCACTTGACCCTCTCACGCTGAAGGCAGCGATCAAGGCTTCGACCGGCAAGCCCAGCGCCGTCGCCAGCGAAGCCTCCATCGAAGCCGCCGCGTCGGATTCGATCCGCGCGATGATGCTCATCCGCACCTACCGCGTGCGCGGCCACCTTGCTGCCAATCTTGATCCACTGGGCCTTGCCCATCGTGACTTGCCCGCCGATTTGACGCCTGAATACCATGGCTTCGTCGGCGACGCGCAGGACCGCAAGATCTATGTCGGTGGAGCGCTCGGCCTTGAATGGGCCACTGTTCGGGAAATCGTCCAGATCCTGCGCGCAAATTACTGCGGAAACGTCGGACTGGAATACATGCACATTGGCGATGTGGAGGAACGTCGGTTCCTTCAGGCGCGAATGGAAGGCGCTGACAAGACGATCGATTTCACGCCGGAAGGCAAGAAAGCGATCCTCAACGCAGTGATCCGCGGCGAACAGTACGAAAAATTCCTGGGCCGCAAATATGTCGGCACCAAGCGTTTCGGCCTCGACGGTGGCGAATCCATGATCCCCGCCCTGGAAGCTGTCATCAAGTATGGTGGCCAGTTGGGCGTCAAGGAAATCGTCTATGGCATGGCCCATCGCGGCCGCCTGAACATCCTCGCAAACGTGATGGCCAAGCCTTACAAGGTCATCTTCCACGAATTCTCCGGTGGCTCGGCCAATCCGGACGAAGTCGGCGGTTCAGGCGACGTGAAGTACCACCTCGGCACTTCCACAGACCGGGAATTCGACAGCGTCAAGGTTCACATGAGCCTGATGCCCAACCCCAGCCACCTCGAGACGGTAGATCCGATCGTGCTGGGCAAGGTTCGGGCCTACCAGATGGTTCGCGACGACATTGGCCCCGGCAAGAACAAGCAGGTCCTGCCCGTGCTGATCCACGGCGACGCCGCCTTCGCCGGCCAGGGCATCGTCTGGGAATGCCTCGGATTTTCGGGCATTCGCGGTTATCACACCGGCGGCTGCATCCATTTCATCATCAACAACCAGATCGGTTTCACGACCAGCCCGCAGTTCGCGCGTTCGTCGCCTTACCCCTCGGACGTCGCAAAGGGCATCCAGGCGCCAATCCTGCATGTGAACGGCGATGATCCGGAAGCTGTAACGTTCGTCTGCAAGCTGGCGATCGACTATCGCCAGACTTTCGGGCGCGATATTGTTATCGACATGTGGTGCTACCGCCGCTTTGGCCATAACGAAGGTGATGAGCCCAGCTTCACGCAGCCCCTGATGTATGCCCGTATTCGGGAACATCCCCGCGTGAGCGAGATTTACGCCCAGCGCCTGACGCAGGAAAAAGTGATCGATGCAGGCTATGCATCCGATATCACCGATCACTTTGTTGGCTATCTGGAAGACCAGTTCGAAGCTTCGAAGACGTACAAGCCGAATGAGGCCGACTGGTTCGGTGGACGTTGGAGCGGGTTCAGCAAGCCCGCTGATCCGGAAACGTCGCGCCGCAACGTACCCACAGGCATCGAGCCCAAGCTGTTCGACAGCATTGGCCGCACCCTGACGACGGTTCCTGCCGATCTTACAGTCCACAAGACTCTCAAGAGAGTCGTCGATGCCAAGCGTGAGATGTTCACATCTGGCGAAGGCTTTGACTGGGCGACCGGAGAGGCTTTGGCCTTTGGTTCCTTGGTATCCGAAGGGTACAGTGTGCGCCTGTCCGGCCAGGATTCCGGACGCGGCACATTCAGCCAGCGTCATGCCGTGTGGGTCGACCAGACGAACGAACGCAAGTACATCCCGCTGACGACCGTGCCGCACGGCCATTTCGAAGTCTATGACAGCCCGCTATCGGAATATGGCGTGCTGGGCTTCGAATACGGCTATGCCAGCGCAGACCCAAAGACTCTCGTACTTTGGGAAGCGCAGTTCGGCGACTTTGCCAACGGCGCGCAGATTGTGATCGACCAGTATATCGCGGCATCGGAAGCAAAATGGCTCCGTGCTAACGGGCTCGTCATGCTGCTGCCGCATGGTTACGAAGGTCAGGGGCCTGAGCATTCCTCAGCACGGCTTGAGCGTTTCCTTCAGCTTTGTGCGCAAGACAACATGCAAGTGTGCAACATCACCACGCCGGCCAACTATTTCCACGTGCTGCGCCGGCAAATGCACCGCCCCTTCCGCAAGCCGCTGATCATCATGACACCCAAGTCGCTGCTGCGGCACCCGATGGCCAAGTCTAGCGCGAGTGATTTCATCGGCGACGGCCACTTCATGCGCATCCTGTCCGATCCGTCTGCCCCGGCCGACAAGGAAACCCGCAAGCTCGTGCTGTGTTCGGGCAAGGTCTTCTATGATCTGATCGAAGCGCGCGATGCCGCCGGGATCACCGACACCCAGATCGTTCGGCTTGAGCAGCTTTACCCGTTCCCGGGTGATCCGCTGGCCGTGCGTTTGGCGCGCATGTCCAATCTGGACGAAGTGGTCTGGTGTCAGGAAGAGCCGAAGAACAACGGTTCGTGGTTCTTTGTCGAACCGTTTCTTGAAGAGACTCTGAAGGCAGTTGGCGGCAAGCCCGCCCGCGCACGCTATGCCGGGCGCGCTGCTTCCGCTTCACCTGCCACGGGTCTCGCCAAACGTCACGCATCGGAACAAGGCGCACTTGTCGCCGATGCACTTGGGCTTTCCGTCCGTTCCGAAATCCGTCGCCGCCAGCAGGCCTGAGGTAAACGATGTCCAGCGAAGTCAAGGTTCCCACACTCGGCGAGTCCGTTTCCGAAGCAACAATTGGCCAATGGCTGAAGCAGCCAGGCCAGGCCGTTGCGCTCGACGAGCCCATCGCCAGCCTAGAGACCGATAAAGTTGCTATCGAGGTCATGGCGCCCGTTGCGGGTGTCATGGGCGCGCATTTGGCCAAGGAAGGCGATACGGTGCTGGTCGGCGCTTTGATCGCTACGATCGAGGATGGCGTTGCTCCGGCAGGTGCCCAGCCGGTCGCCTCCCGGTCCGAACCGGCAATCCCGCCCGCGTCCGACACGATGCCGCCCGAAGGCGCCGGAGGCGATGCAGCCGTCCTCTCTCCTGCGGTGCGCCGCGCTGTGCTGGAACACGGCATTGATCCCGCGAAGATCAGGGGCACAGGCAAGGATGGACGCATCACCAAGGAAGATGTCGTCACCGCAGCTCAGGCGAAGCAGGCCCAGCCCGCGCAAGCCGCTGTGTCGGCCCCTGCTGCCACAGCCCCGGCCGCTGTAGGGGAACGCCGCGAAGAGCGTGTCAAGATGACCCGCCTGCGCCAGACCATCGCGCGCCGCCTGAAGGAAGCACAGCAAACCGCTGCCCTCCTGACGACATTCAACGATGTTGACATGACCGAAGTCATCGCAGCGCGTAATCGCTACCGGGACATGTTCGAAAAGAAGCACGGCACCCGCCTTGGCTTCATGGGTTTCTTCGCCAAGGCTTCGTGCCTTGCGCTGAAGGATATCCCGGCCGTAAACGCCCGGATCGAAGGCGATGAAATCGTTTACCACGATTACGTCGATATCTCGGTCGCCGTGTCAGCCCCCAATGGTCTGATGACTCCAGTCGTTCGCGATGCGGACAAGCTGTCTTTTGCTGGCATTGAGAAGGCCATCGCCGAATACGGCAAGCGTGCACGCGATAACGCGCTGAAGCTTGAGGACCTCAAGGGCGGGACCTTCACGATCTCCAACGGCGGCGTGTTCGGTTCCCTGATGTCGACACCGATCATCAATCCACCGCAGAGCGCTGTGCTGGGCCTCCACCGTATCGAGGATCGCCCCGTTGTTCGCGACGGACAGATCGTGATCCGCCCGATGATGTATATCGCCCTGTCCTATGACCACCGCCTGATCGACGGGCGCGAGGCTGTGACAGCACTGAAGATCATCAAGGAAGCGATCGAAGACCCGACGCGTATCCTGATCGACCTTTAAGGGCCGCCGCCCTGTTAATTACCAGACGGATGGAGCAGTCCATGGCTGAATATGACTACGACGTTCTCGTCATTGGTGCCGGGCCTGGCGGCTATGTTGCCGCCATCCGCGCCGCACAATTAGGCTTGAAGACCGCCTGCGCCGACGGCCGGGCAACGTTGGGCGGCACATGCCTCAATGTCGGCTGCATCCCATCCAAGGCGCTGCTGCATGGGTCAGAGCTGTTCGAGGAAGCTTCGGACGGCACGCTGGCAAAGTTCGGCGTAAAGACGGGCAAGGTCGAACTCGATCTCCCGACTTTGCAGGGCCAAAAGGCCAGCGCAGTGAAGGAACTGACTGGCGGGATCGAATTCCTGTTCAAGAAGAACAAGGTAGATTGGCTGAAGGACTTCGCAACCTTCAAGGATTCTCACACCGTTGACGTTGGCGGTAAGAGCGTAACGGCCAAGAACATCATCATTGCCACCGGATCCAGCGTTACGCCCCTGCCCGGCGTCGATGTCGATAATGACGCGGGCATTGTTGTCGATTCCACCGGCGCAATTGCGCTGGATCGGGTGCCGTCGCACCTCGTCGTCATTGGCGGCGGCGTTATCGGTCTGGAGCTTGGCTCTGTCTGGCGCCGTCTGGGTGCCAAAGTAACGGTCGTCGAATTCCTCGACCAGCTTCTTCCCGGCATGGACGGCGAAGTCCGCAAGGAAGCCGCCAAAATCTTCAAAAAGCAGGGCATGGAGCTGAAACTCTCTACCAAGGTGACCTCGGCCTCGGTGAAGAACAAGAAGGCTTCGCTGACGCTTGAACCGGCAGCAGGGGGAGCTTCCGAAACGCTCGAAGCCGACTGCGTGCTGGTAGCCATCGGTCGGCGTCCGAATACCGACGGCTTGGGCCTTGCCAACATCGGCCTTGAACTCAACAAGCGCGGCCAGATCGAAATCGACCACGACTTCCGAACCAAAATCGATGGCATATGGGCGATCGGTGACGTCGTTCCCGGCCCCATGCTCGCCCATAAGGCTGAGGATGAAGGCATCGCCGTTGCCGAGAACATCGCCGGGCAGACTGGTATCGTGAACCATGCGTTAATCCCCAGCGTCGTGTACACCATGCCTGAAATGGCCGGTGTTGGCCTGACAGAAGAAGCAGCAAAGGAAGCCGGCCACGAGGTGAAGGTTGGCAAGTTCCCGATGCTGGCCAACAGCCGCGCCAAGACCAATCGCGAGAGCGATGGCTTCGTAAAGGTAATTGCCGATGCCAAAACGGACCGTGTACTGGGCGTGTGGTGCATTGCATCCGTGGCGGGCACGATGATCGCGCAGGCTACGCAGGCCATGGAATTCGGCGCGACGAGCGAAGACATCGCCTACACCTGCCACGCGCACCCCACGCATTCCGAGGCGATCAAGGAAGCAGCGATGGCCGTCACAGGCAAGCCCATCCACATGTGATTGGCAGGACATGAGAACAAGGCCGCTCGGAGCGTTCCGGGCGGCTTTTTTATGCGTTTCCTATCCCACTCTGGCTAGCAGGGCCTTCCCCAACACTGGAAGCGGTTTGAAAGCGTATTCCTGTCCATTCCAGCCTGGAACAGGAAAGCAAAAGGTGCTGCTATCCCTTATAATGGCTTCGGGAAAAGCATCACCGTTAAGATCCTTGACGAAGTCAATCGCTCCTGCCGAATAGCCCGCCGATCCGGATCATCGCAATTTTGCCAATGCCCGCCATTTGGCCAAACCCGGCCGCACGAAAGGCGGCGCTGTGGCCGGCAGCGGACGGACTATAGAACCCGATGAGGCACCCGCCACCAAGCATGTGAAAGCAACCGGCAAAGCGGGAATTGCACGTTGATGCAGCAGCGCAGGCGTGCTTTCACGATACTCATAAAATGCGCCTGTGGCTCCAGGCCTTACAAGCCTTGTCCTGCCGTTTCACAACCGCCACTATTGAACGATGCCGCCCGTTGACGCACCCGCCCTGCCTGCATTGCTCGATCTTGCGGGCATAGCTGTCTTTGCTCTGACTGGCGCGCTACTGGCGGCACGGTTGCAACAGACGTTCGTAACAATGGCGTTCTTCGCACTGGTTACTGGCGTCGGTGGTGGTTCAGTGCGTGATCTGCTGATCGGCGCGCCTGTATTCTGGATAGGCGATCCATGGGTCGCGCCAGTCTGCCTGGGCGTCGCGCTGGTCTCATGGTTCACTCCCCACCGGTGGTGGACAGGCCGAACGCTCGATTGGGCAGATGCTGTGGGCCTGGCGACCTACTCCGTACTCGGAACAGCAAAGGCGCTGGCGTATGGCGTGCCGCCTGCGCCTGCAATGCTGATGGGCGTAATGACCGGCTGCGTAGGCGGTATCACGCGCGATGTGCTGGCAGGCCAGCCATCAATCCTGATGCGTCCAGAACTCTACGTCACGGCAGGCGCACTCGCCGCTTCGCTTTGTGCCGTGGGGACATGGCTGGAAATTGCCAAGCCCATCACTTGGACCGTCGCTGCAGCCGCCGGTTTCGCCTTGCGCGGCGCCGCCATCCACTGGGGTCTTTCGATTCCCGCTTACGGCGGCACTGCACAGGATCAGCCGAACAGCTGACCCGATCTTAGAGCGTCCTTATTATCGCCGAGAAATCCAATCCGCCGTTCCCTGCCTCGGCAAAGGCATCATAAAGTTCCTTGGCCCGTTCGCCCATCGGCACGCTGCTGCCAGCGGTATGGGCAGCCTCCATCGCCAGCTTTAGGTCCTTGAGCATCAGCGCAGTGGCAAAGCCGCCCTGATAGTCATTGTCCGCCGGGCTCTGTGGGCCGACACCCGGAACCGGGCAATAGCTCGTCATCGACCAGTTCTGGCCGGATGATACCGACGCGATGTCATAGAACTTCTGCGGATCAAGGCCCAGGCGCTGGGCCATGGAGAAGGCTTCACAGGTGCCGAGCATATGGATGCCCAGCAGCATGTTGTTGCAAACCTTCGCCGCCTGCCCGGCCCCAATTGCACCGGCGTGGATCACCGCCTTGCCCATTGCCTTCAGAATCTGTTCCGCACGGGTGAAAGCTGCATCGTCACCGCCGACCATGAAGGTCAGCGTTCCGGCATTGGCCGCTGCGATACCACCCGAAACCGGCGCGTCGACCATGACATAGCCAGCGCTCGCTGCGGCCTCTGCCACCTTGCGCGCCGTCGCGACGTCAATTGTCGAACAATCCAGCAGTAACGCCGAGGCCGGTGCATGACCGATAACGTCCGTCACATAGACCTTCTCGACAATGGCGCCGTTGGGCAGCATCGAGACCACCGCATCCACGCCCTGCACCGCCTCTCGCACGTTATCAAACGTAGCTGCGCCATGCTCTTTTGCACGTGCAAGCGCTTCGGATGAAAGATCGAAAGCGCGGACAGAATGCCCTGCCTTGACGAGGTTCGCGGCCATCCCGCCGCCCATGTTACCCAGACCGATGAAGGCGATGTTCATGCCAATACTTCCCCTGTCGCGATCCAATGCCGTCCCTTTTCGGTAGCGACAAAGGACGGCTCGAAATGACCTGTCGGTTCGAATGCCAGAAAGCCGTCGCGTTCCAGCATGCTGACGACAGCCTTATCCATCCACACCCGGTCTTTGTGCAGCCTCAGGCCGCCCGCGGGCAAAGGCCGCCCCCCAGTGATACGGAAATACGTCCGCAGGTAAGCGAGACCGCGCAGCGAGTCGCAGCTTTCGGCCTCCGTACTGTCATGCCACCAAGCCAGCTTCTGAGTGCCCGGCCGTTTCTGCTTCTCGATGGTGAACGCAGACGGCGTCAGCACGCCGACACGTTCAAACTCCTCGTCGAGCATCGCCAGCGCCTCTTCCTTGCGCGGAAAGACCGGCGGGGCGGCCATGGCCTACTTACCCTTCCAGACCGCAGGACGCTTTTCAACGAATGCGTTCATGCCCTCGACCTTGTCCTCGGTCGCAGCAAGGATGCTCCATGTGCGGCGCTCGTATAGCAGACCCTGCTCCAGCGTCGTTTCAAAGGCGACGTTGACCATCTCCTTGTTCAGCATGGCGGCAAGGCGCGGCATTCCAGCGATCTCTGCAGCAATGGTGACAACAGCGTCGACGAAACCGTCTGCCGGCAGGATGCGGGCAACCAGACCTGCGCTCTCGGCTTCGTTAGCGTCCATCATGCGACCGGTGAGGCACAGGTCCATAGCCTTCGCCTTGCCGATGGCCCGGGTCAGACGCTGGGTGCCGCCCATGCCTGGCGCGACGGCAAGCTTGATTTCGGGCTGGCCGAACTTGGCCTTTTCCGACGCGATGATCATATCCGCCATCATCGCAAGTTCGCAGCCGCCGCCCAGAGCAAAACCGTTTACCGCAGCGATCCACGGTTTGCGAACGCTGCTTGCGATGCCCTTTTGCCAGCCATCAAAGAACGCCTGCGAGAAGAACTCGGTTGCAGGCTTGTTCGCCATCTCAGCAATGTCGGCGCCAGCGGCGAAGGCCTTTTCGCCTGCGCCCGTCAGCACTGCACAGCCTTGGCTGTCGTCAGCCTCGAAAGCGGCAAAAGCGGCGATTAGTTCCTTCTGGACCGTCGAATTAAGCGCGTTCAGCGCCTGCGGACGGTTCAGCTGGATCAGCGTAACGGCGCCGCGCTGTTCAACGATCAGTGTTTCGTAGCTCATAGGGGTTTCCACTCCTTGTCAGCGGGCAGCGGAGCAAAGATCGAGTCAATCAACTCTTCCGTTACCTCCTCCGGCGTCGCGGGGTTCCATTTGGGTGCATTGTCCTTGTCGATGATCACCGCACGGACGCCTTCAGCAAAATCCGGGCGGGTCAGCACGTGGCTGGCAATGCGGTATTCCATCGCCATGTTATCGGCAAAGTCGGTCAGCTTCGCGCTTTCGGCCAGCTGCCGCAGCGCAACCTTGCAGGTCTGCGGACTTTTCGTGCGCAACGTCGCCAGTTCCTTGGCCGACCATTCGCTGTCTTCGGATTCAAGCGAGGCAAGGATGTCCTCAAACCGGTCGAATGCGAAATGTTTCGCGATCTTCGCGGCATTGGTGGCAATCCGCGCCTCTGGCGGTGAAACCGAAAGAGCCGTCAGCACAGCGCCAATTTCATGCCCTGCCGCAATACGTTCCTTCGCCTCGGCAAGCGAGGTGGCCGGGAGGTAATGCGTTGCAAGGCCTGCCCAGAGACATTCTGCGCCGTCCAGCCGCGCACCCGTAAGCGCCAGGAACTGGCCAATGCGGTTTGGCAGGCGGGAAAGATACCAGCCGCCGCCAACATCCGGAAACAGGCCAATGCCTGTTTCAGGCATGGCGTAACGCGTATTTTCTGTCGCTACGCGATACTTTGCCGGCTGCGAGATGCCCACCCCGCCGCCCATGGTGATGCCATCCATGAAGGCAACCACCGGCTTGGCATAGGTAAACAGCAGATGGTTAAGCTGATATTCGTCGTGGAAGAACTTCAGGCCGGAAACACCATCATCGGTCAGCGCGGAATTGCGCAGGAAGGCGATGTCGCCGCCCGCGCAAAATCCACGGCCTTCGCTGTGATCGATGATGACCGCCCGGACATCCGCGTCACCTCGCCACTGGAGCAAGGCTTCTGTCATCGCCTCATCCATGATCGCAGTCAGTGCGTGGATAGCCTTCGGACGGTTCAGCGTAAGAAAGCCAGCCACCCCTTCACGATGGACGATCAGTTCCTCGACGCTCGCTCCAGAAAGTGCGCTCATTTAAGCAGGTCTCGGCCGATGATCATGCGCATGACCTCATTGGTGCCCTCAAGGATCCGGTGCACGCGCAGGTCACGCCAGAACCGCTCGATCGGGTAGTCCCGCAGATAGCCATAGCCGCCGAACATTTGCAGCGCCTTGTCAACGATCTCGCTGCCGTTGTCGCTGGCAAGCCGCTTGGCCATGGCTGCGAAGCGCGTCTTGTCCGGCGAGCCCGCAGTTACCTTGGCGGCTGCGAGATACAGCAGCGCGCGCGACGCTTCCAGATCGGTCGCCATGTCGGCCAAGGTGAACTGGGTGTTCTGGAAATCGGCAATGCGGGTACCAAACTGCGTGCGATCCTTCACATACTGTACCGCCTCATCAAGGCAGCGCTGTGCGCCGCCCAGCGAGCAGGCACCGATGTTAAGACGGCCACCGTCCAGACCAGCCATGGCGAACTTGAAGCCATCTCCTTCCGCGCCGACACGGTTTTCGACCGGGACCTTTACGTTATCGAACATCACCTGCGCAGTGGGTGACGAGTTCCAGCCGAGCTTCTTTTCCGGCGCCCCAAAGCTTACGCCTTCCTGATCCTTTTCGATGACCAGGCACGATATGCCCTTGGAGCCGTTGTCGCCGGTGCGAACCATGGTGACATAAAAATCATTCAGACCGCCGCCGGTGATGAACTGCTTCGTCCCGTTGACGACATAGTGGTCGCCATCGAGCCGTGCCGTTGTGCGCAAAGCCGCAGCATCCGAACCCGAACTGGGCTCTGTCAGGCAGTAGCTGCCCAGCTTCTCCATACCGACGAGTTGCGGCAAGTAGCGCTGCTTGATCTCATCGCCGCCAAACTTGTCGATGATCCAGCTGGCCATGTTGTGGACAGATATGAACGCCGCCGTCGATGGGCAGCCATAAGACAGCGCCTCAAAGATCAGAGCTGATTCAAGGCGCCCCAGCCCGATCCCGCCCATCTCTTCCGAGATGTAGATCGCGCCGAAGCCAAGTTCGCCGGCAGCCTGAACTACGTCGCGGGGGAAGTGGTGTTCTTCATCCCACTTGCCTGCGTTGGGCGTGATATTGTCAGCAGTGAAACGCTGCGCCATTTCCTGAATGGCAAGCTGGTCTTCAGTAAGATGGAAAAGGTCAGTCATAGCCCTCGGGTCTTTTTTCAGCAGCGGGTGTATTTGAAGGGTCCGGGCGCAGCGTCCGGACCATAGTCGCGGCGGATAAGCGTTTTTCCGCCATCCTGAGCTTCAAGCACGACATCCTGTGTCCATTCCATTCCCTCACCTGAAAAGGCGAAAGTGGCGCGGATACGGGTGTCGCTTCGTTCGGCAATGGTGCCGAGCTTAGCATGGGATTCGTAGAATTTCAGCGCGTCAGGGCCGATGATCAACAGGCCTTTGTCATCGCCAAGCGTCGTGGTGCAATCGGCCGGGACGAGTCCCCAGCGCCCCTGCACTTCCTGTGGAATGGATTGCAGCCCTTCAGCGGGCGACACAGTTGCAGCGGGAGAAGACGGTGTGGCGACCGCTTGCACAGCGCTTTCACCTTCAGCCGGTGCCTCGGCCTTTTCGCTGGAACAGGCTGCAAGCACCAGAGCGGCGCCAGCCGTAGAAATGAGAAGAAGCGGCCGGATCATATAAATCTCCCTTTCGTGGCCAATCAGCAACGCCGGAACTTGCATCCGGCTCCGCTTCTTCCCTTACTTATCAGGCCAGTGCGTCGATGATGTCCTTGCCGAACAGCTCTTCGTCACTGGGTATTGTCTTAGGCTGCACCAACGGCTTCGACACCCAGGTCTCGTTGATCAGATCGCGCCAGCTGATGTTGCTGTTGGTGGCGTTACCGCCCCAGCTGCCGCAGCCAAGCGAGAAGGTCTGACGCATGCCGTTCCACAAATTGCCCGAGTTGGACGCCGACTGTGGCTGATTGACCATCACGCGGCTGGTGTAGGTTTCACTCGCCAGCTTCAGGATATTCGCATCGTTGGTCGAATAGATGCCGCAGCTGTGACCGCGGCCCTGATAGCCCTGGATACCGTTGGTCAGTTCGATAGCCTGATCGATGTCCTTTGCCTTATAGAGCGCCATCGTGACCGACAGCTTCTCACCCGAGAAGGGGAAGTCGGGGCCAAAGCCGGTTTCCGGAACGATGAAGAACGTCTTGCCCTCGGGCAGGTCAATGCCAGCCATGCCCGCGATCTTCGATGCCGGCTGGGCAACGATTGCCGTGTTGAGATGGCCATCAACCCAGATGGTGTTCTGCAGCTTCACCTTATCGTCACCCGTGACGATAAAACCGCCCTGATCGACGAGCTTTTCCAGCATGACATCATAGATCGGCTCAAACAGCACGACCGAGTTATCGGACGAGCATGAAGCGGCCAGATCAAGCGTCTTGGAAATGCGGATCTTTTCAGCCGCATCGTCAAGGTTGGCGGTGTCATCAACGGTGATTACGGCATTGCCAACACCAACGCCCAGCGCCGGGGTGCCCGACGAATAGGCTGCATGAACCATGGGGCCGCCACCGGTGGCGAGCACCCGGTCGCATTGACGCATCACCTCGTTGGTCTTTTCGACGGAGGGCGTTTCGATGGCGATAACCAGATCGGCAGGAGCACCCAGCTTCACCAAGGCTTCGCGCATCTTTTCACAGATGATCTTGTTGGTGATCTTCGCGCGGGGGTGCGGCGCAATGATAATCGAATTGCGGCCCTTCACGGCGCAGATCGCCTTGATGACCGGTGTCGCTTCAGGATTGGTCGAAGGCGAAAGCGCGCCGATCACGCCAATTGGCTTGGCGATCTTGACGATGTTGCGCTCAGGCAGTTCCTCGATCACGCCAACCGACTTGTCGTCGATGATGTCCATCAGAGCAGCGCGCGTCTTGCGCGAGATCTTGAGGAACTTGCCGTCGTAGTTGCCCAGCTGGGATTCATCGACGGTGTGCTGGGCGATTTCTTCTGCAACGCCGGGCTGGGCCACGGCCCACACCATGCCGCGAATCAGACGGTCGACCTGTTCCTGCGTGTAGTTCTCAATCGCCGCCTGCGCCTTGCGCGAACGTGCGATCAGTTCGGAAACTTCCTTAGCTTCGGGGGTATCATTGATCGGTTGGGCGGCAGCCATTTGTTGGTTTCCCTCGAGATTAATTCAGCAATTGACCCGAATGTAGGTCGCCAGGCGCTGTTCGCCAGAGCGGCCCGATTATTTAACCGGGCGATTAAACCTTCGCCCGTTGGCAGGCAAGACGATTTTCGACGTCCGCCCACCAACCATTTCAATCAGATCGTTTCGGCCAGTCTCAACGCAAAGGCCGATACTACTAGGCCAGCATTGCGCCAAACCGGTTCTTCACGATGGCTTCGGCATCGCCGATGATCCGGTCCATCAGTTCCTGGCAGGTGGGAATGTCGTGGATCAAGCCCTGAACCATACCGGCCCAGAAGATACCCTTGTTCAAATCGCCGCTCTGCAGCAGTTCACGGCCGACGGCGCCAGCGACGAGATGACGGATATCCTCGAACACCGAATCCGGGCGGTTCGAAATCTCGACCACTTCGTCCGACACGTCATTCTTACCGACGCGCGCGGTGTTCTTGAACTTGCGGAAGATCAGGTTCGTGCCGCGCTCGTCGTTCTCGACGTACTTGGCCTTCACATTATCGTGGATCGGCGCTTCTTTGGTGGCGCAGAAACGCGTTCCCATGTTGATGCCTTCCGCACCCAATGCCAGCGCAGCCACCAAACCGCGACCGTCACCGATACCTCCCGATGCAAGCATCGGAATCTTCACCTTGTCAGCAGCCGACGGGATCAGAATCAGGCCCGGAATGTCGTCTTCTCCCGGATGGCCGGCACATTCAAAACCGTCGATCGAGATGATGTCACAGCCGGCGCGCTCAGCCGAAAGCGCATGGCGCACAGCGGTGCATTTGTGGAGGACAGTGATGCCGTGCGGCTTCACCATTTCCCAGATCTCACGCACTTCCTGTGTGCCCGCAGTCTCGATGATCTTGACGCCAGCTTCGATCGCCGCCTGGGCATAGCCCTTATAGTCAGGCGGGAGAATCGTCGGCAACACCGTGATATTCACCGCAAAGGGCTTGCTGGTCATCGACTTACAGCGCTCAATCTCATCGCGCAGTGCCTGTGGGCTGGGCTGCGTAAGCGCAGTCAGTGTGCCCAGACCGCCGGCGTTTGACACCGCGCTGGCAAGTTCGGCGTAGCCGACGCCCTGCATGCCGCCTTGAACAATCGGATGCTCGATGCCGAGCATTTCGGTAACGCGTGTCTTGAAAGCCATGAATCGCTCCGGTGAACCTTGGCGCTCCCGATAGCGGGGCGCGCAAGAAAGTCCAATGCGGCTAATACTTCTACCTGTCGCGACAAAGGGTAATGCCCTGTCAGGCGAGGCACAGTCATACGGCCCATCATCTTGGCAAGGGCCTTGAACGCGTCTGACACCTCCGCCATGGCTACATGACGAGAAGACAGGACAGGATCATCTCTTGAGCGAAGTTTCTATCGATTCGGCTAAATTCCGCCAAGTGTTGGGCGCCTACCCCACGGGCGTCTGCGCGATCACCGCTCTGGACGCCAATGGCAAACCCATCGGCATGGTCGTAGGCACCTTCACATCGGTCTCCCTAGACCCGCCACTTGTCGGTTTCCTGCCCGACAAAAACAGTTCCAGTTGGCCCCTGATAGAGGCGGCCGGACATTTCTGCGTGAACATCCTGGGCAGCGACCAACAGGCGGTCTGCCGCCAGATCGCTGCAAAGGGGCCGGACAAGTTCGCCGGGCTGGAATACAGCGTTTCTGTTCATAACCTGCCTGTCATCGCCAACTCCATTGCGCAGATCGAATGCAAGCTGCGCTCTGTGACTGACGCGGGAGACCACTGGTTCGTGCTGGGTCACGTCCTCCACATGGACATCATCCGCGATGAAGATCCGATGCTGTTCCACCGCGGTCGTTACGGCGGTTTCGGCGAACTGAACTGATAACGATTCGCGCTTGACAGAAGAACCCTCCGTGCTGTTCGGGTGTTCAGCATTTCACTGGGGCCGGGCTCCATAAGAGGATTCTCATTATGACACGTTCGTTGGATGGTCGCGTTGCCGTAGTAACCGGAGCAGGGTCCGGCATTGGCCGCGCCATTGCGCTCCGCCTTGCCGAAGACACCGCCAAGATCGCAATCTGGGACATCAACGCCGAAGGCGCAGAAGAAACTGCCAAGCTGATCCGCGACGCCGGCGGCACAGCCTTGGCCCTCACGGTCGATTGTTCTGATAAGGCGGCGATCCAGGCCGCTGCCGAGCAGACCCGCAAGGAACTGGGTGCGCCCGCCATTCTGGTCAACAACGCCGGGATCGCGCCATTTACGCCGTTTCTCGAGATCGAAGACGACCTGTTCGACAAGACGATCCGCATCAACCTGCGCGGCCCATTTCTTGTCACCAAGGAACTGCTGCCTGCAATGGTTGAATCCGGCTGGGGCCGCGTGATCAACATCACGTCCTCCTCGGTACAATCCGGTTCGTTCGCGCAGGGCCACTATGTTTCGTCCAAGGGCGGCCTGATGGGAATGACCAAAGCGCTCGCTCTCGAATTCGCCGCTACGGGCGTCACCTTCAACATGGTTCCCCCGGGCTTCATCGACACCCCGATGCTGCGTTCGGCGCCGATCGATGCCGAAGCCTTTGCCCAGACCCTGCCGATGAAGCGCATCGGCCAACCAGCCGATATCGCGGCTGCCGTCGCCTATCTTGCTTCGGAAGAGGCAAGCTACATCACCGGCCAGACGATCAGCACGAACGGCGGCCGTTACATGGGATCGCACTAAGCGATGCCGGGCACCTTCACCCTAGCTTGCGAGGGTGCCACAATCTGCGGAGAGGCGCGGGGCGAAAATCCCGCGCTTGTCTTGCTCCACGGCCTGGGCGGCAGCCGGGCGACATGGGATCGTGTCATACACGCCCTGCCCGCAAATTTGCCCCTGCTCCGTTACGACCTGCGCGGTTTCGGCGCCTCTGCCATGAACGAGACAGTTGAGTTCAGCCACGCCGATGATCTGCTGGCAGTTCTGGACGAAAAGGGGATCGACAAGGCGACAGTCGTCGGCCTCTCCCTGGGCGGCGCCGTAGCCACGCATTTCGCCATACAGCATCCTTTACGCGTCAAGCAGCTGGTTCTGGTCAGCCCCGCTATGGTAGGCTGGGAATGGTCAGAAGAATGGCGTGACCGCTGGCGCGCCATGACTCGCGCCGCCCGCGACGGCGACATGACAGAAGCCCGCCGGATGTGGTGGCAACATCCGCTTTTCGACACCACCCGTGCCAGCGACGCCGCCGACGAGCTGCGCCATTCTATCGAAGCCTATTCAGGTCGTGTGTGGGTGAAGGATCCCCAGCGCCGGGTTCTGCCGGATGTGGAAAGCCTCCACCGCATCACAGCGCCGACGTTGCTGCTAACGGGCGAGCGCGACCTGCCCGACTTCCGACTAATCTCCGACGTGCTTGAAGCAAGCGTGCCGGATATTCGACGTGTCGACTACCCGGCGGCCGGCCATATGCTGCCGCTGGAACGCCCTTTTGACCTCGCGCGGGAGCTTGCTGCGCTTTTAACCGCCTCGTAACGCGTCCTCGATCAGACGATCCGGCACAATTCTGCCGGCGCCGATCGTTCAATCATCCCGTAAGCTTCCTGTCCGTCCCAGCTGTAGCGCACACCACCCTGCTGGTTGTTCATACCGTTCACGCCAGGATTGCCGATGTGAAAGGTCGCCAGCGTCGTCACACCGCCAATTTTCGTGACACCCAGATCGGATTCCAACTCCAGCGACACGTCATCACCTTCGGGCATGATATTGCGCAGGAACGGCGGCTTCACCGAACGGGCAAAGTGCCACTTACCGTCCTGATAGATGTAACCGTTGTTGTAGGTCGTCCCATCCTCACGCGGGGGGTAGGTGATAACGCCGAACGCCCGGCCATCCGGGAATACCGCCGATTGCCAGCAGTGGCCCCGAAATGCACCCATCGGCCGCACGCTTTGGCGGTGAATGCGCGAGCCAAGACAGCGGAAAGCGCGCGTCTGGCCATCGATAGTAAGCTCCCCCTCGCCGCGGAACAGTTGCTCCACGCGCCAGCCAAACCCCATTAGGCCGGCATCAATGCGCTCTGCCTCGCTCATCTTCGCCAGCGCTTCAGGGCGATAGTCCTGCGTCCACGCTGGCGTCACCATCTCAAGCTCCACCTCCCACTGCAGCGGCGTGCGCTTCAGCGACGGATCGATGGGGTTATCGGCATAAACGCGGAAATTGCCCTCAATCTGATCCTGCACAGTGCTTTCATAGACGGTATCTTCAAAACGCACGTTCCACTTCCGGAACGGATCTATGCATTCAAAAGCAAGGCCGCCAGCACCCAGCACTGTGCCAGCACTTCCCTCTCGCTTTACAGGCAGTGTCGGACCACGCGTGCTGGTGCGCAGTATCCGGCCTCCGCCCAAAGCGAAGTTGCCATCATAGCGATGCGCATCCCACTGCGCGCCGACCGCTTCAAGACCAACACGAGGGAACCCGAACGCACCGTTCTCTTCATACAGCCAGATCGAGGCGCTTTCCCGCATTTCGGGATCGTCCGGCTTACCCGGCAGCATTGCAGCATCAAGTTCGGGCTCCAGCCCGCCGTACCAATCAACTTCGGACAATTAATGTCTCCCTCACGCGGAAATCTCTGTTTCCCAGCTCGACCGCTCGATCATGCCGTAGGCGACCTGCCCGTCCCAGTCATAACGCACCCCGCCCTGCTGCAGGGCAAATCCAGGCATTTCCGCGATGCCGCTTTTGCAGGTCGTAAGGCAGCTTGTACCGCTAATCCGCACCGTGCCGATTTCTGATTCCAGCTCCAGTGAGACGTTCTCCCCGCTTGGCTGCAACGTCCGCAGAAACGGAATCTTTGTTGCTGTGGCGGGATACATGCGCCCATCCTGATAGATGTAGCCATCGTTATAGGTCGAACCATCCTCACCCGGCGGATAGGCAATGAATCCGAACGCCCGCCCATCGGGAAACACGGCCGATTGCCAGCAATGGCCGCGAAAACCATCCAGCGGGCGCACACTCTGACGGTGTATCCGCGATCCCAGGCAGCGGAAAGCGCGGGTTTTTCCATCGACGGTCAACGTGCCCTCGCCGCGGAACAAATGCTCCATCCGATAGCCAATACCCATGGAACGGGCATCGTCGCGCTCTCGCTCTGTCATGGTTTCAAGCCTTTCAGGCGTGTTGTCTTGCACCCAGCAGGGCGTAACCATGGTCAGGTCAACATCGAAGCTGATCGCAGCTCGTTTCGCCGGATCCACAGTGCGCGCAATCATGCCCGCGCTGGTCGTATCAACAGGGCGCCCCTCATAACTCGCTTTCCAGCGACGGTAGGGCTCCACACACTCCAGACGCAGACCGCCAGATCCCAAGATGGTCGCCGCTCCATCCGGACCGATAGGAGAGTGGCTTTTCGCATCGGTGCCAATCTCGAACAACGCGCGTCCGTCTGCGAAGGCAAAGTTTGCATCGCAGCGATGGCTATCCCAATTGGCCCCGACCCCCTCTATGCCGATACGGGGAAAACCGAACTCGCCGTTTTCCTCGTATAGCCAGATAGAAGCGCTTTCGCGCATTTCTGGATCGGCTGGCCTTTCGGCAAGCATATAATCGTAATGCGGGGCAAGCCCGCCTCTCCACTCGGCATCCGTCATGCGCCTCTCTCCCAGGCTGTTATCGACGTAATCCCCCCTCGCGCAGAAATGAAAGGGGCCGCGCAAACATGACGTTTGCGCGGCCCCTTGTACAAGCCAATTTCCTGTCGTGAGGACGATTCAGAACTTGAATCCCAGTTCCAGCCCATAGGTCCGCGGTTCACCAACTGCCGCGGCGTTGTGGCCAAGAGCCGCCGCCAGCGTCATGCCTCCGGTGAAATAGGTTTCCTTGAACAGGTTGCGTGCGAACAACGCGGCCGAGAAGCCAGTGCCCATGATCTCGTCCCAGCTTGCCCGCCCGTTGACGAGTACATAGCCCGGCAGTTTCGTACCCGGTGCAATCGAGGCACCAGCATTTGAGAAATACTGGTGCGTCTGGCCATACACTTCGCCACGGACCGTGATTTGCCCCGCCTCTGCTGCCGTCGGTACATAGACCTGCGCATAGGCGGTGCCCGAAAATTCGGGAGTATCCCCCACGGGACCATAAGAGAACGGCGTGCCGAACAATTCGATATTGCCGTCCGTGAACTTGGCGTTGGTGTAAGATGCCATTCCCCCCAGTTCCAGCCAGTCGGCAGGACGTATCGCGCCTTCTCCTTCAAAACCCCAGATACGCGACGATGGCACATTGGCCGTCACTGCAATCGAGGCAAGGCCACCCGGACCATCCGGATCAGGGAATTCCACCCGCTGCACGTCCTGAATCCATTGAACGAATGCCGCCGAGTTGAAACTGGCCGGACGCCCAAACAATTCACCGCGCCACTTAAGGCCCGCTTCGATATCCTGCGTATGTTCGGAATCAAACATGTTGCCGCCGCCCGTCGCATCAGCATTAATCGGCGGAGCCGCACCGTTGAAGCCGCCGCTACGGAAGCTGCCGCGCGTTTTCAGATACGTGAAGATCTGGTCCGTCGCCTGGAATTCCAAGCCAACTTCCCAGCTCGGATCGCTGAAGTTCCGGCTCTGCGATGGCGCATTGGCTGTATAGGTCGCTGCCGGCAGCTGTTCTATCTTCACGCTTTCCCAAGTGTAGCGCAGACCTGCGGTCAGCTTCAGGCGGTCAGCAAGGGCATAAGTACCCTGCGCATAAATCGCCTCCGTGTTGTTCCGGATACGGAAATTGTTGGTGACATAGTTTGGCAGCAGCACCGGCGAGACGTCGAAATAGGTCTGCGGCCACAGCGTGTCACTGCGCTGGCGCTGAAGATAGAAGCCAACGATGTATTCGAACTTCCCGTCGGAGCTTTCACCCAGAACCTGCATTTCCTCGCTGAACGATTTTACGTCCAGCCGGTTGCCGGATTCCCCAGCCGGCGGATTGGCGGTGAGGATGGTAATGAAGGGTGCACCAAGCTGGGGCTGTTCGGAAACAACCTTGGTCCGCGAATAGCCCAGGATATTCCGGAAGCGCATGGTATCATTCATGTCGCCTTCGGTGATGTTCGAAAGGAAGAAGTCTTCCCCGCGATGCCGGGCGCCGCCGGGATGACGGGTCTTGTAGGCACCGATGCGTTTTTGTTCATCCAGATAGGCAATGAGGCCCGGCGCATAGGCATCAGGATGGGCAGCAAGATAGGCGTCCCACGAACCCGGCCCAGCGACCGAATCCAGCGAAGGCCCAAACAGCAAGCCAGCGCTACACGTCAGGTTGAAACCATTGTTGGTCTCGCCACAGCCATAGACACTGTAGGTATAGGATGCCCCGGTGTTGCTGCCTTCTGTGTCCGTGTACTGGACCATCGTGGTGTTGGTGATCTGGTCGTCCGGCTTCAGCGTCACGGTGAACCGGCCGCTGTCACGGTAGACATTGCCAAGACGCTCGCCGTTCAGCAGGTTGCGTATATAACCATCCCGGCGCACGGCACTGAAAGCGCCGCGCAGCAGCACGGTGTCTTCAACGACCGGCAGGTTCAGCATGCCTTCGATCTCGCGAAGATCGAAGTTGCCGAGACGCCCGCGCAGCCGCCCTTCGATCTCATCGGTTGGCTTTGCTGTGTTGAACAGCACAGCACCGCCTGTGGCATTGCGGCCGAAAAGCGTGCCTTGCGGCCCCTTGAGCACCTGCACATTATCAAGATCGTACAGTGTTGAGGCACCGCCAATCGTCAGTGGCACTTCGTTGAGATAAGCTATGACGGATGACGGTGAGCCGCTGAACGTGTCTGCCGTTTGCCCGCGTATCGAATAGGTCAGCGAATTGTTGCCCTGCGTCTGGCGGATCGTCAGGCCAGGTGTCACTAACTGCAGATCGGAGTCCGTACGAATTGACCGCTTCTCCAGCGCATCGGCATCAAATGCGGTAACGGCCGCCGGTACGGTCGAGAGAGTTTCCTCACGCCGCCGCGCTGTAACGATGATGTCGGTGCTGTTAAACCCGCCTGCCTGAGCCTCATCTTGCGCCAGCGCGACAGGCGCCGCTGCAAGCGTCGTGCCGGCAAGCAGGCCGGCTGCCAGAATCTTCCTCATGTATCCCCTCCCTGAAAACATTAGCGAATTATGGTTGCGACCCCGTGTTATGACACTGCTGGTACCGCAAGCGCAGCCGATCGAACTTCCAGAATTTCGGCAAGATGGTTGACCGGGTCGCCGGCCGTCACACCAGCTTCCACCGGCAGGACCACGCCGGTAATTTGCCGCGCCTTGTCGCTGGCCAAAAACAGTGCAACTTCAGCGACATCGATGGGGTCGCCCCGCCGCTTCAACGGCTGGTTCGACAGATAAACAGCGTTCACGCCCTGTTCGATGGCATCCGCAGTGTGATCCTCTACGCCTTGCTCGCGAAAGGATGAAAGCGTGGTACGGACATGGCCCGGAACGATGCAATTCACGCGAATGTTGTGTTCCGCAAGATCAATGGCCGCCGACTTGCTGAAGTGGACCAACCCCGCCTTGGACGCGCGGTAGGTCATCATGCCAAGCCCCGCCAATGTGCCAGCAATCGACGCGTTGTTCAGGATCACCCCGCCGCCGCGCGTCTTCATGACCCGCGCGGCATTGCGTGTGCCCAGCATCGGACCAAGCAGGTTGACGCGCATCACCCGATCAAAATCCGCCAGCGTGTCATCGGTGAAATGCGGAAAGGCGGCGCAGGAAATGCCGGCATTGTTGAACATGATGTCCAGCCCGCCAAACCGTTCCACCGCCAGATCGACCACTGCCTGCATATCGTCTGCCGAAGACACATCCGTGTGCTGATAGATCGCCCCATCGCCAAGGCTGTCCGCAAGTTCCGCGCCGGCAGCGTCCGCAACATCGGCGATCACCACCTTCGCCCCTTCAGTGGCAAACAGTTCCACTGTCGCCCGGCCGATCCCGCTGGCTCCGCCCGTGATGATTGCGACCTTGCCGGCCAGTTGGTTGGACATAACACTCTCCATGGGCGAGCCACGCCCCTCTCGCTGGAAGGGCGTGGCCTGAATTATATTCTTTGCGACCTGTGGCGCGATCTCAGATCGCGCGCGGCTCGAACGTTATCGGCAGCGATTCAATCGTGTGCGTGGCCACCGTGGGAAGGTAACGAATTTCCTCCTCCGCGATTGCCAGCTTCATGTTCTTCATCTGCCGCGCGATCTCTTTCGCGGCGACCTTTACTTCCATCCGTGCCAGCGCAATGCCAATGCAGCGGTGTGGCCCACCGCCAAAACCGACGTGCCGGCCAAGATTGGGCCGCTCAAGATCGAATTTTCGCGGATCGGGGAACACGGTTTCGTCATCATTGCCGGAATCATACACCAGCAGCATGTGCGCGCCTTCCGGGATCGTTGTTCCGTTGACCACGGTTTCCTTGGTCGTCATGCGCGAAAGCGCCCGCACCGGAGGCTCGTTGCGCATGTGCTCTTCGACAAAGCGGTTCATCTTGCGCTCGTCATCCAAGCAGCTTTCCAGAACCTCTGCCATGCCCGGCTTCGTCGCGAGTACGTAGAAAAGGTTGCCGATGGCCGTCGCGGTAGTGTCGTTACCGGCGATTAGCATGGCCCGGACCAACGAAACGGCTTCCTCGAACGTCAGCTTTTCCTCTGTGCCGTCCTCGTGCTTGACCTTGGCGTGGACAAGGTCGGACAGCATGTCTTCACTGGGACTAGCCTCGCGCTCCTTCATCTTGCCGATGATGTAGTGCTGCAGTTCCGCAATCTTCGCGGCGTTGGCCAACATTGTCTCGCGGCTTTGCATGCTGCTGATCTGCGCGGTGACAGCCATCGACCACTCGACGATCTTTGCTTCAAGCCCCTGATCGAGGCCCAACTGCTCAACGATGATCCGGATGGTAAGCGGCTGGGCAATATCCTTCACCGCGTCGCAAGCGTTACCCTTGGCCACCACGCTGGCGATAAGATCACGCACAACTTCGGTGATGCGCGGTTCAAGATCCTTTACGCGGTGCGCGGTGAAGGCCTGTTCCATCAGCTTGCGTATGCGCGTGTGATAGGGCGGATCGGACATGATGGCGTCAGGAAAATAGCCGCCGCCATGGTCCCGCAGGTAATTGCGAAACTCGTCCTGCATACCGCGAGCCTGCTGCTCGCTATACCCGTGCTTGACCGAAAAGGTAATCGGGTCTGACTGGACCGCCCAGATATCCTCATGCCGCGTGACCAGCCAGGAATTCAGCCCCTTGTCGTAATGGATCGGGTCGCCCTTGCGCATGGCACGATAGTATTCGCGTGGACGGGCCTGGATATCGTGGTTGCTCAGGGTTCCTTCAGCGAGCAGTGTCTGCTCCTCAGAGGTGAGCTGGCTGCCTTGTGCGGTCTGCGTTTCCATCTGACTTCCTATCCTGCCCCTGCCCTGGCCCGGCACAAGGCGTTATTGCGGCGGCACACATGCCATTGCCGCTTCATTTGCCGAATTGATCGCGCGCAAGCCATACCCGCGCTCGAACGCGCGCTTGCCTCACACGGCAAGCCGATCGCCCCGGGACAGCGAAAACCCTAATAAGCGGAAGCAGGCGCGACGGTGACTTCGATCCCGTCAAGTTCAGGCTTCATCTTGATCTGGCAGCCAAGGCGGCTGTTATCGCGCATCACATCAGCCACCATGTCCAGCATGGCAAATTCGATGTCGTCGGGCTGCCCGACCTGCGCTGCCCACTTCTCATCCACATAGACATGACAGGTGGCACAGGCACATCCGCCCCCACAATCGCCGAAAATGCCTTCAACGCCGTTCGCCTTTGCCAGCTCCATCAGGCTGATCCCGTCATCCACATTCTCGATGACCTTTGTATCGCCGTTCACGTCGGTCATCGTGACTTTCAGATTGCCCATCTTCGCAAGTATCCTCTTCCACCCATTCCGGGCCTGCACACTCTATTCCATGCCGAAGGCCAGGCAGCAATGCCAAGCACTGCATGCAGCCTCCGCCGACAGGGGAAACCCCACCTGCCCTGCCAGTCATGTGGCCGGATTGCCCTCCTGATGGTTCCGGCGTTATTCATTGGCCAAGCAAAAAATGGAGAGGTCCCCGTGGCCCGAACGCATATCACCAATGCGACAATTTTCGACGCGACCGGCGCAGCGCCATTCGTGGGAGACATCGTTGTTGACGGAAACTGCATAGCCAGCGTGTCTCCGGCAGGGGCACGCCCTGCCGGGCCGGATGACACCGTGATCGATGGGACGGGCATGTTCTGCATGCCCGGCATGACCGAAGGTCACGGACACCTTTCGTTCGAGAACGTCACGGCCACCGAAAATCTGATCACGCCGTCACCGGAAGAGCAGGTTTTCGCCACCGCGCGCGGCGCAAAAGCACTGATCGCGGCGGGTTTCACCAGCGTGTATGGCGCATCCGAGGCCAAGCTGCGCCTTGCAGTTGCCGTCCGTAACGAAGTCAACGCAGGGCGCATCCCCGGCCCGCGCATCCGTGCGGGCGGGTTGGAAATTAGCGTCACAGGCGCGATGGGCGATGAGAGCAAGGAGCATAACCCACGCGTAGGCCCCTCAATCATCGTCGATGGCCCCGAGGAAATGCGCAAGGCCGTGCGGCTGTGCGCCCGCGAAGGCTGTGACAATATCAAGCTCGATGTCTCGGGCGACCCCTTCTACCCCGGCACGCCGGGCAATTCGACGCCGATGTCCTATGAGGAGATCAAGATGGCGGTCGACACAGCCCATGCCTATGGCAAAAAGATCAACGCCCACACGCGGTCCATCGAAGGATCGAAAGCCTGCATCCGGGCCGGTGTCGACGGACTGTTCCACTGCGAATATTCCGACGAGGAACTGCTCGACATGATGGAGGAGGCCAAGGACCGAATCTTTGTCGTGCCCACAGTCGATCTGTTCCACCAGATGATGAGCGGCGGCGCTTCGGCCTTTGGCATCACGCCCGAAATCGCCGGATACATGGGCATCCCCGGACTGCTTGAGGAATCCATCAAGACGCATTCCGAACTGCGCAAGCGCGGCGTGCGCCACTTGATTGGCGGTGACTATGGTTTTGCCTGGAGCCCGCACGGCCTTCAAGCCCGCGACATAGGCTATTTCATGCAATATTACGGCTACAGTGCCGCCGATGCTCTGGTTTGCGCCACGAAATACGGTGGACAGGCCATGCGCGACGAGGGCGATCTTGGCACCCTTGAGGAAGGCCAACTGGCCGACCTGATACTCGTCAGCGGCAACGTGCTTGAGGATGTGGGCATCCTTACGCAGCCCGGCCGGATTGCCTTGGTGATGAAGGACGGTGTGATCCAGTCCGCATCACCCGCCCTTTCACAAACAAGCCAATCATCCGCGCTTCAAGCTGCGGAATAGAAACTAGGCAGGAGTTGATCCCATGAATGTTGAAACCGGCAAGTTGAAGCCCGGAGAGGCGCGGTGCCCGGCAGAAACCACGCAGGAAATCATCGCGCGCGATAAGGTCGCCGCTCCTGCATGGGCGGCTAGCGAGAGCTACGAATATCTCGGCAGCGAAGATGTCTCCAAGGACAGGTACATCAGCCCCGAATTCGCCAGGGGCGAGTTCGACCGTTTGTGGACACGCACATGGCAGATGGCCTGCCGCGAAGAGCATATTCCCGAAGTCGGCGACTATTACGTTTATGACATTGGCACCTACAGTTTCGTGGTTACACGCTGCGACGACAATGAAATTCGCGCGCATTTCAACGCCTGCCTCCATCGCGGCACCAAGCTGAAACCTTCCGGCACGGCGGGCTTTGCCAACAATCTGAAATGTCCGTTCCACGGCTGGACCTGGAACCTTGATGGTTCGCTGAAGGAAATCCCCGAAAAGTGGGACTTCGCCCACAACACTAATCGGAAGATGTGCCTGCCCGAGGCCCGCGTCGAGCGACTTGGTGGCTTCGTCTGGATCAACATGGATCCCGACGCACCCAGCCTGGCGGACTATCTTGGTGAAGAGACAATGGCTCACATGCAGGCGTGGAAGCTGGAAGACCGCTACATCTACCTGCACGTCCAGAAAAGCTATCCGGCCAACTGGAAACTGACGATGGAGGCCTTCATGGAGGCCTATCACGTCGGCGACACACACCCGCAGGTGGCGCCCGCGAATGGCGATGTCAATTCGCAGTATGACGTCTATGGCGACCACGTTGATCGCTTCATCTCGACGCTCGGCGTCATCAGCCCGAAGCTGTACGACAAGTATACCGAGCAGGACATCATCGAGAACTTCACCCTCGGTGACAGTTCCTCGATGGGTGGTAGCAAGCCGCAGCTGAAGGAAGGCGAGCGTGCCCGGCAGGTAATGGCCGACATGTTCCGCGACATGTTTGAAACCGCGACAAACACCGACCTTAGCCATGTCTCGGACACAGAGCTTCTGGATACCTACAGCTATACGTTCTTCCCGAACCTGTTCCTGTTCCCCGGGATCTCATTACCCATGATCTATCGATTCCGTCCCGATGCGCGCGACCATCGCCGCACGATCTACGAAGTCATGTTCATGCGCCCACGACCGAAGGATGGGTCCGTGCCCGAAACCGCCGAGGTGGAAATCCTGCAGGATCATCAATCCTTTGCCGAGGCCAAGGGCATGGACCCAGGTTTTGGCAAAATCCTCGATCAGGACACGGACAACCTCTACGCCCAACAGGAAGGGCTTGAAGCCAGCGCCAAGCCGGGGATCACCCTGGCCGATTATCAGGAAATCCGCGTCCGCCACTTTGAAAAGGCCGTCGACAATTACATGGCGATGGAACCCAAGCTTCCAGACTGGAACAGGCTCCAGCGCTGACCTCGGCCCGACGATGGTCAATCTCAAGGGCAGGACTGCCCTGATCGCAGGTGCCTCATCGGGGATAGGAGCCGGGTTCGCCCGGCTCCTTGCCTCTGCAGGCGCGGGTGTGGTGCTCGGCGCGCGCCGGCTGAACCGAACTACCGAACTGGCAAACGAGATCGAAAATGCCGGAGGGCAAGCCCTCGCCGTGTCGCTTGACGTTACTGACGAAGCCTCTGTGATCGCCGCCTACGACGCTGCCGAAGCGCGATTTGGTACAGTCAATTCTGTCGTGGCCAATGCTGGCGTGGGCGTTGGCGGTCGGTCCACCGATATGCCGTACGATGGTCTGCGCCAGGTTATCGACACCAACCTCGTTGGAGCCTACCTTGTGTCCAGAGAAGGCGCCCGCCGCATGATCGCCGCGGGAAGCCGGGACAAAGAGGACGGGCGCATCGTGTTGATCGGTTCCATCACGGCCATGCAGAACGGCACCGGCGATGCGGCATATGCCGCGACCAAAGCCGGGCTTGCCCACCTCGGCCGCCAGTTCGCCAAGGAATGGGTACGGCAGGGCGTCAACGTCAACACTCTCCAGCCCGGCTGGATACCGACCGAAATCAATGACGACTGGTTCGCCAGCGAGCGCGGCAAGGCCGAAATTGAGGAACTGCACCGTCGCCGGCTGCTGGATCACGACGCGCTAGACGACATGCTGCTTTACCTGCTTTCCGACCGATCGCGGCAGATCACCGGCTCCACCTTCACCATCGACGACGGACAATCGCTATGAGCGCGCTCAAGGGCCTGTTGATAATCGAAACCGCAGAGCGCGTAGCAGGCGAATACGCCGCCAAGCTGCTTGCCGACTTTGGCGCCGAGGTAATCAAGGTGGAGCGGCCCGGCGGTGCACCAACACGCCGCATGGGGCCGTTCAAAAATGGCGAAAGCGCAGTGTTCGCCTATCTGAACACCAACAAGAAGTCGGTAGTCCTAGACCTCGACCAGCCTGAGGACCGCGCCCGGCTGGACCAGCTTCTTGCACGCGCCAACGCCCTGATAGATGATCACGATGAAACCTGGGGTGAGGCCCACGCCTTGAGTTATCCCGCAGTTTCCACAAGTCATCCACAGCTTGTCCACTGCATAATCACAGCTTTTGGGCAAGGTGCTCCACAGGCTTGGCAGCGTGCGCGACCCATTAACGTGATCAATGCTGGCGGCTGGGCCTATCACTCCCCCAGCGAGACAACTGCGGACAAGCCGCCGCTGAAAGGCGCAGGCCGGTTCCTTCCTGATTATGAGTCCGGCATCGACGCCGCCTTGTGCGTACTCGCCTCGCTGCACCGCCAGCGACAGACCGGCCAAGGCCAGTTCATCGACATTTCCGAAGTGGAAGTGCAGGTTAACCGTATCGATTGTGTGCTGGATCGCATGCTGGCTGGCGACGTTGAACCCAGCGCCGAGCGAACAGCCTATGACATGGGCGGTCCCGGCACGTCCTTTGCCTGCAGGGATGGGCATATTTACATCTTCATGACGACCAAGGCCCACTGGCAAGGCCTTTGCGGCTTGATGGGAGATCCCGATTGGACGAAAACGTTCCGCGAAGATTGGCTGGAATTTGATTGCACCCGGGAAAACGTCACGCGCTTTCGCCAGCACTTTTCAGACTGGATCGTCGGGCAGGAAAAGATCCCGATAACGGAGGCCGCGCAGAAGGTCGGCGTGGCGATGGTCCCGGTTAATACCGCCGCCGACCTTCCCCTCAACGAGCAGTTCATCCATCGCGGCTTCTTTCAGCAAGTGGAGCACCCGGCGTTCGGTGCAGTCACATACCCCACCGTGAGCTACAGGATGAGCGCGACGCCAGTGCGGATTGAAACAACCGCCCCCGCCCTTGGCGCAGACAACGAAGTTCTGGGAGGCGTTAATGCCCATTCCTGATCGCGGCGGCCCCCTTTCCGGCGTCCGCGTCCTTGAACTGACGAAGGTTTGGGCTGGTCCTTATGCGGGAAAGATGCTGGCGCATCTTGGTGCAGAGGTCATCAAGCTCGAAAGCGCGACCAATCTTGACGAAATGCGCGCCTATGGCGGCGTAGACATCAATTCCGCGCCTTATTTCCTGTCGATCAATCAGGAGATCCTGTCCGTTCAGGTCAATATGAAGACTGACGAGGGCCTCGACCTCGTCCGCAGCATGGTCGCGGAATCGGATATCGTCATCGACAACATTCGCCCCGGCGCGATGGAGCGGTCCCAGCTTGATTACGAGAACCTCAGGAAGGTCAAACCAGACATCATCCACGTCTCCATCAAGATGTGGGGAACGGACGGGCCGCTCGGCTATCAGACCGGCTACGCCCCCTGCTTCGCGTCCCTAAGCGGGCTGACCGCACTTGTCGGGCATGAGGGAGAAACGCCCAAGGGTATGAACATCCGCTATGGCGATTCCACCGCTGGCGCCTGCGCCGCCCTGGCCGCCATCGCCGCCCTGCACCACCGGGAGCGCACCGGCGAAGGCCAGTTCATTGACCTTTCCGCTGTGGAAACGATGACCAGCCTCGTGGGCGACAGCCTGTTTGCCTACAGCGTGACGGGCGAAATCCCTCGGCCCGATGGCAACTTTCATCCTGAAATGTGCCCGCACGGCGCCTACCCTTGCGCAGATGGGGAATGGGTCAGCATAGCTGTGGCCGATGATGCGGAATGGCAGGCTTTATGCCGCGTCCTGAACGCGTCGGCGCTTGCCAATGACCCACGCTTTGCCACGCTGAAGCGGCGGCTGGCGAACCGCCACGCGCTGGACAGGGCCATTGGCGATCGTACATTCGGCGAAACGGCGGCCGATCTGGCTGACAGATTGCGGCAGGCCGGTGTTCCCGCATTCCGCAGTCAAAGCTCCATCGACCTTTGTTCGGACGACCATCTGTGGACCCGCGAAAGTTTCCGCATGGTTACAGACCACCGTAACGGCTCGCGCCCCATCATCGGTCCGTCATGGCGCATGAAACCCGATCAAGCCATGATCGAACGCGGCGCCCCCCTGCTCGGCGAACATAACGATTACGTTTACAAGGAAATTTTGGGGCTGCCGCAGGAGCGTTTGGACGATCTGATAGCGCGAAAAATCGTCGACTGAGGCTATCGAGCCGCACCCGCCAAACGGGCAGGGCGATATAAATGAGGTGGGGATGAAGCTTGCATTTTCGATGCCGCATCAGCTGCGGCTGAAGGCCATGACAATGCCGTGGGAGTTGCAGGTTACCGGCCCGGACCAGATAAAACTGCTTAAATGGGCGGAAAAGCTTGGCTACGAAATGGTATCGGTACCCGAACACCATGTCATGCCGCGTGAACATCTGGATCTTTCCGGGCCGTTCCAGATGAATGCCTATGTCGGGATGGCCGCCTATGCCGGCGCGACCGAGACGATGCGCGTCAATAGCTGCATTGCTATCCTGCCGCTCCAGCATCCGATCACGACGGCCAAACAGTTGGCGACAATGGACTGGATCTCCGGCGGACGCGTAACCGTGACCTGGGCGGTCGGCTGGGTGGAGCGTGAGTTTGAACTGATGGGCGTCGATTTTCGCGAGCGCGGGGCGATCGCGGAAGAATACACGCAGGCCATCATCGAGCTGTGGACCAACGAAAATCCGCAGTTTGAAGGGAAGTACGTATCGTTCAGGGACATCGTCTTTGAACCCTTCTGCGTCCAGAAGCCGCACCTGCCCATCTGGTTCGGCGGAGATGCCGATGCCGTGCTGAAACGCACCGCACGCTACGCAACAGGCTGGTGGCCGTTCCTGACCAAGCCTGAAACCATTCCCGACCGGATTGATTTCATCAAATCGCAACCAGACTACAACGGCAAGCTGGAGGACGTATTCTACGGCTTTTCAACCACGCGCGTTGGAGAGGGACACGTCGTAATCGATGATCCAAAAGCTCGTCCCGGCCAGACCCGACAGGAAATCATCGACCGCCTGTCTTGGTTCAAGGACATGGGTGTCACGTGGAGCGGCATTCCCATTCCAGCGCTCAACAGTCTGGAAGAGTATTACGATTATACGCAGTGGGTCGCCGAGGAGATCATGCCTGCGGTGGCATAAGGATAACGACAAGGGGAGACGGCGCATGGCAACATTCGTACTGGTTCACGGCGGCGGGCACGGCGGCTGGTGTTATCAGCCGCTCGCCGGCCTGCTTCGCGCAGAGGGGCATGAAGTTTATGCCCCGAGCCTGACAGGCCTAGGCGACCGCTCTCACCTGTTGAACCCCTCCATAAACCTCGACACCCATATAGAAGACATCGTCAAGCTTCTGTTTTTTGAGGATTTGCACGACGTCTATCTGGCAGGCCACAGCTATGGTGGGATGGTTATTACTGGCATTGCCGATCGGGCCCTTGATCGCGTGGGGCACCTGATATTCCTTGACGCCGCCCACCCCCGAAATGGTGAGGCACTTACAACTTCAGCACGGCCGTTGATGGAAGAGGCCTACAAGCAGGCCCGCACCGTCGATGGCGTGGAACTGGTGCTCTTCCCCGAAAGCGATTCCGTTCGCCATTACGGCATCACAGACACTGCCGACCTTGCTTGGGCGCAGCCCCGTCTTACCCCACATCCTTGGGCTTGCTTCGACCAGCCGCTGCGGATGGAGAACGAGGACGCCGTCCGTAACCTGCCCCGCACCAGTATCAACTGCACGGCCACACTGAAAATGAGGCCGCTGGAATTTGCCGCCCGCGTCACCGATGCCGATCATGTTTTCGAGATCGATACCGGCCATGACCTGATGATCACAGAGCCGCGCAAGGTAGCGGACATGCTGATCGAGGTTGTTCGGCGCGAGGAAACCTCACCGCGCACGCGATAAGTTCGCAGCAGGCGCCCGGCCGGGCTTGACCACCCCGGCGCTGCCGCGTCCAATACGGGCAAGGGAGAAGGTCATGCGCTATCGGCAGCGATTTCATTGTCGTGCAATCGGCATTCTTCAGCTCGGCAATCCCCGGCCGGCACGACGCGATTTCGTAAACGGAGCAGCAATCCATGAACCCACCCCGGCCTCGGCCAAAGCTTGATGCAGAAAACCGCGCCTTCTGGACGGGCGGCGCGGAAGGCAAGCTGAACATCACGCACTGCAGCGACTGCGGCGAATACACCCACCCGCCGCGCGTCCTGTGCCGGCATTGCCAGTCAGAGAACGTGAGCCCCAAGGCCGTGCCCGGCACAGGCATGATCGACACGTTCACGATCAACCACCAGCCTTGGGCCCCCGGTCTGGAGGTTCCCTTTGTCATCGCCCGCGTTCGGCTGGACGGTGCGCCCGGTGTTTTCCTAACCACCAACATCGTCAATTGCCCTGTCGATGAGGTGCAATTCGAGGATAAGGTCCGTGTCACCTTCGACGAACAGGACGGCATCTACTACCCCCTATTCGAGAAGGCGAACTGAACCATGGCCAAGCGTGAAGCTTATATCACCGGCATAGGCCAGTCCGAGGTTGGCGTTCGCTTGCCCCGCCATCCGATGTTGCTGACTGTCGATGCGGTCAAGCAGGCACTCGATGACGCTGGGCTGACCCTCGACCAGATCGACGGCGTCTTCAGCTTTCCTGGCAAGATGGCCGGCTACCTTGCCTTTTCACCGGTCGGCTCGGATGACCTGATCGAAGTTCTGGGTATTAAGTCCAAATGGCATATGGCCGCCATGGAACAACCGGCACAGCTCTCGGCAATCGGCATGGCGGCGTGGGCGGTGAAGGAAGGCATCTGCCGCCACGTCATCTGTTTTCGAACCGTTTATGAAGCGGGCGGCATGGCCAATCCTGCAGAGTACATGCCTGCACGGCAGGAAACGGTATCTGGTTCGTCGCAATGGACCTCGCCCTTCTGGGCTTCATCAGCTGCATGCTGGACCGCCCAGTATGCAGCCCGCCACGTGCACAAGTACGGCATGAAGCGCGAACAACTGGCCCAGATCGCCATCAACGGCTCCAAAAACGCGATGCTGAACCCCAATGCCCGGGCAATCACCAAAGAGGAGCTCACGCTCGACAAGTACATGTCGGCGCGCATGATCTCGACACCTCTGTGCCTCTACGACTGCGACCGTTTCAGCGATGCCTCGACCGTGGTTATCGTATCGGCTGGCGACGCCCTGGACGAAGTGAAGGTGGAACCAGTCCGTATCGCCGCGGCATCGGGCTCTGTTGATCGCTACAGTTGGGATCAAGCCGATTGGTTCGCTGCTTATGACGCCGGGCGCGACCTTTGGAAGAACACCGATTACAAGCCAAAGGACGTCGATACCGTACAGTTCTATGACGGTTTTGCCTTCCTGCCGATCACGTGGCTGGAGGGTCTGGGCTTTGTCGAGAAAGGCGAGGGGCACAAGTTCATCGAAGGCGGCCACCGTATTGCTCGCGATGGCGAACTGCCGCTCAACACTAATGGCGGCCAGCTTGGTGCCGGACGGCTCCATGGTTTTGGCTTTGCTCATGAGGCGGTAACCCAGCTTCGTGGCAAGGGCGGCGCGCGCCAAATCCCCGGCGACCCTAAGGTTGCAGTCGCAACGTCGGGCGGCGGCCCCATGGCAGCGGCGCTGCTGCTGACCAAGGACTAAGGAAAACAACGGGGCCAGAACCAATCTGGCCCCGTTTATTAGTTCCCTACGCCTGCGTCATATTCAACGCAGATATAGAGCTCTAAATTTTTGCAATCACGTCGTTTCATCCGGAAATTGGTTTCCCGCTTGTGTCGGCACAATGGCTTAATCAGGCCGGTTGTTTTTTGGAGCGCGGGCGCTTCACCCACTCGGGATAATCGCCCAGACCGAAGATCACGAATGCGCTCACAAGGGTGCCGAAGATGCCGAACCACAGGTAAGGGTCATAGGTCCCGTAATAATCATAGATGAGCCCGCCCAGAAGTGGGCCCAGCCCCGATCCGGCAGCGATCAGGCTGGCCATGGTGCCGAATATCGCACCGAAGTTGCGCATCCCGCCATAGGCTGACGTCAGATAACCGGCGATCTGCAGCTTCGTGCCGGCAGCATATCCGTTGATGAACATAGCTGTGAAGATGATCCCCATTGAACGATTGGGCAGCAGCAGCAGGATGAAGGTCAGCGACGTCACGCCCAGCGTCAGCCCGCCAACCCAGCGCGCGGGATAGCGATCGAGCAACCAGCCCGTAACCAGCTTGCCAGCCACACCCGCCAGCCCCGCCATGCCAGCGTAAAGCGCTGCATCACTCCGCGAGACGCCGATTTCCTCAAGGATGGGGATTTGATGCACAACCAGCGCGATCGTCACAACCATGATCAGGAAGGTCGACAGCGCGATCCGCCACAACGCCACACTCCGCCACGCCTCCTGAATCGAAAGGCCGGGCGCGTCGCTGAGCAGCGCTTTGCCCGAGGATGTCTGCGGATTGTCCTTTCGCGCACGGCGGCTGGCGTCATAGCCATCATACAGCAGGAACGTGCAGAGCACGATGGCGATCCCGCCCCAGCCCAACCCAAGGCACACAAGCGCAGTACGCCAACCGAAATCATCGATAAGCCAATTGGCCAACGGCGGCGTAATCGCCTGCGCCAGCGCGCTGCCCGACAGCGTCAGGCCCAATGCCAGCCCACGCCCGGCATCGAATGCGCTTGCCACGCCAGCCGTCCACACTGTCGACTTGGTCGCCAGTGCCGCTGCGGCGTAAACGGTCCAGATCAGGAACCACATCCATACCGAGCCATTCAGCAGGCTTAGCGAGGCTATGGTCAGCGCCAGCAGAACCAGCCCCGGCAGCGCCATACGCCGCGTGCCAATACGGTCGATCAGCACACCAAAAAAGGGCGAGAACAGGAATGTCGTGACAGCAGTTATCGACATGCCCGAGGAAAGGAGCGTGCGGCTCCAGCCGAACTCCTCTGTCCAAGGCTCAATGAACAAGCCCATGCTTGCGGTCATCACGGCCGTAAAGGAAAACGCAATGCTTGCGGCAAGTACCAGCGGCCAATGCTGGCGCCATTCCTGGCGTGCCAGGGCCTTCATGGAATCGAGTTGCGCTGAATCGTCTCTTTGATCGGCACGCACCGCTTCGTTCTTCACTTCCAACTTCTCACTCCCCGCAACCCGATATTGCGTATCCAGCTCTCACGGCTGCTTGAATGCCGCGATGGCGGCATTGTGGCCCGCTGGCAAGACGGCGCTTTGCGAGAATTGGGAACACCCGTGCGGGGGTTGGCAGAAAAGCGGCGGTCCGCGCCGTGGCGTCAGCCGCGAATTTCCTCCAGCGTAAAGCCATTCTGCGGCGAGCACTGCTGAACTTCGATGACATTGCCCTCAGGATCGTACCCATAAAGCGTCTTCACATGACCGACGTCGACAAACTCGCGATCATTGAAAGTCATCCCATGCTTCTTGAGATGCGCGATATCGTTGGCGATATCGGTGACGTCGATACAGAAATGGGTGTAGCCCCGATCATGTGGGCGTAGCGGTGTGTCGGAATCGGGCGGCGGCGCGCTGTATTCGAAAAGCTCAAGATAGCAGGTGCCCGCCCGCAACATGACACCTTTGGATGCAGAACCCTCCACATCGACGATCTGGTCCATCACCGGCTCGTCTGCCCATGCGAACCCATCATCCACCGGCACAAAGCCTAGCGCATCGCAATAGAAGCGCTTCTGCCGCTCCATGTCGCGGCAGTTTATGCCGACATGATGGATGCCTCGGATCATCTCGCCTTCTCCCAAATTGCTTTGCGGTGACTATTCCCGAAGCTCCTGACCGGGGCAACACATGTGTCTTGCCCCGGCGGGAAGGCCCCTCAGTCCGGATCGACCCACTTGGTCGTGGTGGCTCGAGGCGACAGATACTTGGTTCCGGTCCAGCCACCGTCGACGACGATCGACTGGGCGTTCACCATCTCTCCACCCGGCGAGCAGAGGAAAGCGATTACCGCTGCAATGTCTTCGGGAGTGGCAAGCCGCGGATAGGGCGTTGTTTCCACGTTGGCGCGCTTGAACGTTTCGTCATCGAAACGGTGGGCAACCATTTCCGTCATCGTCACACCTGGCGCCACGCAGTTTGAACGGATGCCACGCGGGCCATATTCCACCGCCATGTGCTCGGTAAGCGATTTCAGGCCGCCCTTCGCCGCCGAATACGCTCCGCCGCGCCGACCGCCAATATGGGCGAAGGTTGACGTGACATTCACCACCGCAGAACCCGACTGCATGTGCGGGATCACTTCGCGGCACAGCCGGAACGGCGCCCGCAACATGATGTCCATGAAGTAGTCCAACGTCTCGTCATCCGTCTCGTCCAGTGGCTTGGGGCTACCGACTCCGGCATTGTTCACGAGGAAATCGATGCGTCCGAAACGGGCTATAGCAAGATCCACGATCTGCTTTGGCGCGTCATCGGCAGTGACATCGACGGAGATCGTCGCGATCATGGATGGGTCGCCGATCTCTTTCTCCAAATTGGCGAGCTTGGCCGTGTCACGCCCAACGCCCACAACAGCGTTGCCTGCCTCGTGCAGCAACTTTGCCGTCGCAAGGCCAATGCCGCTGCCCGCGCCGGTAATGATCGCAACCTTCATGTCAAACTCGTCCTTGTTCCCGTGAATCGTTGGCGGCCGTCATAAGCCCGTTCACCGTATCTGCAACGAGCCCGGCTTCGGCGCGGTGGAAGTGTGGTTGTCGCCGCGCAGATCCGCCGCGCGCGACCGCAGATACTGCCGGATATCCTCAACCTTCGCGTCTCCAAACTCAGCAAAGCGGGGCATCCCACGTTCTTCCAGAAGGCCGTGACGAACAATCTGATCAAAAGTGTCCTTGTCCAGAATAGTGGCAGATCGGCGCAAGTCAGGGCCGTTACCTATACCCACAGCCATGTCCCCATGGCAGGTAAGGCAATGCATCGCATAGCCCATGTAACCGGCCTGCAGCCTTGCCGGCTGCGGCTGGAAATCCGGATCGGCAGGCGGCGGCGATGGTTCCCGGCGGGGCGGAAGCGTGCCCTTGCCATCTATGGCGAAGGTTAACACCCGGCGGGCCTGCGTCAGCGGATCGATGCCATATTTTTCAATATCCGGCCCGAACAGTGACCCGGCGTTCATCGAATATCCCATGCCAAGCCCGGTCAGCACGGTGACGTACTGCTTCCCGCCCGCACGATAGGAAATCGGCGGCGCAATCATTGGCGCCTTGGCGTCAAACCGCCAGACTTGCTTTCCGCTGGCCGCATCATAGGCTGCGAACTGCCCGTCAATGGTGCCCTGAAAGACAAGGCCGCCGCCCGTGGCCATGACACCCCCGTTGAGATAGGTTGGGTGTTCGACTTTCCATTTCATTTTCTTCTCGGTCGGGGACCAGGCAATCAGGCTGCCCGTTGGCCGCGACATCCCAGCCAATGCCCCCCCCGCGAAGGCGACACCCCCGTCCGTCGTACGATCCGACGGCGGCTGGAACGCGTAATCTATGTCGCCATAGCGGGCTTCCCAGAGCGTGGCTGGAATGAACACCAGCCCGCTTTTCGGGCTATACGCCATTGGCAGCCAGTTATGCGCCGACAGCGCTGTCGGGGTAATGACCGCAGGCTTGCCTACGGCATCATACCGCGCGCCGGGCGCTTCAACCGGGCGGCCCGTCTTAAGATCGACATGGCTGGCCCAGCTTACCGGCACAAATGGCTCTGCCGAAAGAAGTTCGCCAGTCAACCGGTCGATCACATAAAAGAAACCGTTCTTCGGCGCCTGCATCAGCACTTTGCGCAGCTTGCCATCGATCTCAAGGTCGGCGAGTTCAATGTCCATTGTTGCGTCGAAGTCCCAGGTATCACCCGGAACTGTTTGATAATGCCAGCGATATTCTCCGGTCTTGGCATCTAACGCGACTATCGATCCGACAAAAAGATTGTCACCCTTCCCTTCGCTGCGGATACGGTGGTTCCACGGATAGGGGCTGCCGACGCCGATATAAACAAGACCCGCCGCGGGGTCGTAGGCCATGGAATTCCACACCATGCCCCCGCCGCCGTATTTCCACCATTCGCCCGACCAGGTCTTCGCGGCCATCTCCATGGCCTTGTCCTCAAAGCCCTTCGCCGGATCGCCGGGTACAGTATAAAAGCGCCACGCCAGCTTGCCAGTGTCGGCGTCATAGGCAGAGACATAGCCGCGCATCGCGCCGCTGGTGCTGCCAAAGCCGATCAGCACCTTGCCATCGAACACACGCGGCGCGCCGCTGATATAGGCGGGATCGTCAGCGCCATAGGTTTGCGCCGTCCAGACCGGATTGCCGGTCTTGGCATCGACCGCAATCAGTCGTCCATCGCGCGTACCGACGTAAATCTTGTTATTCCAGAACGCGATGCCGCGCACGCCCCAGCCTATCCGCTGGTTGAGGCCGCCGACCTTCCCGACCTCGGGATCATACTGCCAAAGCTCTTTTCCTGTTGCCGCGTCGACGGCGTTCACCACGCTTAACCCCGAAGCGAAATAAAGCTTGCCGTCCACCGCAATGGGCTGCGTTACGGAGTTGGCTGGCGGCAGGTCCATCGACCACACAAGGCCAAGCGAGCCGACGTTTCCAAGGTTCACATCGTCCAGCGGGCTATAATGCTGCTGCCCGAAGGTGCGGCCGTATCCGGCCCAATCATCGCCATTGCTGCTGTCAGCCAGAGGTGACCGTGCAGCGCCAGCCCCGCCCGTTCCATCGGTGCATCCCGAAAGCGTGATCGCAAAGCCTGCAAGCGCCGCCAACACTCCCACGCGCGCATTTGCCGCGAACCCCATCCGTTACTCCCCTTTTTGTCTTTTCACCGGTCACTGTTCCGCAAAGCAGGGCAACTGGCAACCGGTTGTGGCGACGGAAACCTTCGGCGCCCCGCGCGCCCCTTGGCCAACGCGGATACGGCGGCTAGTGGCACTCAGGAAAATGCGCGGCGATGATTCTGGAGAGGACACATTCGCCGCGATCCTGCCAACCTTGAAAAGCGACAGCAGACACAGCCATGACCACAAATAATAGTGCACTTGCAGGTATCCGCGTCATCGACATGAGCCGCGTATTCGCGGCCCCGGTGGGCGCGCAAATTCTTGGCGACCTGGGCGCCGATGTGATCAAGATCGAACGCCCCGGCGTAGGCGATGACGGGCGCGGCTACGGCACCGCCTGGGTCAAGGGCAAGGACGGCATCGAAACCGGCCATTCCAGCTTCTTCACAGTTTCCAACCGTAACAAGCGCTCCATCACGCTCAATCACTCGAAACCCAAGGGTCAGGAAATCCTGCGCAAACTGGTTGAGACGGCAGACGTGCTGATCGAAAACTACAAGGTGGGCGATCTCAAGCGTTTTGGCCTTGATTATGAAAGCCTGAAGGCGATCAATCCGCGGCTGATCTACTGCTCTGTCACCGGCTTCGGGCAGACCGGCCCCAGCGCGGCTCTGCCCGGCTATGACGGACTATTCCAGGCGCAGGGCGGCATGATGGCCGTGACGGGCGTTCCCGAAGGGCACCCTGGCGCAGGCCCGCTCAAGGCTGGCCCCAGCCTTGTCGACTTTATCACCGGCCACAACACCGCGCTCGCCATCCTTGCAGCCTTGCAGTACCGCAACCGCACTGGCGAGGGGCAGTTCATCGACATTGCCCTGCTCGACACATCGGTGGCGATGGTCAGCCACATCATGCAGGACTATCTCATCAGTGGCGAAGCACCGCCGCGTCTTGGCAATGGCGGCAACGGCGGTGGCCCCGCCGATCTGCTCTACGCCAGCGACGGCATCGTGTACCTCACCGCAGGCACTGATGAGCACTACCGCCGCCTGACCGTGCTGATGGAGCAACCAGAACTGTTCACCGACCCCCGCTTCGATTCCAATTTCAAGCGCGCCCGGTCCGGCCAGGCAGAGTTGATCAACATCATCAACGCGTGGAGCCGGCAGATCCCCGTGGCCGAACTGCTCGCAAAGTTTGACAGCGCTGGCATTCCAGCAGCGAAGTACAACGAGCTCGATGACGTCTGGAAGGATCCGCAGGTGCAGCACCGCAAGCTGCGCGCGACCACGCCCCATGCCCATGCGGAAGCCGGCTCTGTCGACCTGATCGCAAGCCCGCTGGCCCAGATGTCTGCCAGCCCTGCCACGATCCGCCGCGCGCCACCGATCCTGGGTGAGCACAACTCGGAAATTCTGGACGAGCTTGGCTACTCGGACGAGCGCATTGCCGCACTGAAGAACGGCGGGATCATCTAAAGGCTTTTGGCCCGGTCGCTTCCTTCAGGGAGAAGTGCGCCGGGCCAGGCCGTCCCTCGGCCGAACTTTAATGTTCTGGAAAAACATCCTGCGCTATTCCCATATATAGGGGGCAGCATGTTTTTAGAAATTTTTCAGGACGAACACGGCGCCACGGCCATCGAATATGGCTTGATCGCAGCGCTGATTTCACTCGCCTGTATTATCGCCTTTCAGTCGCTTGGCCTAAATCTCGCTGACACATTCATGACGGCTTCAAATGCCATGCGCGGAACCAGAGCATAGCGATCATCCCGCTCTCCTTCTTGCTCCATCGCCATCCTCCTCTAGAGTGACGCAAAATCATTTGAAGTCAGGGAGATTGCACGATGCCGATGGAGCCGATCGAAATTACGCATGGTGGGAAAAGGCTGGTCGGGCAGATAGCCACGCCAGCAGGCAAAGGCCCCTTCCCCGTTGTGATGGTCATGCACAGCGGCATCGGCATCAACGACTTCAACTTTGATTGTGCACGGCAAATGGCCGATCGCGGTTTTATTGGCATCGCCACCGACATGTTCGGCGCGGACGTCGATCTGACGCGCGAGGAAGGCTACGGCGCCGCATTCCAGTCGCTTATCGATGCACCAGACACGCTGCGCTCGCGCGTAATCGCATGGTTCGAAGCAATTGCCGCGCGCGATGATGTGGACGCATCGCGAATAGCCGCCATCGGCTATTGCTTTGGCGGTTACTGCGTTCTGGAACTGGCGCGCAGCGGGGCCGATTGCCGGGCTGTAGTCAGCTATCACGGTCTACTTTCAACTAGCACGCGCGCGCAGCCTGGTACCGTGAAAGCCCACGTCGCGGCCTATTGCGGCGCAAGAGACCCCTATGCCCCGCTGGAACACATCGACGCCCTGCGCGGCGAATTGACGGCTGCCGGGGCCAGCCACACCATCACCATCTTCAGCGATGCCGAACATGGCTTCACCGATCCCGATGCTGCCAAGATCGGGCGCCCCGGCATCGCCTACAACGCCATTGCTGCCAAAACATCGTGGGCCGGCACTCTTGCCCTGCTGGACGAAGTGCTGGCCCCCTGATCGTCAGGCTATCTCAAGCAGGCCGTAACTCTCCAACCGGGTCACGGCACTGCCCAGACGATTGACAAAGAGGTTGATGACCTCGGGTTCCACGCGCCGGGTGATGGACCAGAGGTAGAACCCATATATCGCCGCCTCACGATACTGTTCCCACGCATCGTCGTCGTTCGGCATTGCAAAGCCGCGGATACGCATGTCGGCAAGATAGCCAGTCAGCAGGCGGCGCTCTTCGCTGGCAGCCACTTCCACGGGCAACACCGCGTTGATGTGATAGGCGACGTCCAGTGCCCAGCCGCCGCGCTGCAGCAGCTGCCAGTCGATCAGCCCCAGTCCGTCGGCAGTACGGAAGATATTCCCGGCATGGCTGTCTCCGTGAACCAGGAACTGATCACGCTTTGCATCTTTGTCCGCAAGTGCCTTCAGGCCTTCGATCAGCCGGCTGGCATTCGTTATCTGCGGCGAAAGACCCACACCACGCGGACCGTCTAGCATTTCCTGCAACATCGCCGGGGTTATGTGCTGCATCCGTGCAAGCTGTCCGACGCGCGGAGTGATCCATGGGGAGGTTTCAAGCAGTCCGCGCCCAGCATGAAGAGCCGCGATCTGTTTTAGGCTTTCAGCCGCCTCATCCGCCGTAAAAGCCTCCAGCGCCGTACAGAACCGGGCACCTTGGGCAATCAAGTCCCGCATGATGATAACGCCCAGCGGTGCATCGCGATCCACGATCGCAACCACGCATTCCGGCACGCGCACACCGACCTTCGGCGCGATTTTGTCGTAAAAATCCGCCTCAAGTACCGTCGTGGCACCGCCCTGCGAAGCGGCGTCTCCGACATCAAGGAACCCCTTGAGACAAAACGCATGCACTTCGTCACTGTCGTCGAAACGGACGGTAAAGCGTACCTTGGTCGCCATGGTGCGGATGATCTCTACGGTATCGACCTCGGTCACGCGCTTGCCGCAGCCAAGATCTCTCAGCGCATAGGCCAGCCAGGCGGGGTCCAGCGCCGCATCAAGCGTCGTTGGCACAGATAATCCCTTTACCATTTCATCTCCTCTTCCCGCCCGTCATAGGCGTGTTTGCCTTGACAATAAATTCTATATCCCGATACACAATCCTAAATAGCGAATTACCGTTCAAAGAACGGAGCCCATAGGAGAGACGAGATGAGCGAAGCCGATCCCATTCTGAAGGGCGGATCAGCGGCCAATTGGACATTGGGCCCGATCATCGACGCAGACGCTCACATCGATCCTCCGCATGACATGTGGAAGGACTATCTTCCTAATGATCTCAAAAGTCTGGCTCCGGTTATTGAGAGTGCAGATGATGGAGATTACATCATATTTGAGGGCAATCGCCGTCCCTTCATGATGATTAACAACCAGGCCGGCCGCACGGGCAAGGACTTCAAGATGAAAGGCCGCCTGGCTGACCAGCGCAAGGTCTGGGACCCGGCGACTCGGCTCGCCGACATGGACACAGACGGCATGGATGCTGCCGTCCTGTTTGGCGGTGGCCCGCTCGGCTCATTCAACAACGATCTCTATATCGCCAGCTATGAAGCCTATAGCCGTTGGGTAATGGACTTCTGCTCAGTCGCGCCCAGCCGACTGATCCCCATCGGCTATGTCCCGATGCGCGATATCGATGAAACGATCGAGCATGTGAAGCGTCTGGCCAAGATGGGCTTCCGCGCCATCAACCTGCCGGCCTTCCCGCAGAACCCCGACGCCTGGAATACCTCTTCCGGCGTACAGGCGCTGAAGCCAGGTCAGGTCTCCGCGCTGACAGGCGACCCCAAGGGCAGCCTGCAATACTGGCAGCCCGAATTCGACAAGCTGTGGTCGACGATCTGCGATCTGGATCTGGTGATTTCGTTCCATCTGGGCGCGCGCGTACCGCGTTTCGGCGAAAAGCAGTATTTTCTGGCCGACATGCCGATGAGCAAGTTGAGCATGGCCGAACCCATCGCCATTTTCATCTTCAACGCAATCTTTCAGCGATTCCCCAAACTGCGCATCGCCAGCGTTGAATCTGGCGTGGGTTGGTTCGCCTGGTTCACCGAATACATCACCCGCACATGGGAAAAGCAGCGCTTCTGGACGGAAAGCCCGCTGACCGAATCGCCCGCCTATTACATGGACAACAACGTCTGGGGTTCGTTCATTCAGGACCGGACCGGCATCCTAAACCGCGACCTGCCGGGCGCCAAGAACATCATGTGGTCATCCGACTATCCGCACTCTGAAACCACCTTTCCCAACTCGCGCGAGATCATCCTTCGCGATTTCGAAGGCATTCCCGACGCGGATATCCAGGATATCATCTGCAACAACGCCAAGAAGCTCTACCGGCTCGACTAGAACACAGCCGGACTGGATGACGTCAAACCCGGCGTGCCCGATCAGAATGCGGCAATACAAGCCGCAGCGACGAGCAGATAAAACATAAATCCTGGGAGGGAATGTCGTGGCCACACTTGCTGAAAACCCGGGGTCCACGGATGCCCGGACTGCACCCATTCCAAAGGCGGCGTGGTTCGCGCTGGGCGTCCTCGTGCTTGCCAACATCCTCAACTATCTGGACCGCTTCATTGTCTCGATCCTCGCACAGGCAATCAAGGTTGACCTGAAGCTCGACGATGCGGAACTGGGCTTTCTGCTCGGCACCGCTTTTGCCGTATTCTACTCAATCGTGGGCATAGCCATGGGCGGCATTGCTGATCGGCTGTCGCGCAAGAAGGTCATGGCGTTTGGCCTGCTCCTTTGGTCCGGCATGACCGCCATGGGGGGGCTGGCAACAAGCTTTGGCACACTGGCCGTCGCCCGCATCGGCGTGGGCGTGGGCGAAGCAAGCGCCAATCCCTGCTCACAATCGCTGGCGGCTGACATTTTCCCGCCGCAACGCCGGGCGCTAGCTATGGGCCTGCTGCTTTCGGGCGTGTTCATCGGATCGGCAGCAGCGCTGATCATCGGAGGATGGTTCCTCGAAAACTGGTCCAACGCTTGCGCGTCAGTGCCCTTCGCCGTCGCCTGCACGATCGCCCCGTGGCAAGCGGCGCTGTTCGGCGTCGGCCTGCCGGGTATTCCGCTGGCATTGTTAGTTCTGGCGATCCGGGAGCCCGTTCGCCCGGTGCGCGAAGAAGGAAGCGCAACCTATTTCGTCTTGCGCGAATTCGCCGCTGCCCTGCCACCCTTCACTGTCCTGACGACATACCGCCTGCGCGGTATGGCAGGGATGACGCGCAACCTGCTGTTTGCGGGTGCGATCGCAGCCGTCTCGGCCCTACTGGTTTTGCTTACTGGCGACCTTGCCCAATGGGCCGCCTTCGGGCTGGGCGTGTATGCCGTTGTCACTTGGGGTCAGGTGCAAAGTTACCGTGACAAGCCTCTGTTCCGTTTGACCTTTGGTGACCCAACGTTTGTGATGGGTATATCCGCAACGGCGCTGGTCGCCTGCATCGGCGGCGCGGTAAGCACGTGGTCGGCGCCCTATGCCATGCGCACCTTCCACCTCTCACCCATGGAGATCGGCGCATCGCTGGGCTTGGTTCATACCGTAGGCGCAATCCTGGGCGTCATTCTGGGTGGTGTGCTGACAGACCGGTGGAAACAGCGCGATCTGCGCGCACCGCTGGGCATGACTGCGATCACGCTTCTTGGCACCGTGATTTTCATTCCGCTGATGCTCTTTGCATCCGGTATCGAGGGTTTCCTGGTCTTCTACTTTTGCCTTTCCGTGTCCGCGTCGCTGTGGAGCGGCGGAATCGCGGCGATGGTGCAGGACCTTGTCATCCAGCGGATGCGCGGATCGGCAGCCGCCTGCTTCTCATTGGTGTCGATCGTGGTGGCGTCGGGCACCGGGCCCTATTGGGCAGGAAAGGTGAGTACAGTCACCGGGTCGCTTACAACGGGGATGCTCAGTCTGCTGGTGCTGGCCCCGTTTGCCCTGCTGCTGCTGTGGCTGACCGCCCGCCGCCTTCCAATGGAAACCCCCGAAGCCCGACTTGCCCGTGCCGTCGCCGCGGGGGAGACGGCCTCTTAATCCTCAGGAGCCTAATCCCCCCGAAACACCCTGATCAGCGCGCTCCGGGGAACAGGCGCCGCGTTGCCGGGCAGCTTTCTGACCCGGCAACGCCACAAGATTCTGCTCTTCGCTGCCGAAACGCACTTCAGCTTTCAGGCAACTTTCAGCCGCTGCGCTATGCGGGCTTCATCGGACATGCTTGTCCCGCGCAGCGCATCGAGACGTACGCCGGTACAGCTCATCTTGAGATGGGTGAATTCCTCGTACCATTCGATGTCGGCCGCCGACTTGCCGGTGATCTGCTCCCAAAGTGCGATGGTTTCCTCACGGCTGCCCATCCCTTCCAGATAGCCGCCCATCTGGCTGTCGCGACCATGCATTGTCTCGCTAAGGACGAGGAACCATGCAAGGTCATGCAGCGCACCGCCCAGTGACGGCTGTTCCCAGTCCATAACGGCAACGACGTTGAAATCGTCGTCGAACATCATGTTGCCGATGCGGGCGTCGCCCCAGACAATGCCTGGGGGCTGGTTTGTTGGCCAATTCGCCTCCAGGCGCGCCATGGCCTTCTCAAGCACTGGCCAGGGGCGATCTTCCTGCACCCAGGCGATGAAGCGCGTATACTTGTCCCACTCTTGCGCCAGCCCTTCGCGGGCGTGGGCCGGGCCTTCGAGGAAGCGAGCTTCCGACACGGGCATAAGCTGGATCGCGGCAAGTTGCCGTACCGCACCCTCCCACAGCTTGCGTCGCTGCTGCGGCGTTGCCTCTGATAGCCACCCCTCGCGCGCATAGGGCGGAATGCTTACAGGAACGCGGCCCTGCTTTTTTTCCATGATGAAGAACGGAGCCCCAAGCACCGTGGCATCTTCCTCAATCCACAACGGCTTGGCCACACGCACGTAATCGCCGTCGTGCAGCGCCTTCATGATCTCGTACTGTTCGGTGAAGAGGTTGTCGGGAAACACCGTGAAACGGCCCGGCTTGATCCGCACCACACAGCTCTGTGACTGTTCCGCGCCGCCCTCTATCCAACGGGCATCGAACAGGATCGTTTCATGTGACTGACCTGCCCCACGCGGATAATCGAGGTTATCGATCACAAGATTCTGAGCCGCGGGCATTTTCCCCTGCATCCACGCGCCAAGATCGCGCGCAAAATCGGCAAGGTCCCGCGTTTCCGGGGCGACGATAACATCCGACATCAGACCATTCTCCCGTTCCGCCAAATTCCAAATAGCGAATATTTATTCGGGATATTTAAGCCGGCCAGGCGTTAAAGGTCAAGCCGCGACGCGCTGCCGTTTTGTACCGGCAATGAAGTCGCCGATGCGCCCGCAGGCACCCTGCAGTTCCTCCGCAATCTCGAGCACTTCGTTACCGCGCAGCCGCCGGTTCACGCCCATCAGCCCAATGACAAAGGCCACTTTGCCCCCACGCTCAAACACGGGTGCAGTAACGGATATGAGTGGGTATTGCTCATCCGCTTCCAATTGCTTCGCCAGAAGCACGGGAAACTCTGCAGTTTCAGCCCCAAACACCTGTTCGGCAGCCCGCTCGGCGTTGACCACAGCTGGATTGCGCAGAAAGGCAAGGAAACCATGCTCCCGACCGAACTCCATGCTTTCCTTCAGTGCTTCACGCTGCTCGGCATTCGGCCGCGGCAGTTCCCGATTGAGCCAGTCATCCGCATCTTCCGGCGACCACGCAAAAAAGGCGGCTGCGAAGGGCGAACGCAACTTTGCTCGTGCCCCCAGCGGAGCGGAATAGCCGACATGACTGACGGACGCCGCGCGTTCCCGGATGACAATACTGTCGCCCTCAAGGAACACGGCAGAACACACCACGTCAAAACGGTCGGCGAGCTGGCGCATTTCGGGCTGAGCCACCTGCAGCGGGGAAAAGTTCGCGGCAGCCGTTCGCGCGATCGCGGCCAGCGCAGGCCCCAGCACATAGGTCTTGTCGCTGGCGCGATAGAGATAGCCCACTTCTACCAGTCCCGTGAGGAGGGCATGGCATGTCGCACGGCTAAGTTTCAGCGCACGAACAAGGTCTGTTAGCGCAAACGCCTGACCGGGATGGTCGGCCATGAAATCGAGGATTGCCGCAACCCGCCGGACGCCTGGTGATGACCGCGCCATGATACTCCTATTCGCTATTTCGAACGGGGTATGGCGCCGCCCGGGTCGCGTCAAGCCTGTGGACGCAACATGGCAAGCTTCAGAGTGAAATCGTCACCACGAAGGCCATCCGGCGTTGCAGGTCAGTCATCAATGACTAGTCTTCCGGCCACGACGGCAGGCAATGCCGCACGGCCAAGGTTACAGGGGAGAAGCGCATGAAGCGCGAACTGGAAGGCAAGACCGCGCTGGTAACGGGCGGGGGCCGGGGCATCGGTCGTGCGATGGCGGAAAGGCTGGCCGGCGCGGGGGCAATCGTCGCAGTGAACTACGCCGGAAACCATGCGGCAGCGGCAGAAACGGTAAGCGCCATCCAGCTTGCCGGCGGGCAGGCCTTTGCAGTGCAGGCCAAGATCGGTAACCCCGGAGCGATCGAGAAGCTAGCGGCCGCGCTGGATGAGGAGTTCACGCGCCGCACCGGCAGCAACTGCATCGACATCCTGATCAACAACATCGGCGGCGGCGACTACGCCACGATCCTGACCGTGACGGACGAAACCTACGACTACGAAATGGCTAACAATGTGCGCGGCCCTTTCATGCTGACGAGAGCGCTGTACCACCGCCTGCGCGATAACGGCCGGGTGATCAACATATCCTCGGCAGCGTCGCGCCTCGCCGACCCCGGGTTCATCGTCTATTGCATGGCCAAGGCTGCAGTGGAGATGTTCACCCGCGCTTTAGCCAAGGAACTGGGGCCGCGCGGCATCACGGTAAATTCGCTCGCCCCCGGCTTCACCACCGGCGAGACAAACGCCCACATCGCCAACGATCCTGAGCTGTCGAAGCGGATCATCGCAGATACAGCACTACGCCGTTTCGGCCACCCCGAGGAGATCGCCGACATGGTCTATGCCCTCGCCTCACCGGCAGGACGGTGGATCACCGGGCAGAACATCGAAGCTTCGGGCGGATTCAAGCTGTGAGGCGTTTCGCGGCGCAAAGCACCAGTGTGCTGGGTGCGCTGGCTCTGCTGGGGGCATCTCCACCGGCCAATGTCGACTGGCCGCACTATGGCGGACAGCTTGACGAAGCCGGCCACGCCGCGCTCGACCAGATAAACGGGGGTAACGTCACCCGCCTTGGCCTTGCCTGGTCGCTGGACCTGCCCGGCGAACAGGTTCTGGAAGCGACTCCTCTTGCCATCGCGGGCGTACTGTATTTCACCGGCAGCTTTTCCGACGTCTACGCGGTTTCAGCTGAGACAGGCGAATTGCTCTGGAAGCACGAAACGCGGGTGTGGGAGAATAATCCCGCCAAGATGAACTACATCTTCCCACTAAACCGGGGCGTCGCCCATGCCGGTGGAACAATATTTTCTGGCACTACGGACGGGCGCCTGATCGCGCTCGACGCAAAGGCCGGAAGGCTTTTGTGGAGCGTGGAGACTGTCGAAAAGAACGACCGCCGCACCATCACCGGGGCACCGCGCGTGTTTAACGACAAGGTGATCATCGGTCAGGGCGGCGGCGATTCCGGGTCACGTGGCTATGTCACGGCCTATGACCAAAAGACCGGCAAGCAGGCGTGGCGTTTCTATACCGTGCCCGGCAGCCCGGAGGAAAACCGGGGCGACCCGGCGATGGAGGCAGCGGCGAAAACATGGGGCGGGGAATACTGGAAGACCGGCACGGGAGGCACCGCATGGCACGGCATCACCTTCGACCCTGAACTCAACCACATCTATGTCGGCACCGGCAACTCCGGCCCCTATGACCCTGAAAAGCGCAGTCCCGGCGGCGGCGACAACCTCTATCTCGCCTCTATCGTCGCGCTGGATGCCGATACGGGAAAATACGTCTGGCATTATCAGATGAACCCGCGTGAGGCATGGGACTACAAATCCACGGCGGGCATGATCACGGCCACGCTGACAATCGACGGACGCCCCCGCAAAGTCCTGATGCAAGCGCCGACCAACGGCTTTTTCTATGTGTTGGACCGTGAAACGGGAAAGCTGATCTCAGCAGAAAAGCTCGGCAAGGTGACATGGGCCGAACGGGTCGACCCGGAAAGTGGCCGCCCGGTGGAATACCCTGATATCCGTTATGAAAAAGGCAGCAGCCTGATCTGGCCATCGACGTTGGGCGCGCACAACTGGCAAGCCATGGCGTACAACCCGCAGACAGGGCTGGTCTACATTCCTTACATGCACATGGGGATGCGCTTCACCCGCGCACCCGGCACATTTCTGGGCGTCGACGCCATGCCAGAACTGTCCGGAGACAAGGACGGCAAGGGCGCGCTGCTTGCCTGGGATCCAGTCGCGCAAAAGCAGCGCTGGATTCGCTGGCAAGACTGGATCTGGAACGGCGGCACACTATCCACGGCTGGCGGTCTTATCTTTCAAGGAACCGCGGACGGCTCG
>Ga0233380_1000056_pt1 | contig 72853 bp, 72 predicted proteins | sample ElkDunMinimDraft_9_FD_191541 | JGI IMG/M metagenome (GOLD analysis project Ga0233380, IMG submission 191541) | Fecal eukaryotic communites from dung pellets of Tule Elk in California, USA - Elk Dung F36 | ecosystem: Host-associated > Mammals > Digestive system > Large intestine > Fecal | place... | reverse complement strand
CCCGGGGTGGGCGCACTACGGCGCGACGAAGGCCGCGCAGATGGGGTTCGTCCGGACGGCCGCGATCGAGCTGGCGCCCGCGGGGACGACGGTCAACGCCGTGCTCCCGGGAAACGTGCTGACCCCAGGGCTCCGGGAGCTCGGCGAGGACTACATGGCCCGCATGGCGCGGTCCGTGCCGCTGGGGTTCCTCGCCGAGCCCGAGGACATCGGCGCGGCGGTCGCGTTCCTCGCGTCCGACGGCGCCCGGTACGTGACCGGCCAGGGTCTGGTCGTCGACGGCGGGCAGACCCTTCCCGAGTCCCCCGAGGCGCTCGCCGAGCTGTAGGCGACCGGTTCAGCGCCCGGTGAGCGCCTCCGCGAGCGGGTCGTGCGGCCCGGCCGGCAGCACCCGCAGGCGCCGGGCCGCGGGCGCGGACGTCGCCGCGGCGAGCTCGCGCAGCGACTCGGGCGTGTCCTGCGACACGCGCACGAACCAGCCCGAGCAGGCGTCGAGCTCGCCGCGCGCGAAGGCCGTGACGACGTCGACGGTCCGCTCCACCGGGGTCCAGTCCGTGCGGCCCTCGTGCATGCGCATGGACGCCGTCATGTCGGTCTCGACCACGCCCGGCGCCACCTCCAGCACGCGCAGGCCGCGGTCGAAACCGGCCGCGTGCAGGTGCGACCCGAGGCGCATCAACGCCGTCTTGCTGACGTTGTAGGCGCTGGCGACGGTCATGTCGTGCGAGCCGGAGCCGCTGTTCAGGTCCACCACGCGGCCACCACCACGTACGAGCATGCCGGGCACGGCGGCGCGGCACGCCAGGAACGGCCCGCGCACGTTGGTCTCGACGATCGACCACCACTCGTCGCCGTCGGCCTCCCACAAGGGCACCTCGGCGTCGACGCGCCCCGCGGCGTTGACGAGCAGGTCGACGGCTCCGAGGCCGCCCGCGGCGACGGGCGCCTCGGTGCGCGCGACGGCGGCGCCCACCTGCACCGGGTCGCCGACGTCGGCCGCCAGCACCAGGGCCGTGCGGCCGAGGGCTCGTACGTCGGCGGCCACGCCCTCCAGCCGGTCGGCGTCGCGAGCCAGCAGGGCGACGTCGAGGCCTGCCGCGGCGAGACCGAGCGCCACCGCCCTGCCGATGCCGCGCGACGCGCCCGTGACGAGCGCCGTCCTCGCCGGTGCGACGTCAGCCACGCAGCACCGCCCCCACGCGCTCGGCCGCGGCCTCGACGACCTGCGTCCGTACCGCACGTACGTCGTCCGCCGTCAGCGTCCGGTCGGCGGCGCGCAGGCGCAGCGAGTATGCGAGCGACTTCTTGCCCTCGCCGACCTGGGAACCGGTGAAGACGTCGAACAAGGTCGCGTCCTCGAGCAGCTCACCGGCGCCGGCGACGATCGCCGCGTGCACGGCCTGGGCGGGCACGGACTCGTCGACGACGAACGCGAAGTCCTCCTTGGCCGCCGGGAACGCCGACACCGGGACGGCGACGACGGGGTCGCCGCTCGCGGCGTCCAGCAGCGCCGAGAGGTCGAGCTCGAACGCCGCGGACCGGGCCGGCAGACCCAGGTTCTCCACGACCTTCGGGTGCAGCTCGCCCGCGTGCCCGACGACCGTGCCGTCCGCGAGCCGGAGCGCCGCGCACCGGCCCGGGTGCCACGGCATCGTCTCGGCGTCCGGGGCCACCGTGACGTCGACTCCCGCACGTTCGGCCACGCGGCGCGCGGCGGCGAGCGCGTCCGCCCAGTCGACCGCACGCCCCTCGCCCCACCAGCCGGCAGGCTCACGCCGGCCGGTCAGGACGCCCGCGACGTGCCGCGGCTGTGCCGGCACGGCGGCCGAGAGCGCGGCCAGCTCGTCGTCGGACGGCCGGACGCCGACGGGGAGCTGGGGCGCCGGCGGCGAACCGGGAACCGGGAGCGTGACCAGCCCGATCTCGAAGACCGCGACGTCGGGCAGGCCGCGTGCGACGTTGCGCCGCGCGGTGTCGAGCAGCGTCACGAGCAGGTTCGTCCGCATCAGCGGACGGTCGTCCGCGATGGGGTTGAGCAGGCGCAGGCCCGCACGGCGCGGGTCCTCGTCCGGCAGGCCGAGCGCGTCGAGGTCGGCGCCGCCCACGAACGGGTACGACAGCGTCTCGACCAGCCCGGCCTCGGCGAGCGACCGCGCCACCGACCGGCGGACCCGCTGCTCGGGCGTGAGACCGCGGCCGCCGGGCGCCGCGGGCAGGACCGACGGGACCTGGTCGTAACCGCGGATCCGGACGACCTCCTCGACGAGCGCGGCGGGTTCGGTGAGGTCGGGACGCCACGTGGGCGGGGTCACGACCACGGTGCCGGGCGAGCCGGCCGAGTCGACCGCGCAGCCGATCTGGCGCAGCGTCTCCACGACCTGCTCGCTCGTGTACTCGACACCGACGAGGCGGGTGGGCAGCGTGACGTCGAGCGTGACCGGCGCCGGGGGCGTCGTGACGTCCAGGTCGCTCACGGCCGGGTCGGCCGCGCCCCCGCCGAGCTCGACGAGCAGGTCGACGACCCGCTGGGCAGCCACCGCGGGAAGGCGCGGGTCCACCCCGCGCTCGAACCGCTTGGCGGCCTCCGAGGGCAGCTTGTGCCGGCGCGCGGTGCGGGCCACCGTGATCGGGTCGAAGTGCGCCGCCTCGACGAGCACGTCGGTCGTGTCGGGCCCGACCTCGGAGGACGCGCCACCCATGACCCCGGCGAGGCCGAGCACGCGGCTCCCACGACCCTCGGGAGAGTCCGTGATGAGCAGGTCCTCGGCGTCGAGCGCGCGGTCGACGTCGTCGAGCGTGACCAGGCGCTCGCCCGGAGCCGCCCGGCGCACGACGATCGGCGCGGCCAGCTTCGCGAGGTCGTAGGCGTGCAGCGGCTGCCCGAGGTCGAGCATGACGTAGTTGGTCACGTCGACGGCGAGCGAGATGGCGCGCATGCCCGAACCCTCGAGGCGGCGCTTCATCCAGGACGGCGTGGGAGCCGACGGGTCGATCCCGCGCACGATGCGCGTGACGAACCGGTCGCAGCCCACCTGGCCGTGGATCGGCGCGTCGTCGTCCACCTCGACGGCGAAGCCGTCCGGGGTCGGGGCGGGCTCCGCGCCCGTCTCGAGGCCGTGGTCGGTGAACGCAGCCCCGGTCGAGTGCGCGTACTCACGCCCGACCCCGCGGTAGCTGAAGGCGTAGCCGCGGTCGGGCGTCACGTTGACCTCGAGGACCTCCTCGCCCAGGCCCAGCAGCTCGAGCGCGTCCTGCCCGGGCGTGAGCTCGGCGGCGTCGAACCCGTGCCGGGTGAGCACCATGATCCCGTCGTGGTCCTCGCCGATGCCGAGCTCGCGCACCGAGCAGATCATGCCGTCCGACACGTGCCCGTACGTCTTGCGGCTCGAGATCGCGAACGGGCCGGGGAGCACGGCTCCGGGCAGCGCGACGACGACCAGGTCCCCGGGCCCGAAGTTGTGCGCGCCGCACACGATGCCGCGCGGCGCTCCGTCGGCGTTGTACGGGCCGACGTCGACCTGGCACCAGTTGATCGTCTTGCCGTTCTTCTGCGGCTCGGGGGTCACCTCGACGACCCGCCCGACGACGAGCGGACCGGTGACCGCGGCGCCGTGGATCTCCTCCTCCTCGAGACCGACGCGCACCAGGTCCGCCGCGAGCTGCTCGGTGGTCAGGTCCGCGGGCAGCTCGACGTGGTCGGCGAGCCAGTCCTTGACGATGCGGGGCATCAGATCTCCGTCCCGAACTGGGTGGAGAAGCGCACGTCGCCCTCCACCATGTCGTGCATGTCGACGATGCCGTGGCGGAACATGAGCGTGCGCTCGATGCCCATGCCGAAGGCGAAGCCGCTGTACTCGTCGGGGTCGATGCCCGCCGCGCGGAGCACGTTCGGGTTGACCATGCCGCAGCCGCCCCACTCGATCCAGCCCGGACCGCCCTTCTTCTGGGGGAACCAGAAGTCCATCTCGGCGCTGGGCTCGGTGAAGGGGAAGTAGGCGGGCCGCAGCCGCGTCCGGGACTCGGGTCCGAACATGGCACGGGCGAACGCGTCGAGCGTGCCGACCAGGTTGGCCATGGTCAGGCCCTTGTCGACCGCGAGTCCCTCGACCTGGTGGAACACGGGCGTGTGCGTCGCGTCGAGCGCGTCGGTACGGAACGTCTTGCCCGGCACGGCCACGTACAGCGGAACCCCGCGCTCGAGCAGGGACCGCGCCTGCACCGGCGAGGTGTGCGTGCGCAGCACGAGGTTCGACGGCTTGCCGCCCTCGCCCGCGACGTAGAACGTGTCCTGCATCTGCCGCGCCGGGTGGTCGGGGTCGAAGTTGAGCGCGTCGAAGTTGTACCACTCGGCCTCGACCTCAGGACCGTCGGCGATCTCCCACCCCAGCCCCACGAAGAAGTCGGCGATGCGCTCCTGGACGAGCTCGATCGGGTGGCGGGCACCCTGGGGCGCCCGGTCGGCGGGGAGCGTCACGTCGACCGTCTCGGCCACCAGGACGCGCGCGTCCCGCTCGGCCTCGAGCTCCGCCTGGCGGGCGGCGATCGCCTGGTTGACCCGGCCACGACGAGGGCCGACGTTCTTGCCGGCCGCGGACTTCTCCGGCCCCGGCAGCGCGCCGATCGCGCGGTTGGCGAGCGCGAGCGGGCTGCGGTCCCCCGTGTGCCTGGTTCGTGCGGCCTTGAGGGCGTCGAGGTCGTTCGCGGCGGCGACGTCGACGAGCGCTGCGTCGACCGCCGCGTCGAGCGCGGCCTCGTCGAGCGGGCTGGGCGCGTCGGCCGAGTGTTCGGGCGTAGACATACGAGCCTTCCTGGGGTGGGCGAACGGCAGGGTCAGTTTAGGTGCCCGCCCAGGGCTCGGAGATCGGCGTCCACGTGCCCGGCGCGCTCAGCGCGCCGGCGCGGCCTGCACCGCCCGGCCCGGGGCGGGCCGGCTAAATCGGCGGTCGTGGCGCGTCATGGCACCATCGTGGCACAGCGGGGCCGGCCGGTCACGGGCGATCGAGCGGCAGCACGGCGACGTCCTGGTGCAGCGGCCCGCCCGAACGCCCCTGGCCCAGCTCGGACGCGACGACGCGCACGGCGTCGACGTCCCACGCCGGCCCGCGGTAGACCGCGAGCGCCCGGGCCCACGGCACGAGCGGCGACCCGGCGTCGCCCGCCCGCCCGCGAGGCCGCCGGTTGCCGGCCCGGTGGGGCAGCCGCGACAGCGACGCACGCGCGACGGTCAGGTGCGGCCGGCCTCCGGCCCGGTCGCTGGTGGGCACGCCCGCCGAGGACGCGGCGTCGTCCACCGCGCCGGCGAGCCTCCGCAGGCCGTCGACGCCGTCGCCGACGCCGACCCACAGCGTGCGTCCGCCGAACGACCCGCTGCCCGCGAGCGCCGCCTCGAAGCAGGAGATGCCGGCCAGCGACCCCTCGAGCGCGTCCGCGTAGCCCGGGACCGCGCCGTCGGGCACCTCGCCGTGGAACGCGAGGGTGATGTGACGCTGCTCACGCGGCAGCCAGCGCAGGCCGACGCCCGGATCGGCGACCGCCGGGCCGCCCACGCTCCCGAGCGCGAGGTCGAGGTGGCGAAGGGCGTCCTCGGAGGGGTAGACCGCGGTGAACAGTCGCACCTGGGCGATGCTAGGGCCTGCGGCCCGTGCGGAGCCCTGGTTCAGCGCTGGGCGCGGCTCGAGGCGTAGAGGCAGACGGTCGCGGCGGTCGCGAGGTTGAGCGACTCCGCCTTGCCCCGGATGGGGACGCGCACGACGGCGTCGGCGAGCGCACGGTCGGCCTCGGGGAGGCCCCATGCCTCGTTGCCGAAGATCCAGGCGGTGGGTCCCGACAGGTCGGGCGTACCCGAGGCCGCGTGGCCCGCGACGTCGAGCAGGTCGTCGAGGTCGTGCTCCCCCGCGCCGTCGGCCGCGAGGACGGCGCACCCGGCTCCCCGCAGCTCGTCGACGACGTCGGCGAGCGCGACGTCGGTCACGACCGGCAGGTGGAAGAGCGAACCCGCGCTCGACCGCACGGCCTTGGGGTTGTGCACGTCGACGCTCTGGCCCGCCAGGACGACGAGATCCGCGCCGGCGGCGTCCGCCGCGCGGATCACGGCGCCCGCGTTGCCCGGGTCGCGGACGTCGGCGAGGACGGCGACCAGGAGCGGCCGCCCGGCACGTCCGTCGGCCGCCGCGAGCGCACGCGTGAGCGACGAGGGCTCCGCGCGCACGACGGCGAGCACACCTTGCGCGTCCGGGCTCATGGCCTCGAGCACCTCACGGGTGCCCACGTGCACGAAGAGCCCGGCCGACCGGGCGGCGTCGAGGATCTCCCCGTACCGTTCGGCGGTCGCCGGGGTGAGGTACACGTCCCGGACGACGCCGGGCGCGTGCCGCACGGCCTCGCGCACGCCTTGCGGCCCTTCGACGAGGAACTGCCCGTGCCGCAGGCGCACGGAACGCCCGGACAGCGCCCTGACCTGCTTGACGCGGTCCGCTCGCGGGTTGGCGAGGGTCACGTCAGGGATGCGAGGCATCGTGGGTTCAGGGGCGTCCGGGCGTCCGGTTCGACCTGTGCGGATCAGGCGGCCTTCGGCGCGTTCACGTCCGAGGGCAGCGCGTCCTTGGCGACCTGGACGAGCGCGTTGAACGCGGCCACGTCGTTGACCGCGAGCTCGGCGAGCATGCGGCGGTCGACCTCGAGGCCAGAGGCCTTGAGGCCCTGGATGAGGCGGTTGTAGGTCATGCCCTGCGCGCGGGCCGCAGCGTTGATGCGCTGGATCCACAGCTTGCGGAAGTCACCCTTCTTCGCCTTGCGGTCGCGGTACGAGTAGACCAGCGAGTGGGTGACCTGCTCCTTCGCCTTGCGGTACAGGCGCGAGCGCTGGCCGCGGTAACCGCTGGCGCGCTCCAGAGTCGTACGGCGCTTCTTGTGGGCGTTGACCGCCCGCTTCACGCGTGCCACGTGATGCTCCTTGCAGTTTCGGGTCGGAAGTGGTCCAGGCGGCCAGCCTGTCGTGCGGCCGCCGAGGAGGTCACTTGCCGAGCAGCTTCTTGATGGTCTTGACGTCGGCCTTGGCGACCACCTGGTCCATCGCCAGACGGCGGGTGCGCCTGCTCGACTTGTGCTCCAGGTAGTGGCGGGCGTTGGTCTGCTCGCGCATGACCTTGCCGCTACCGGTGACCCGGAAACGCTTCTTGGCGCCGGAGTGCGTCTTGTTCTTCGGCATGACTGCCGTCTCTCCTCGTGTCGGTCACCCGCCGGGCGGCGGGGACGTGTGCGGACCGTGGCCGGCGAGCCGGCTCGGTGCCAGGTGGTCGGTCTCTCGCTTCGTCAGCGCGCGGAGCGCGGGCTCGGCGTGGGCTTGGGCGTCGAAGGCCTGGGGGCCGCCGGCTTGGGTGCAGCTCCCGACGCCGCAGGCCGGGGCTTGGGCGCCGGCCGGGGAGTCGCGGGCTTGGGGGTCGACGGCTCCGGGGCGGCCTGGGCCCGCGGGCTCGGAGCCCGGGGTGCCTTCGCCGGCGCCACGGGAGCCTCGGCCGCGGGTACCTCGGCAGGCTCGGCCACGGGAGCCTCGGCCGGAGCCTCGGGCTTCGTGTCCGCCACAGCCTCGACCGGAGCCTCGGCCACGGGAGCCTCGGCCGCGGGAGCCTCGGCTACGGGAGTCTCGGCCGGGGCCTCGACGTCGGCAGCCTCGGCCGGGGGCTCGACCTCGGTGTCCGCCACAGCCTCGGCCGGAGCCTCGATCGGCGCCTCGACCTCGGCGGTCTCGTGCGTCACCTCGACGTCCGACGAGTCGTCCAGGTCGTCGTCCGACCCGGAGCGAGCCTTGGCCTTGGCCTCCGACTTCGTCATGCGCTGGGAGTTGACCTCGGCCGACCGCTTGCGCTGCTCGACCTTGGCGTCGGCCTTCTTCTTCACCGGGCCGAGGACCATGGTCATGTTGCGACCGTCCTGCTTGGGCATGGACTCGACGAAGCCCAGCTCCGAGACGTCGTCCGCCAGCCGCTGCAGGAGGCGCACGCCCATCTCGGGGCGCGACTGCTCGCGGCCACGGAACATGATCATGACCTTGACCTTGTCGCCCGCCGCGAGGAAGCGCTCGACGTGGCCCTTCTTGGTGCCGTAGTCGTGCGGGTCGATCTTGAGGCGGAACCGGATCTCCTTGAGAACCGTGTTCGCCTGGTTGCGCCGCGCCTCTCGCGCCTTCATGTCGGACTCGTACTTGAACTTGCCGAAGTCCATGAGCTTGGCGACTGGCGGACGTGCGTCCGGGGCGACCTCGACGAGGTCGAGGTCTGCGTCCTGGGCAAGTCTCAGGGCAACCTCGGTGCGGACGACGCCGACCTGCTCCCCGCCGGGACCGATGAGTCGGACCTCGGGGACGCGGATCCGATCGTTGATGCGAGGCTCGCTGATGGTGGTGCTCCTAGGAACTCGTCGGGTGAGACCGCCAGGTACGGGAAAGGCCCCCGACCTGAGCTACAGGTGGAGGCCATCGGTACCGACGCCGGCGCACGCCGACGACCGGGGAGGGACGGCCGAAGCCGTCCGACCGGACCCGGCCCCTGTCGACTGCGAGTGCAGTGCGGTCGGTGCTCGGGTGGGATGGGATCCACTTGATGCACCCGGTTCGTCTCGGACTCCGGGGAGCCAAGGACGAGTCGGGTAGGTCAGCGGTCAAGACTAGCACGCGGATGGGCTCCAGCGACTCGAACCGCCTGCGGGGCGACGCCGGTCTCCGGACGCCGCCTCCTTCAGAACGGCAGCCAGTTTGGAATCATTCCAGAAAAGGCCCTAGGGTCACTGCCATGAGCCCGTCCCCCACCGCGCACCGTGCCGACGACGTCGGCGAACGGCTCCTGCGCGACGCCGGCCTCCGTGTGACCGGAGTCCGACGCGCCGTCCTGAGCGCGCTGAGCGCCCAGCAGCACGCGACCGCCGACGACGTCGTGCGCACCGTGCGCGCCGAGCTGGGCACCGCCTCGGTGCAGGCGGTCTACGACACGCTGCACACGCTGACGGACGCGGGGCTGCTGCGCCGGCTCGAGCCCGCCGGGCACCCGGCCCGCTACGAGCGCCGCGTGGGCGACAACCACCACCACCTCGTGTGCCGCGCGTGCGGCGCCGTCGTCGACGTCGACTGCGCCGTCGGCGCGGCCCCGTGCCTGCTGCCGGCCGACGACCACGGGTTCACCCTCGAGACCGCCGAGGTGACGTACTGGGGCCTGTGTGCCCGGTGCGCCCACGGCCCCCATTCCCGCTCCGGCGAGAACTCCCCCCAAGCAACCCCGAAAGGACGTCACGAATGACGACCCCCTATACGACGACGCAGACCGGCACGCCGGTGGCGAGCGACGCCCACTCGCTCACCGTGGGCGCCGACGGCCCCACCGTGCTGCACGACCGCTACCTGGTCGAGAAGCTCGCGTCGTTCAACCGTGAGCGCGTACCCGAGCGCAACCCGCACGCCAAGGGCGGCGGCGCGTTCGGCGAGTTCGTCGTCACCGAGGACGTCTCGCAGTACACGCGCGCCGCGGTGTTCCAGAAGGGGGCCACGAGCGAGACGCTCCTGCGGTTCTCGTCGGTCGCCGGCGAGCAGGGCTCGCCCGACACGTGGCGCGACGTCCGCGGGTTCGCACTGCGCTTCTACACGACCGAGGGCAACCTCGACATCGTCGGCAACAACACCCCGGTGTTCTTCCTGCGCGACGCCATGAAGTTCCCGGACTTCATCCACTCCCAGAAGCGCCTGGGCGCCTCGGGGCTGCGCAACGCCGACATGCAGTGGGACTTCTGGACGCTGTCCCCCGAGTCGGCGCACCAGGTGACATACCTCATGGGCGACCGCGGCCTGCCGCTGTCCTGGCGTCACATGAACGGCTACGGCTCGCACACCTACCAGTGGGTCAACGCCGGCGGCGAGCGCTTCTGGGTCAAGTACCACTTCATCTCCCAGCAGGGCGTCGAGCACCTGTCCAACGAGGACGCCCAGCGGATCGCTGGCGAGGACGCGGACCACTACCGCCGCGACCTGTACCAGGCGATCGAGCAGGGCGAGCACCCCTCGTGGGACGTCCACGTGCAGGTCATGCGCTACGAGGACGCCAAGACCTACCGCTTCAACCCGTTCGACATGACGAAGGTGTGGTCGCACGCCGACTACCCGCTCATCAAGGTCGGCACCTTCACGCTCAACCGCAACCCGCGCAACTTCTTCGCGGAGATCGAGCAGGCCGCGTTCTCGCCCGGCAACCAGGTCCCCGGCACGGGCATCTCCCCCGACAAGATGCTGATGGCGCGCGTGTTCGCCTACAACGACGCGCACCGCCACCGCATCGGGGCGAACTTCAACCAGCTCCCGGTCAACCAGCCGCACGCGGCGCCCGTGCAGAACTACATGCACGAGGGCCAGATGCAGTACCACTTCAACGGTCCCGAGCAGAGCGTCTACACGCCGAACTCGTTCGGCGGCCCGTCGGCCGACCCGGCGCGTGCGGTCGAGGCGTCGTGGGAGTCCGACGGCGCGCTCATGCGGTCCGCGCAGACCCTGCACACCGAGGACGACGACTTCGGCCAGGCCGGCACGCTGTACCGCGAGGTGTTCGACGACGCGGCCAGGGCCCGCTTCCTCGAGACGCTCACCGGCCAGGGTCGCGGCATCACGATCGACGTGATCCGCGAGCGCTTCTTCCAGTACTGGACGAGCGTCGACGCCGAGCTGGGCGCCAAGCTGCGCTCCGAGGTCGCGTCGGCGAGCTGACGCCTCCGCCTTCGCCGGCCGACGGCGGGACGCCCCGGATCTCGGTGCGCCCCGCCGTCGGCGGGTGGAAGGATGGACCCATGAGCACCACCCCCGACTCCCCCACCACCGCTGACGCCGCCGCGGCCCGCGACATCGCGGACGTCGCCGCGGTCGAGGTCATCACCACGGCCGCGGTGCACCTGATGAGCGCAGCGGCCGTCAAGTGCGGTCTGGCGGACGACGCCGACGCGGAGGACCACCTCGACCTCGACGAGGCGCGCAAGCTGATCACCGCGCTCGCCGCGCTCGTGACGGCGAGCGCACCCGACATCGGCAACCAGCACGCCCGTTCCCTGCGCGACGGCCTGCGATCGCTCCAGCTCGCGTTCCGTGAGGCGTCCGTGATCCCCGACGCCCCCGGCGAGGGTCCCGGCGAGAAGTACACCGGGTCCGTCGTCTGAGATGACCGCTTCGCCGACGTCCCCAGGACCGGTGCCCCCGCCTCCCGTCCCGCTGCCCGAGCCGGTGGCACCGTCGGCCACCCCGGTCCGGCGTCGAGGGACGAGCGTCGCCGTCGTGCTCGGCCTGCTGCTGCTCGGCGCGATCGGCGTCGGCGCCTACCTGTGGCTCACCACCGTGCGCTGGCAGGACGACAGCGCGGCCTGGGAGCTCAAGGCGCGCGGGTACGCCGAGGAGGTCGCCGAGCTGCGGGCCGAGCTCGACGGCGTCAACGCAGAGCTCGTCGCTGCCCGCGAGCAGCTCGCGACGGCCACGCAGCGGATCACCGACCTTGCCAACGAGAAGGCCCAGCTCGGCGACGAGAACGTCGCGTCGCAGCAGTACCTCGACTACCAGACGCGGGTGAGCGAGGCGGCCGGTGTCGTGGCGACGGCGCTCGGCCAGTGCACCGCAGCGCAGTCCCAGCTCATCGGGTACCTCGAGGACTCGGAGGCCTACGACCCGGCAGACCTGGACCGCTTCGCGGGCGAGGTCTCCGAGCTCTGCCGGCAGGCGAACGAGGCGAACGACCAGCTCCAGCGGGAGCTCACGCAGTGACGGTGCGCGCGCGTCGCCGACCCGCGTCCTGCGCGGTCTGCGGTCTGGTGACGGGTGTGCTCGTGACGTTCGCCGCCGCAGGGTGCGGCGTCCTGCCCGAGCTTCCCGACGACGTCCCGGGCGACGTCGTCCCGACGCTCGCTCCGTCGGTGGGCTCCAGCGCGCGGGAGAACCTCTCGCCCGACGGGTTCGACGCCGTCCAGCGCATGGCCGTGCGCATACGCAACGTGGGCTGCTCGGGCCTGTCCACCGGCTCGGGCTTCGCGATCGACGAGCACACGCTCATCACCAACCGGCACGTGGTCGCCGACTCCGAGGTGCTGGAGGTCAGCACCTATGACGGGCGGGACCTCGAGGTCGCCGCCGCGAGCATCGCCGGGCTGGCCGACCTCGCCGTCGTGCGCACCGACGACGCGCTGCCGTCCTACCCGCAGCTCGCCGACCGCGACCCGGTGCGGGGCGACACCGTCCTGGTCGTCGGGTACCCCCAGGGAGGCGAGCTCACGGTCACCGCGGGCGAGGTCATCGGGCGGACCACCGACCCGCTCAACGAGAACCTGGGCGAGGTGCTGGTCACCGACGCCCCCGTCGAGCCCGGCTCGTCGGGGTCGGCCGCGCTCGACACCGACGGGCGCGTCATCGGCGTCGTGTACGCCAAGACGAGCGACGACCGGTCGCTCCTCATCCCGCTGTCGACGGTGCACGGGCTGCTGGCCGACGACCGTGCGTTCATGGCCGTCCCGCCCTGCGCCTGAGCGCGGCCCCTCAGCGCGCCGCGCCGACCCGCAGCTCGAGCGAGTCCACCCGTTCGGCGATGACCTTCGACGCGCCGAGCCGCGAGTTGACCTGGAGCAGCACCTGGTCGAGGCCGGCCCGGTCGAGGCCGGGGTCGATCGCGAGCACGACGGCCACCTCGGCACTCCGTCCCGGCTCGGCGTGCGCGCGCACGACGTGCTGCACGGGGGCCGCGGCGTCGGCGACGGCAGAGGCGACCTCGTCGTCCACCACCAGTCCGTCGGCGGTGGGCGCCAGCGCAGGGCGCCACTGCTGGCCCTGTGCCATGGCCCAGACCGCCGGGCGCGGCACGAGCACCGTGAACGGGCCCGCGGGGTCGACGACGAGCAGCGACCAGTCCTCGCTCACCGCCGACAGCGCGGCGCGCGTGGCCTCGACCGGTACCGGACGTGCGTCGGACCGCCACTGGAGCATCGACACGACCGAGGTGAAGACCGGGAGCGCACGGCGGCCGTCCGGGGCCTCGAGCGCCACGACTCCCGCGGAGGCCTCCTTGTCCACGTGCAGCTCCTTGCCGTCCTGTACCACCGTCTCGGCGACGCCGAGCTCGGCGAGCACCGGCACGAGCACGCGCGTGGCCGCGAGCCGGGCGACGACGGCGGACAGCGGGGCGCTGCCCGCGGCGTGCGCCTCGAGCAGTGCCGCGAGCTCACGGTCCGCCGTCCCGTCGTCGCCGGCGAACTGCGAGGTCGGCTGGATCGACCGCAGATGGCCCGGAAGGGAGCGCTCCTCGCCGCTCGTCTGGTCGCTCGTCTGGTCGCTCGTCTGGTCGCTCATGGCCGGCCCGCCACGTCGAGCGCCTCGGGCAGCGTGAACGCCCCGGCGTACAGCGCCTTGCCCACGACGGCACCCTCGATGCCGGACGGCACGAGCTGGCGCAGCGCGGCGAGGTCGGCGAGCGACGAGATGCCGCCCGAGGCGACGACCTTCGCGGGGGTGCGCGACGCGACCTCACGGAGCAGGTCGACGTTCGGTCCGCGCAGCGTCCCGTCCTTGGTCACGTCGGTCACGACGTAGCGCGTGCAGCCGGCGTCGTCGAGACGAGCGAGCACCTCCCACAGGTCGCCGCCGTCACGTGTCCAGCCGCGGGCCGCGAGCGTCGTGCCGCGCACGTCGAGGCCGACCGCGACCGCGTCGCCGTGCGCGGCGATGACCTTCGCGGTCCACCGGGGATCCTCGAGGGCCGCGGTGCCGAGGTTGACCCGGCGCGCGCCCGTCGCGAGCGCACGCTCGAGCGACGCGTCGTCGCGGATGCCCCCCGACAGCTCGACCTGGACCTCGAGCTCGGCCACCACGCGTGCGAGCAGCTCGGCGTTGGAGCCACGCCCGAACGCCGCGTCGAGGTCCACCAGGTGGATCCACTCCGCTCCGCCGGACTGCCAGTCGAGGGCCGCCGACAGCGGGTCGCCGTACGACGTCTCCGAGCCGGCCTCGCCCTGGACGAGGCGGACGGCCTGGCCGTCGGCGACGTCGACGGCGGGAAGGAGCACGAGGCGGTCGGTCATGTGGTTCTCCATCAGAGCATGGTCTCGGTGGTCTCGGCGCCCGGCGGCCGCGGTCAGAGCGACCGCACCCAGTTCTCGAGCAGGGTGGCCCCGGCGTCGCCGGACTTCTCGGGGTGGAACTGCGTGGCCGCCAGCGGCCCGTCCTCGACGGCGGCGACGAACCGCGCCTCGTGGTCGCGGGTGCCGTGACGCGTCCAGGTGACGAGCGGCGGTGTGAACCGCGGGTCGGCCTTGTCGTCGTGGCCCTGCGTGAACTCGTGGACCGCGTAGGAGTGGACGAAGTAGAACCGCTCCTGCTCGACCCCGGCGAACAGCCGCGACCCCGGCGGTACCTCGACCGGCGACCAGCCCATGTGCGGGACGACGGGCGCGTCGATCGGCTCGACGACCCCGCGCCACTCGCCCAGTCCGTCGGCCCGCTCACCGTGCTCGACACCGGCGTCGAAGAGCACCTGCATGCCGACACAGATGCCGAGCACCGGGCGCCCACCGGCGAGCCGGCGGTCGACGACCTGGTCCCCCCGCACCGCGCGGAGGCCCGACATGCAGGCGGCGAACGCGCCGACACCCGGCACCACGAGACCGTCGGCCTCCGCCGCACGGGTGCGGTCGGCCGTGAGCTCGACCTCGGCGCCGACGCGTTCGAGCGCCCGCACGGCCGAGCGCACGTTGCCGAAGCCGTAGTCCAGGACGACGACGCTCGGCCGGTCGCCCGGCACCGGGGCGGCCCGGCGCGGGTTGAGCTCGCCCGCGACGCCGCCGTCCGGAAGGACCTGCGGCACCTCCGTCATGACTTCTTGCGCGCCCGGCGCGCGGTGCCGGCGAGCATGCGCACGGCCTTGAACCGGCTGATGCTCGACGACGCGACGACGCCGCTCAGGTCCGCGACCGTCGACTGACCGGTCAGGAGGTCCTCGAGCTCGCCGGGTGCACCCGAGAGCACCAGCCCGGGCGGCAGCTCGCCCTCTGCCGCGCCGTCCTGGTAGCGGACGCAGGTGACCTGTTCGCCCCACTTGGTCACCAGGATGAGCGGCACACCCGCGACGAGCCGCGAGATCGCGCCCGCCACGCGGTCGGGCGCGTCGTCGCTGGTGTCGCGGAGCACCGCGATCGCGCCGACGTCGGTCGCGATCGCGTCGACGTCGAACTCGGCGAGGGCGCACGCGGCGGCGAGCGGCTCGGCGCCCGCGATCTGCGTGATGAGCAGGGCCAGCTCCGGGTCCTTGCGCGTCCCTGACAGACCCGAGAGGTCGTCGGGGATCTCGAGGTCGTCGGGCAGGTCGGGAAGGTCAGGAGTCTGCGGACGGTCCTGGGACACTACAGCGCACCCTTCGTTGACGGGATGCCCTCGACCCGGGGGTCGAGAGCGACGGCGGCGCGCAGCGCACGGGCGAGCGCCTTGAACTGGGCCTCGACGATGTGGTGCGGGTCGCGGCCGGCGAGCACCCGCACGTGCAGGCAGATGCTCGCGTGGTGCGCGATCGACTCCAGCACGTGCCGCGTGAGCGACCCCGTGAAGTGCCCGCCGATGAGGTGGTACTCCTGGCCGGGTGGCTCGCCCTCGTGCACCAGGTAGGGGCGGCCGGAGACGTCGACCACGGCGAGCGCCAGCGCCTCGTCGAGCGGCACGGTGGCGTCGCCGAACCGCGAGATGCCTTGCTTGTCCCCGAGCGCGGCACGCAGGGCCTGGCCCAGCACGATCGCGACGTCCTCGACCGTGTGGTGGGCGTCGATGTGGGTGTCCCCCGACGCCTTGACCGTCAGGTCGAAGAGCGAGTGCTTGCCCAACGCCGTGAGCATGTGGTCGTAGAACGGGACCGTCGTCGAGATGTCGGTACGGCCGCTGCCGTCCAGGTCGAGCTCCACGATCACGCTCGACTCGCTCGTGGCGCGCTCGATCCGCGCGCTGCGGTTGCCCATCAGCCCTCCAGCTCCTTCATGACCTCGGTGAGCGCCTCACGGAAGGCGGCCGTCTCCTGCGTCGTCCCGACCGAGACGCGCAGCCAGCCCTCGGGGCCGACCTCGCGGATGAGGACGCCACGGTCGAGCAGGCCTTGCCAGACCCGGTGCCGGTCGGGGAAGCGACCGAACAGCACGAAGTTGGCGTCGGTCTCGGCGACGTCGAGCGGGCGACCGGCGAACCGCTGCGCCCGGAGCCATGCCACGAGTCCGTCGCGCTCGGCGCGCAGCGCCTCGACCTGCGCGAGCAGCCCGGTGCGGTGCTGCAGCGCCGCGCGCGCGGCCGCCTGCGTGACAGCCGACAGGTGGTAGGGCAGGCGCACGACGCGCAGCGCGTCCACGAGCTGCTGCGACGCCGCCAGGTATCCCAGCCGGAGGCCGGCCGCGGCGAAGGCCTTCGACATCGTGCGCGTGACGGCGAGGTGCGGGTTCCGGTCGAGGAGCTCGAGCGCCGACGGCGTCCCCGTCCGCCGGAACTCGGCGTAGGCCTCGTCCACGACGACGACCGCCGGCACCCGGGCGGCCGCGTCGAGCACGGCCTCCACCGTGGCCAGCGGCAGGGCCGTCCCGGTCGGGTTGTTCGGGCTCGCGAGCAGGATCACGGACGGCTTCTCGCGCTCGATCACGGCGACCGCGTGGTCGGCGTCGAGCGTGAAGTCGTCCTCCCGCCGGCCCGTGACCCAGCGGGTGTGGGTGTCGCGCGCGTACTCCGGGTACATCGAGTACGTGGGCGCGAACGAGAGCACGGTGCGGCCCGGCCCTCCGAACGCCTGCAGCACGTGCAGCATGACCTCGTTGGAGCCGTTGGCGGCCCAGATCTGCTCGGGTCCGAGGTGGACGCCGGACTCCGAGGCCAGGAAGCCGGCGAGGTCGGAGCGCAGGGCCGTGAAGTCGCGGTCCGGGTAGCGGTTGAGCCCGCGGGCGGCCTCGGCGACCTGCTCGGCGATGGCCGCCACGACGTCCTCGGGCGGGGCGTACGGGTTCTCGTTGACGTTGAGCCGCGCAGCGACGTCGAGCTGCGGCGCGCCGTAGGGCGCCTCGCCGGCGAGCTCTGGCCGCAGGGGCAGCACCGGAACGGGCCGCCCGACCGCCGGCATGGAGGGGATCGTCACCGGGCCAGTCTACGAAGCCTCACGAGACCACGACGTCGCCGTCCACAACTGTGACCGAAACCTCGGCGAGCGGCTCGGGCGCCGGCCCGCCGAGCACCGAGGCGTTCGTGAGCGAGAACCGCGACTGGTGGCACGGGCACCGCAGCCCGCCGTCTCCCGGCACGACGTCGTACCCCCGGTGCGTCGCACCGGTCGAGATCGTCGCTCGGGGCCCGTGTTGCCGGGCCGGCGACTCTGGCAGCATGTCCATCATGAGCGTCCCACCTGCAGCGGCGCCAGCCGCGCACGGCCGCTCGCCCGTCCCCCGCCCCTTCGCTGCGGTGTGGCGCTGGCTGGCCGCGATCGCCGTCCTGGCGTCCGCCGTGGTGCACCTGGTGCTCTGGGCGCAGGGCTACTCGGACATCTCGGTGGTGGGCCCGCTGTTCCTGCTCAACGCCGTGGGCGGCGCGGTGCTCGCGGTGCTGCTCGTGACGTGGCGGCACTGGCTGCCGCTCGTCGGCGGCATCGGGTTCGGCGCGCTGACCCTGATCGCGTTCGTCCTCTCGGCCACGGTCGGCTTCTACGGCGTGTCGGGCGAGCTCGCGGGGTTGAACGAGCTCGTCGCGGCGGCCACCGAGGTCGTCGCCGTCGTGGCGGCGACCGTCGCGCTCCTGCGCGAGTACGTCCGCTAGGACGCCCCGCGGCCGACCATCTGGGGACGACGGCGGTCCGGCGTCGGTGGTGGGCCCTAGCATCGGGCGGGTGAGCTCTTCCGACCCGCAGCCCGACGCCACGCCCGCACCGGGCACCGACGCGACCAAGCGCGCCACCCTCGCCATGCTGCGCGGGCTCATGGACACCGTCGGCGATGCCGAGACCGGGCAGAGCACGCTGCGCGCCGAGGCCGAGCAGGCGTTGCGAGCGCTCGTCGGGCGCGACGACGCCGCCCTGCGCGAGGACCAGTGGCGGGCGATCGAGGCCCTCGTCGCGTTCCGCCGTCGAGCGCTGGTGGTACAGCGCACCGGATGGGGAAAGTCCGCGGTGTACTTCGTGGCCACGGCCCTGCTGCGGGCTCGCGGAGCGGGGCCCACGGTGATCGTCTCGCCGCTGCTCGCACTGATGCGCGACCAGATCTCCGCCGCCGGCCGCGCGGGCATCCGCGCCGTGACGATCAACTCCTCGAACGTGACCGAGTGGGACCAGGTGCACGCCGCGATCGCAGCGGGCGAGGTCGACGTGCTGCTGTGCTCGCCCGAGCGGCTCAACAACCCCGGCTTCCGGGACGAGGTGCTGCCCCGGCTCGCGGCCGACGCGGGCCTCGTGGTGATCGACGAGGCGCACTGCATCTCCGACTGGGGTCATGACTTCCGGCCCGACTACCGCCGCATCCGTACGCTCGTGGCCGACCTTCCCCCGGGCATCCCGGTGCTGGCCACGACGGCGACGGCCAACGCACGCGTGACGCAGGACGTGGCCGAGCAGCTCGCGGTCCACGCCGAGAACGCGCCCGCCGCCGACGTGCTCGTGCTGCGCGGCGGTCTGGACCGCGAGTCCCTGCACCTGGCCGTCCTCGAGCTGCCCGACCAGCCGACCCGGGTCGCCTGGCTGGTCGAGGCGCTGCAGGACGTCGAGGGCTCGGGCATCGTCTACTGCCTGACGGTCTCGGCGGCCGAGCAGGTCGCCGAGCAGCTCCGGGCCGCCGGTCTCGCGGTCGCCGCGTACACCGGGCGGACGGACCCGGCCGAACGGGAGCAGCTCGAGGAGGACCTCAAGGAGAACCGCGTCAAGGCGCTGGTGGCGACGTCGGCGCTCGGCATGGGGTTCGACAAGCCCGACCTCGCGTTCGTCGTGCACCTCGGCGCTCCGTCGTCGCCGATCGCCTACTACCAGCAGGTCGGGCGGGCCGGCCGCGGGGTCGACGACGCGGTCGTGGTCCTGCTCCCGGGTCACGAGGACAAGGCGATCTGGGACTGGTTCGGTTCGCAGGCGTTCCCGGCCGAACCGCAGGTACGCGCGACGCTGCGCGCGCTCGGCGAGGCCGGCGAGCCACTGTCGACGGCGGCGCTCGAGACGTACGTCGACCTCAAGCGGTCGCGCCTGGAGACGATGCTCAAGGTGCTCGACGTCGACGGGGCCGTCCGGCGCGTCCAGGGCGGTTGGGTCGCCACCGGGGCCGAGTGGCGGTACGACGCCGAGCGCTACGCGCGCGTGGCCGCCACCCGCGAGGCCGAGCAGCAGGCGATGCTCGACTACGTCGCGACCCCGGGGTGCCGGATGCGGTTCCTGCGCGCCCAGCTCGACGACCCGGAGCTCCAGACCGACTGGTCGTGCGGCCGCTGCGACCGGTGCGACGGAGTCACGCTCCCGGAGCCGCCCGACGCCGAGGCGGTCGCGGCGGCGCGCGCCGACATGGACCGTCCCGGCACCGAGGTCGCGGCCCGGCGGATGTGGCCGTCGGGGATGGCGACGCTCGGCCTGGACCTGCGCGGGCGCATCCCGGCGGCAGAGCACGCCGAGACTGGCCGCGGCCTCGCGCGCCTCGACGGCCTCGGATGGTCGGTCCCGCTGCGCGAGCTCTTCGCACCGGGCGTGCCCGACGACGAGGTGCCCGTGCCGTTGCGGCACGGGGCCGTGCGCGTGCTCGACGCCTGGGACGCGATCCACGAGGGCGAGGACGACGAGCGCCGGGTCGTCATCGAGGGCGTGGTCGCGGTCCGCTCCGTGACGCGACCGCGGCTCACTCACCACCTGGCGTCCGGCCTGGCCCAGTACCTCGGCGTGCCGCTGATCGGATCGGTGGGCCCGGTCCCCGGCCAGGAGGAGCCCGGCCGGCACGACGTCAACTCGGCGATGCGGCTCGCGGGCGTGGCGCACCGGCTCCAGCTCGAGCTCAGCGACGGCGCGCTCAACGGGCTCCCGGGGCGCACGGTGCTGCTCGTCGACGACTGGACCGAGTCGGGCTGGACGCTCACGGTCGCTGCACGCCTGCTCCGGCAGGCGGGCGCGGCAGCCGTGTACCCGTTCGTCCTCGGCGTCCGCTGAGGTCTCCGCGCTGCGGTGAGTGGTGGGCGCCGCCACCAAGGCGTTCGTCAGGCTGCCGCTTGGCACACTATTCGTCCGGTCCCCCCGCTCGACCGGGCGCTCGACCCGCCGCGTGGCTGGCGGCGCCCGTGCGCGGCGCTCAGCATGGAGACATGGCGACGCGCCGGCGACGACGGGGTCTGCGTCCTGCCGCCACCGTCGTGGCCGTCGTGGCGGTCTCCGCCGTCGCCGTCCTCGGCGCGGTGTGGCTGTTCCAGGACGCGCTCATCTACCACCCGGACCGTTCCCGCCCGCCGTCGGCCGCGACGGTCCTCGAGGGCGGGCGAGACCTCGTGCTCACGACCGACGACGGACTCGAGCTGACCGCCTGGTTCGTCGCCCCGGCTCCCGGCTCGCCCCGCCGAGACCTCGCGGTGCTCGTGGCGCCCGGGAACGGCGGAAACCGTCTCGGCCGTGCGGACTTCGCCGGTCTCCTGGCCGAACGTGGCTTCGCCGTGCTGCTGCTCGACTACCGCGGGTACGGCGGCAACCCCGGACGCCCCTCGGAGTCGGGCCTCGCCTCGGACGCCCGCGCGGCGCAGCAGGCGCTGGTGGACCAGGGCTACCTGGCCGAGCGCACCCTGTACTTCGGCGAGTCCCTGGGCACCGGGGTGGTCGCGAGCCTGCAGGCGGAGATACCGCCCGCGGGGATCGTGCTCCGGTCGCCCTTCACGTCGTTGGCCGACGCCGGAGCGCATCAGCTCCCCTTCCTGCCCGTCCGCGCGCTGCTGCGCGACGGCTTTCCCGTGCTGGCGCACATCGCCGCCAGCGACGTGCCGGTGACGGTGGTGCACGGCGACAGCGACTCCGTGGTGCCTTCGCGCCAGAGCGCGGCGGTCGCGGCTGCCGCGCCACGGCTCGTCGAGCACCTCGTCTTCGAGGGAGCCGACCACAACGACGCCGTCATGTTCGGGCCCCCGGTCGCCGACGCGGTCGCGCGGCTGGCGGACCAGGTGTCCGCACGGTCGTGACTCCCTACCCCGCCGTCGCCTGCCACTCCTCGCGCAGCACGCCGTAGACCACTGAGTCGTACCGCGCGCCGTCGACCACGCGAGCCCGGCGGAAGCGCGCCTCCTCGAGGAACCCGACCGACGTCGCGACCGTCGTCATGGCCCGGTTCCCCGACCAGGTCGCGAGGTCCAGACGGACCCAGTCCGTCCGCGCGAACAGGTACGACGTCCACAGCGTGAGCGCCTCACGCCCGACGCCTCGGCCACGAACGGCGGGGTCGTAGATCACGATGCCCATGCGCGCCCACTGAGTGGCCTCCGACTCCCAGTACCAGCCCACGGTGCCGATCAGCAGGTCCGTGGCGGGATCGGCGATGACGACGCGATGCGGCGGGGGAGCTGCGGCGTCGTCGGCCGACTGGTTCGCGACGGCGCGCGCGAGCTCGTCTGCCTCGGCGTCGCTCGGGCGTGGGAAGTAGGGGCCGTCCCAGCGGTGCCAGTCGTGGTGCGGTCGTGCCCACTCGCGCAGGACGGGCCCGTCCTCCGCACGACCGGTGCGCAGCGTGCAACGCTCCCCGAGCAGAGGCAGGACGGGAGGGTGCGCGTCGGTCACCGCCGGACGGTATCAGCGCACGGCCTGGTGCCCGTGGGAGCATGCCGGGTATGTCCAACGAGGTCGAGGTGCGACGGCTGTCCGCAGGCGAGGTCGGCCGGGCTGCCCGGCTGTTCGCCCTGTACCGCGAGTTCTACGGCCAGCCGTTCGACCTGCGGGTCGCCGAGCAGTTCCTGCGTGAGCGGGTCGAACGGGCCCAGTCGATCGTGCTCCTGGCGGAGCTCGACGGGCAGGCCGTCGGCTTCACCCAGCTGTACCCGGGCTTCTCCTCGGTGTCGGCCGCGCCCGCCTGGGCCCTCAACGACCTGTACGTCCTCGCGGACGCCCGAGGGCGAGGAGTCGCGGACGCGCTCATGGAGCGCGCCGAGGCCGTCGCCCGCGAGGGCGGCGCCGTCGTGCTCTCGCTCCAGACGGCACGGGACAACCACGTCGCCCGACGGCTGTACGAGCGCCAGGGGTACTCGACCGACGCGACGTTCGTCTCCTACGCCAAGCGGCTGAGCTGAGCTCCGACGCCGTTCAGCCCACGATCCGTTCGAGATCGGCGACGACCTCGTCGAGCGGCCGGGCGGCGTCGAGCACGTGCGTGGCGCCGCGGCGAAGCAGCGGCTCGACGGTCTCGAGGTGGTGCAGCACGGTCGCCCGCCCGGCCGCATCCTTGCCGTAGGGGTTGTCCGTCCGCTGCGCGATGCGGGGCAGGAGCACGTCCACGGGGGCAGTGAGCAGGACGACGGCGTCGAACCGGTCGTAGAACTCCCCCTGGTTCGCGACCGTCCCGGCGACGAACAGCGCGCCGCCGCGGTGGTCGTCCAGAAGCGTCCCGACCTTCTCCTCGTCCCAGCGCTGCTCCCAGCCGACTGGGACCGACGGGTCGGGGACGAGCAGCGAGTACCCGTAGTCGAGATCGACCGTCCGGTGCCCCCGCGCAGCGAGCTCATGGAGTGCGGCCGACTTGCCCGTCCCCGACATGCCGGTGACGAGGACGACGCGGCGCACTAGACGCGGTGCACTAGATGAACCGGCCCTGGACCGCCTGGCCGTGCGCCGGGAGATCCTCGTCGTTGGCGACCGCGACGATCCGCTCGGCGACCTCGGCCAGGGCTTCGCGCGTGTACTCCACGACCTGGACGGACTTGAGGAACGCGTGCACGCCCAGGCCGCTCGCATAGTGGGCGGTGCCGCCCGTCGGCAGCACGTGGTTGGAACCGGCCATGTAGTCCCCGAGGGACACCGGGGACCACGGACCGACGAAGATCGCCCCCGCGGAGTGCACCCGGTCGGCCAGCTCCGCCGCGTCCGACGTCTGGATCTCGAGGTGCTCGGCGCCGTAGGCGTCGACGACGGCGAGGCCCTGCTCGAGGTCGTCGACCAGCACGACCGCCGACTGCGGGCCGGCGAGCGCGACGGACACCCGGGACGCGTGCTTGGTCTCGCTCGCCAGGTCGACGAGCCGCCCTTCGACCACGGCGGCGAGCTCGACGGACGGCGTCACCAGGACCGACGCGGCCATCGGGTCGTGCTCGGCCTGGCTGATGAGGTCGAGCGCGAGGTGGCCGGGATCGGCGGTCTCGTCGGCCAGGATCGCGATCTCGGTCGGCCCCGCCTCGGCGTCGATGCCGACCACGCCACGCACGAGCCGCTTGGCCGCGGCGACGTAGACGTTGCCCGGTCCCGTGATGACGTCGACCGGTTCGCACAGGACCTGACCGTCCTGCGGCTCGCTCCCCACGGCCCCGTAGGCGAACATCGCGACCGCCTGCGCTCCGCCCACCGCGTAGACCTCGTCCACGCCGAGGAGCTGGCAGGCCGCGAGGATCGTCGGGTGCGGAAGGCCGCCGTTGTCCCGCTGGGGCGGCGAGGCCACGGCCAGCCCGGGCACGCCGGCCTCCTGGGCGGCGACGACGTTCATGATGACCGACGACGGGTAGACGGCGAGGCCGCCCGGCACGTAGAGGCCGACCCGCTGGACCGGGATCCAGCGCTGGCGGACCACCGCCCCGTCGGCAAGCTCAGTGGTGTGCTCGGCCGGCACCTGCGCCGCGTGCACCTGACGCACCCGGCGGATCGCCTCCTCAAGACCCGCCCGCACGTCGGGGTCGAGACCCGCGAGCGCCTGCTCGAGGGCATCGGCAGGCACCCGGAGGTGGTGGGGACGCACACCGTCGAACCGCTCAGCGAGGTCGCGCAGAGCTGCCGCCCCGTCGCGGCGGACCCCCGCCAGGATCGGCTCGACGGCGCCGATCGCCTCGTCGACCCCGAACTCGGCGCGCGGCAGGACGTCGAGCAGCTCGCGCCGAGAGAGTCGCCGGCCGCGGAGGTCGATGCGCTGGATCACAGTGCCAGTCTAGGTCGGACGCGCGGCGGTGGACCTGCCCGTACCGGACAATGGCGTCATGCGCTCCGATTCCAGTCCCGATGCGATCGAGGTCCCGATCCGGGACGACGTCATCCGTCTCGGCCAGTTCCTCAAGCTCGCTGGGCTCGCCGAGTCGGGGACGCACGCCCGAGACCTTGTCGCCGACGGTGAGGTCGAGGTCAACGGGGAGGTCGAGACCCGTCGCGGGCGCCAGCTCGTGCGTGGCGACCGGGTGACCGTGACGATGCCGCAGGGCGACGAGAGCGCCGTCGTCGCCTAGGCCGCGGCCGGACGTGGCCCTGAGCGCCGGGTCAGGCCATGTACGACGAGGCCATGACCCTGTCGGGCACGAGCCGCAGCACGATCCGCTCGGGATCCGCGGCGAGCTGCCGGTAGCGCCTCGCATAGCGGGCGACGGCGTCGGCCACCTCCGCCGGGTCCTCGTTGACCTCGATCGTGCCCTCGAGCGTGATCCAGCGGCCCCCGGCGACCTGACAGACCGCGGCGCGCGGTGCCGAGCCGTCCGGGTTCCTCCGGCGCGCGTTGTCCGCCTTGACGGAGCTGCGCTTGGTCGTGATGCGCAGCAGGCCCGCGTCGGCGTCCCACGTGAACGCGACGGGGACGACGTGGGGCGTGCCGTCGGCCCGGAGCGTCGTGAGCGTGGCGAGATGCCGCTCGGTGACGAAGACGAGCTGCTCGGGGTTGAGGCGGATCACGAGCCGAGCCTAGAACCCGAACGTCATGATGGCCGGGACGCCGTCGGCACGCAGCGCCTCCAGGACCACGAGCTCGTGCGGCACCACCGGTTCGGGCAACGCGTCCAGCGGGAACCAGCCCAGCTCCGCGGCCTTCGCGGGCTCGCGGATCTCGGGCGTCCCCGACCACCGGCGTGCCTGGAAGAAGACGTCGACGCGCTGTTCGAGCGCCGGCCCGCCCGGCTCACCGCGGTGCACCGTCGTGACGGGCACCAGGTCACCGCTGTCGACGTCGACGCCGACTTCCTCGCGGACCTCGCGCACCGCGGCGTCGAGCACCGACTCCCCCGGCTCGACGTGACCCGCGGCCCCGGCCCAGTAGCCGTCCCGGTAGCCCGTGCCCACCCGCAGCTGCAGCAGCACCTGGTCGTCGCGACGCAGATAGACGTACACCGCCGGCACGACGCGGAACCGATGGTCCGCCGAACCATCGTCCCAGGCGGGCCGGGCGGTCACGACAGGCAGCTCGGGCCGAGCAGCGCCTTGAGGTCACCGAACAGCGCCGGCGACTTCTCGACCCGCAGCGAGTCGGCCGCACGTACGACCGTCCGCTTGCCCGGCTCCGCGATGTTGACGTGGACCTCGGCCGAGCCCGGATGCGTCGACAGGACCTCCCGCAGCCGCACCATGACCGGCTCGACGCACCGCGTGTGCGGCACCGTCACCTGCACGGGCGTGTCCGCCACGGCCGAGGTGTCCGGGAGCGAGACCTCCATGGCCTGGAGCTGCATCTGCTCGTCGCGGCGCCGGACCCGGCCACGCACCGTGACGACCTGGTCCTCGGCCAGCACGGTCGAGTAGGCCAGGTACGTCTCCCCGAAGAACATGACCTCGACCGCACCCTCGAGATCCTCGATCGTCACGGCGGCCCACGGGTTGCCGTTCTTGCTCATCTTGCGCTGCAGCGACGTGATCAGGCCGGCGATCGTGACGACGCTGCCGTCCGGCCGGGTCTCGTCGGCCATGAGCGCGGCGATGGACGTGTCGGCAGCCCGCGCGAGGACGTGCTCGAGCCCGGACAGCGGGTGGTCGGAGACGTAGAGCCCGAGCATCTCCCGCTCGAAGGCGAGCCGCTGCTTCTTCTCCCAGTCCGGCAGGTCCGGCACGTCGACCGCGAAGCTCATCGGGTCGTCCCCCGCCCCGCCGAAGTCGGCGAAGAGGTCGAACTGCCCCTCGGCCTCCTTGCGCTTGACGCTGATGACCGAGTCCACGGCCTGCTCGTGGATGACGAGCAGTGCGCGGCGAGGGTGCCCGAGAGAGTCGAACGCGCCCGCCTTGATGAGCGACTCGATCGTGCGCTTGTTGCACACGACCGCGGGCACCTTGTCGAGGAAGTCCTGGAACGAGGTGAACGCGCCCTTCGCCTCGCGCGTCGTGACGATCGCGTCGACCACGTTGGCGCCCACGTTGCGCACACCGGTCAGGCCGAACCGGACGTCGTTGCCGACCGCCGTGAACTTGGCCGCGGAGTCGTTGACGTCGGGCGGGAGCACCGTGATGTGCATGCGGCGGCACTCGTTGAGGTAGAGCGCCAGCTTGTCCTTGTCGTCGCGCACGCTCTGCAGCAGCGCGGCCATGTACTCGGTCGGGTGGTTCGCCTTGAGGTAGGCGGTCCAGTACGACACGAGCCCGTAGCCCGCCGAGTGCGCCTTGTTGAACGCGTAGCCCGCGAACGGGACGAGCGTGTCCCACACCGCCTGGATGGCGCCGTCGGAGTACCCGCGCTCCTTCATGCCGGCGTGGAACGGCACGAACTCCTTGTCGAGGATCTCCTTCTTCTTCTTGCCCATCGCGCGCCGGAGCAGGTCGGCCTGGCCGAGCGTGTAGCCGGCCAGGATCTGGGCCGCCTTCTGCACCTGCTCCTGGTACACGATCAGGCCGTACGTCTCGTCGAGCACCTCGGCGAGCGGCTCGGCCAGCTCGGGGTGGATCGGCTCGATCTTCTGCAGGCCGTTCTTGCGCAGCGCGTAGTTGGTGTGGGAGTTCATCCCCATCGGGCCCGGGCGGTACAGCGCGATGACGGCCGAGATGTCCTCGAAGTTGTCGGGCCGCATCTGGCGCAGCAGGGCCCGCATGGGCCCGCCGTCGAGCTGGAAGACGCCGAGCGTGTCGCCGCGGGCGAGCAGGTCGTACGTCGTGCGGTCGTCGAGCGCGACCTTCTCGATCTCGACCGGCTCCTTGCCGTTCGCCTCGACGTTCTCGAGCGCGTCCTCGAGGATCGTGAGGTTGCGCAGCCCCAGGAAGTCCATCTTGATCAGGCCGAGGCCCTCGGACGTCGGGTAGTCGAACTGCGTGATGATCGCGCCGTCCTGCGGGCGCTTCATGATCGGGATGATGTCGAGGAGCGGCTCGCTCGACATGATCACGCCCGCCGCGTGGACGCCCCACTGGCGCTTCAGGCCCTCGATGCCGCGCGCGAGCTCGACGACGCGCTGGGCCTCCGGGTCGCCGTCGTGCAGCTGGCGGAACTCGGCGGCCTCGGCATACCGCTCGTGCTTCGGGTCGAAGATGCCGGACAGCGGGATGTCCTTGCCCATGACGGCCGGCGGCATGGCCTTGGTGAGCTTCTCCCCCATCGCGAAGGGGAACCCGAGCAGCCGGGAGGAGTCCTTGAGCGCCTGCTTGGCCTTGATCGTGCCGTAGGTGACGATCTGTGCGACCCGGTCGTTGCCGTACTTCTCGGTCACGTACCGGATGACCTCGCCGCGCCGGCGCTCGTCGAAGTCGACGTCGACGTCGGGCATCGACACGCGCTCGGGGTTGAGGAACCGCTCGAAGATGAGCCCGTGCTCGAGCGGGTCGAGCTCGGTGATGCCCATGACGTACGACGCCATCGAGCCGGCGGCGGACCCACGGCCCGGCCCGACGCGGATGCCCTGCTCCTTGGCCCAGTTGATGAAGTCGGCGACCACGAGGAAGTACCCCGGGAAGCCCATCTGGACGATGACCTCGGTCTCGTACTGAGCCTGCTTGCGCGACGCCTCGGGAACTCCGCCCGGGTAGCGCCGGTGGAGCCCGCGCTCGACCTCCTTGATGAACCAGCTCGTCTCGTCCTCGCCCGCGGGGACGGGGAACCGGGGCATGTAGTTCGCGCCCGTGTTGAACGACACCTCGCACTGCTCGGCCACGAGCAGCGTGTTGTCGCACGCCTCGGGCAGCTCCGCGAACACGCGCCGCATCTCGGCCGCCGACTTCACGTAGTAGCCCGTGCCGTCGAACTTGAACCGGTTCGGGTCGTCGAGCGTCGAGCCCGAGTTGATCGCGAGCAGCGCCTCCTGGCTCGAGGCGTCCTCCTGGCGCACGTAGTGCAGGTCGTTGGTCGCGAGCAGCGGCGCACCGATCGACTCCGCCAGGCGGAGCAGGTCCTTGGTGACGCTCTTCTCGATCTCGAGCCCGTGGTCCATGAGCTCGATGTAGAAGTTCTCGCGGCCGAAGAGATCCTGCAGCTCGCCCGCGGCACGCACCGCCCCGTCCCACTGGCCCAGGCGCAGACGGGTCTGGATCTCGCCCGACGGGCACCCCGACGTCGCGACGAGACCCTTGCCGTACCGCTCGAGCAGCTCGCGGTCCATGCGCGGCCACTTGCCCATCTGGCCCTCGAGCGAGGCGAGCGACGACGCGCGGAAGAGGTTGTGCAGCCCTTCGTCGTCCTTGGCCAGCAGCGTCATGTGCGTGTAGGCGCCGCGGGCCGAGACGTCGTCCGCCTCCTGGCCCTGCTCACCGAACCGCCGGCGCGTCTGGTCGAACCGGCTGGTCCCGGGGGTCACGTACGCCTCGACGCCGATGATCGGCTTGATGCCCTTGGCCTTGGCCTTGGCCCAGAACTCGTAGGCGCCGAACACGTACCCGTGGTCGGTCGTCGCGATCGCCTTCTGGCCGAGCCGCGCCACCTCGTCGAACAGGTCGCCGATGCGGGCGGCGCCGTCGAGCATCGAGTACTCCGTGTGCACGTGCAGGTGTACGAAGTCGTCGCTCTTGCGGGGGTTCTCGACGACGGTGGCATCCGGCATGCGAGGAGTCTCGCACGCGCCACCCACACGCTCGAAGCACCCCGCCGAGGCGCTTCTCACACGCCCGCGATCGCCCCGGTCAGCAGGTCCACGACGGTCCGCACGGACGCGTCGTCGGCGTGGTCGGGGTTGAGCTCGACGCACGTCATCGCGACCAGACCCGGCCCCGACGCGAGGACGCCCAACGCCTCGGCGAGCGTCTCGGGGACGAGCCCGCGCCCGTAGCTCGGCACGTCGGCGACGGGCAGCACGAGGAAGTCCAGCACGTCGACGTCGAGGTGCAGCACGTAGGGCGCGTCACCGACGGCCTCGATCGCACGGTGCGCCGCGGCGCGCGGATCGGCGGTCACCTCGTCCGCAGGGACCCGGGTCGCGGGGACGACGCTGGGCGGGGCCTCGTCGTCGTCGGAGTAGCCGAAGAACACCAGGCGCCCGGCATCGAGCAGCGGACGGCGCGGGCCGGCCGCGGCGAGACGGTCGCACGCCCCTGGCAGGTCGAGGATGTGCGCCACGCCCATCGAGTCGAGGATGGGCTCCTCCGGATGGTCCCCCGGCAGCAGGAGGTCCTGGCCGCCGTCGACGTAGACGAGCCCGACCTCGGGGTGGAGCTCGGCGGCGGCCGCGACGACGCCGATCGCCACGGTGCACTCCCCGCCGAGGACCAGCGGGGTCCGCCCGCGCGCGAGCACCGCGGCGGTGCGACGCCGCACCTCGAGCACGCCGTCGGCGACCCGGTCGAGGTCGTTGGGCTCCCCCGGTGTCAGGTGTGCACGCCATGCGGCCTCGGGCAGGTCGCCGTCGTCCTGCACGTCGACTCCGGCTCCCCGCAGGGCCTCGAGCAGGCCTGCGGCTCGCAGCGCCGCCGGGGCGCGCTCGATGCCCCGCGAGTGGGCCGCCGCACTCGACGGGACACCGACCACGTCCCAGCCGCGGGCGCTCACCTGGTGACTCCTTCGTCGGCGCGGCACACGCATCGGCCCTGGTCATCCCATGTTCTGTACGTCATGCGAGGGAGTCTGGCGCACGCCACCGACACGCCTGGCTCACGCCGCGCGGCCGCTCACACCCCGGCGAGCCTGCGGAGCACCTCGAAGCCCGCGTCGGTCCCCGCCCAGTGCCGCCGCAGCGCCTCGACGCCCGCCCGCCGGAACACGGACCGCAGCACCAGGACCACGACCACGACGTCGTCGGCCTGGCCGATGACCGGCAGGAAGTCGGGCACCAGGTCGAACGGGAGCGCCAGGTACGCGGCGGCCAGCGCGAGCCGGACGCGCACGCCCCGCGGCAGGTCGCCGTCGGCGGCGAGCCGCCGTACGAGGCGGAGCAGGTCGGGGAGCAGCCGCAACGCCTCGGCGGCCGACCCCGCACCCGGCCGGGCGACGAGCAGCACCAGCACGAGCAGCAGCCACACGACCAGCAGGCCGGCGACCACGGCGAGCACCGCGAGGCCCCAGTCGGGGACCTCCATCAGCGGTAGGCGCCCCGGACGGTCTCGAGCGCGCGCTCGAGATCCTCCGGGTACTCCGAGGAGACCTCGAGCCAGGAGCCGGTCAGCGGGTGCTCGAAGCCCAGCCGCACGGCATGCAGCCACTGCCGGCCGAGCCCGACCTTGGACGCCAGCACCGGGTCCGCCCCGTAGGTCAGGTCACCGACCAGCGGGTGGCGCAGCGCTGCGAAGTGCACCCGGATCTGGTGCGTGCGGCCCGTCTCGAGATGGACCTCGACGAGCGAGGCGGCAGGCAGCATCTCGAGCACCTCGTAGTGCGTCACCGACGGCTTGCCGTCGGCGACGACCGCGAACTTGTAGTCCGCCGTCGGGTGCCGTCCGATGGGCGCGTCGATCGTGCCGCTCGTCGGCTCGGGGTGCCCCTGAGCGAGCGCGTGGTAGACCTTGTCGACGGTCCGCTGCTTGAACGCCCGCTTGAGACCCGAGTAGGCGGCCTCGCTCTTGGCCACGACCATGAGCCCCGACGTGCCGACGTCGAGCCGGTGGACGATGCCCTGCCGCTCGGCGGCCCCCGACGTCGAGACGCGGTGCCCGGCGGCCGCGAGCGCCCCGACGACGGTCGGACCGGTCCAGCCGGGCGACGGGTGCGCGGCCACGCCCACCGGCTTGTCGACGACCACCACGTCGTCGTCCTCGTAGACGACCCGCATCCCGGGCACCGGCTCGGCGACGACGGCCGGGACGGCAGCCGCGGGATCGGGCACGTCGACCTCGAGCCAGGCGCCCGCGTGCAGCCGGTCGGACTTGCCGACCTGCCGGCCGTCGACCAGGACGGCACCCGACGTCGCCAGCTCGGCGGCCTGCGTACGGCTGAAGCCGAGCATCCGGGCCAGCGCGGCGTCGACCCGCTCGCCCGCGAGCCCGTCGGGCACGGGCAGCGTGCGCACCGCCACGGGTCAGCGCCCCTCGGTGTCCGTGCCGGCGCTCGTGGCGTCGGGCTCGGCGTCGTCCGTGTGCCGGGTGCCGTCGAGCGCGATGCCACGCACCGACAGCAGGGCGATCAGGATGGCGGCCGCGACGATCGCGATGTCGGCGACGTTGCCGACGAAGAATCCCGCGTAGTCGATGAAGTCGACGACGTGGCCCTGGGCGAAGCCCGGGTCGCGGAACAGCCGGTCGCCGAGGTTGCCCAGCGCGCCGCCGAGGAGCAGGCCGAGCGCGACGGCCCAGCCGCGCGACCCGATCCGCCGGACCGCGCGCAGGATGACCACCACGACCACGACGACGATGATCGTGAGCACCCACGTCATGCCGGTCGCGATGGAGAACGCCGCTCCGGGGTTGAAGACGAGACGCAGCTGCAGCAGCTCCCCGACGAGGGAGATCGGTGCGCCGCCCTCGGTCAGGGCCGACAGGGCCCACCACTTGCTCAGCTGGTCCGCTGCCAGGACGACGGCGGCGAGGGCGAAGACCCAGGGGCCGAGCCGGCGTCGGGGCCCGGGCTGCGTCCCGTCCTCGGCAAGAGGCGCGGCGGCGTCGGGCACGGGATCGGATGCGGGTACGGGACCGGCTGGCGTGGTGGACATCGCCCGCAAGTCTAGACGGGCGTCAGCGCCGTTCCTCGCGTGCCTTGGCCTCGACCGACAGCGTCGCGCGCGGGAACGCCTGCAGGCGCGCCTTACCGATCGGCAGGCTCGTGATCTCGCACGTCGCGTAGGTGCCGTTGCGGATGCGCTCGATGGCGTGCGACGTCTGGGCGAGCAGGTCGCGCATGTTGTTGACGAGCGTGAGCTCCTGCTCGCGCTCGAGCGCGCTCGAGCCGTAGTCGGCCTGGTCGTCGCCGGCGCCGTCGCCCGAGTTGCGCAGCAGGTCGGACAGGTCCTGGTCGGCCTGGGCGAGCTCGCCCCGGAGCCGCTCGCGGTCCTCGAGCAGGAAGGCGGCCAGCTCCTCGACCTCGCTCAGGGTCCACGGCTCCTCGCCGTCGCGCACGGGGAAGGTCTTCACGTCGCGTGCGAGCTGCGGGAAGTTCTCACGCAGCGCCGCCCGAGTGGTGGTCGAAAGCTTCGCCATCGGTGACCTTCCGTTCGTGGGCTGGATCCGCGGACCGGTTCGAGTCACCGCAGCGTAAGTGCGCGAACCGACCCGCACAACAGCACGCGCCGCGAGGCGTCGTGCGGGAGTGCGGGCCGGTTCGCGCGAACAGGCCCCGGGGTGCGGTTGCTCAGAGCTCCGAGGAGCGTCCGGCGGTCGCGTTCTGTCGCGGCGGGAGCGCGGAACCTCGCGCGTCGAGGTCACCGAGCAGGTTCTGCAGGAAGCTCTTGAGACGCGTGCGGTAGTCGCGCTCGAACAGACGCAGCTCGTCGATCTTGCGCTCGAGCAGCGAACGCTCCTGCTCGAGCTGCGACAGCGTGCGGTGAGACGTCTCCTCGGCCTCGCGCACGATGCGCGAACCCTCGGACTTGGCCTCGGCGATGAGGCGGTCGCCTTCCTCCTGGCCCGAGCGCACGTAGTCGTCGTGCAGCTTCTGTGCGAGCTGCAGCATGCCCGTCGCCGACTCCGGCTCGGCGTGCGGCATCTTGGGCCCCGACTGCGCGACCGGAGCCGGCTGGGGGGCGACGTTCGGTTGCGCCTGCTTGGCCGCGTCCGAGCGGCTGAGCTCCGCGACCCTGCGCTCGGCTGCAGCGAGCTTGGACCGCAGGTCGTCGTTCTCCTCCTGGACCGCTGCCAGGGTCCGCACGACCTCGTCGAGAAAGTCGTCGACCTCTTCGACGTCGTAGCCCTCACGGAACTTCGTCGCCGCGAACTTCTTGTTGAGGATGTCCTCTGCAGTCAGGAGTGCCATCGTGTGTCACCTCGTTGCCGTTGCGTTCTGACCCATGCACGAACCCGGAGCGTGTCCGTGGCCATGAGAGACCACGGTAGCGGACGCCGTGCGGGACGACATGGTGGCCGTGCCGGGACTCGCACCCCGCACACGACGTCTTCACAGGTGGGGCTAGATGTTGGCGAAGAACGACGAGAGAAACGACACCACGATGAAGAGGATGAGGAACGCCAGGTCGAGCCTCACCTGACCGAGGGTCAAGGGCGGGATGACCCGTCGGAGCGCCCGCAGCGGCGGGTCCGTGACGGTGTACACGGCCTCCGCGATCACGAGGACCACGCCGCGCGGCCGCCAGTCCCGGGCGAAGAACTGCACCCAGTCGATGACGAGTCGCACGACGAGGCACAGGAGGAAGAGCCACAGCAGCAGCGAGACGAGGTCCCAGATCACACTCACGGGACGAACCTACCCGAGCGGCGCGCGGTGGCGGTGCCACGCGCCGCTCAGGCGTCAGCTCTGGTTGTAGAACGCGCCCCCGCGGTTGTTCGCCGCCGGCTTCTCGGCCACGTGCTCCTCGCCCGTGATCTCGACGTGCTCGGGCGAGAGCAGGAAGACCTTGTTCGTCACGCGCTCGATCGAGCCGTGCAGGCCGAAGATCAGGCCCGCCGAGAAGTCGACCAGGCGCTTCGCGTCGGCGTCGTCCATGTCGGACAGGTTCATGATGACCGGCGTGCCGGCCCGGAACGCCTCGCCGATGAGCCGCGCGTCGTTGTACGACCGGGGGTGGATGGTCGTGATCCGGCGCAGGTCGGCGGCGAGCGCCTGTTCCCGCGATCCGCCCCTGTGCAGCGGCGTGACCTGTGCCTGGTAATCGTCGCGCACGGGTGCCTCCAGCTCCTCGTCGTACTCGTCGAGGTACTCCTCGCGCTCGCCCTGATCGTCGGCGAGACCCAGGTACAGCATCGTCTTGCGAAGCGCTCCGCCCATCGCCCTTCTCCGTTCGTCGGCACACCCTCCCGGCGTTCCCAGGACGGTCCCTTGACGTTAACCAGGTCGAGGCGCTAGGGATCGTGCGACACGCCGAGTGTCCGCTCAGGTCAGCGTGCATGTCACCCGCCCGCGGGCCGTGGGCCCGGCGCAGGCCGGGCTCGGGCTCAGGACCCGCCGGCGAGCACGACCACTCCTGCTTGCCGACCCGTGGACGTGCCGGACGCCGTCGCCCGGCGGTGGGAGAACAGGTCCCCGTCCGTGAGCGTGCAGCGGTCGACGTGCTGCGCGGTGACGCCACGCGACGCGAGCTGGGCCAGGACGCCCGCCGGCAGGTCGAGCGACGGGGTGCCTTCGGACGTCGTGGCCCAGGTCTCGGGCACGACCGCACTCACCTGGTCGCGCAGCTCCTCGGGCACCTCGTAGCACCGGCCGCAGACGGACGGGCCGACGGCGGCACGCACGTCGGTGATGGTCGCGCCGCGGTCGACGAGCGCGTCGAGAGCACGGTGCACGACGCCGGCCGCGACACCGCTGCGGCCCGCGTGCGCGACGGCGGCGACCCGCGCCACGGGGTCGGCGAGGAGCACCGGCACGCAGTCGGCCACCAGCACGCCGAGCCCGAGCCCGTCGGTCGTCGTGACCAGGGCGTCCGCCGTGCCGGCGGTCGTCGGCGGGTGCTCACGGGACCACTCCTCGAGGTCCGCGGAGCCGAGCTCGAGCACCGCGTCGCGGTGGACCTGCGTGGCGAACGCCACGGGCGCGCCGACCCACTGCTCGACCCGTGCCCGGTTCTCCCGCACGCGCGCCGGGTCGTCGCCCGTCCCCGTGCCGAGGTCGAGCGACGACCACGGCGCGGGCGAGACACCCCCGTGCCGTGTGGTGAACCCCGCGACGACCCCCGGGCCGAGGTCGACCCGCAGCAGCCCGGCCCCGAACTGCGCCGGCAACAACGCCTCCTGCGCCCAGCCCGCGGGCGCACTCACTTGAGGAAGTCGGGTACGTCGAGCTCCTCAGCCGGACGCCGGGCGTCGTCGAAGATGCGCGGGACCTCGACCGGACGCTCGACCGTCACGGCCTCGCCCTCGCCGACGACGGCGAATGCCGGGCGGCCGCCCGCCTGGTCGGCCCGGGCCGCGTGCTGGTCGAGGCTCGCCGGGACGTCGTCCGGCTCGGCCTGGATCGGCCGGGGGTGCGACTGACCATGCGCCGACGAGCCGACCGGCACGGCCGGCGGGCGCGGCACGGGCGCGGTGGCGCCGTTCGACGCCGGGTCGACGACCGAGACCTGACCGTTCGGCGACGTCGTGACCGTGGGCCGCGGCATCGCGCCGGCGACCTGGCCCAGCGCACGCGAGTCCTTGCGGACCTGTGGCACGCCCCCGTCGAAGCCTGCGGCGATGACCGTCACGCGGACCTCGTCGCCCAGGGCGTCGTCGATGACCGTGCCGAAGATGATGTTCGCCTCGGGGTGCGCGGCCTCCTGGACCAGACGCGCGGCCTCGTGCACCTCGAACAGACCGAGGTCCGAGCCGCCCTGGATCGACAGCAGCACGCCGTGCGCACCGTCGATCGACGCCTCGAGCAGCGGGGAGCTGATCGCGAGCTCGGCCGCCTGCACGGCACGGTCCTCGCCACGCGCCGAGCCGATGCCCATGAGCGCCGATCCGGCACCCTGCATGACGGACTTGACGTCGGCGAAGTCGAGGTTGATCAGGCCCGGCGTCGTGATGAGGTCCGTGATGCCCTGGACGCCGGAGTGGAGCACCTGGTCGGCCGAGTGGAACGCGGCGATCGCCGAGACGTTCCGGTCGGACATCGACAGCAGGCGGTCGTTGGGGATCACGATGAGCGTGTCGACCTCCTCGCGGAGGTTCTCGATGCCGTGCTCGGCCTGGACCGACCGGCGACGGCCCTCGAAGGTGAACGGCCGCGTCACGACGCCGACCGTCAGCGCGCCGAGCGCGCGCGCGATGCGTGCGACGACGGGTGCGCCGCCCGTCCCGGTGCCGCCGCCCTCGCCCGCCGTCACGAAGACCATGTCGGCGCCCCGCAGGACGTCCTCGATCTCCTCGGCGTGGTCCTCGGCGGCCTTCTTGCCCACCTCGGGATCGGCGCCTGCGCCCAGGCCTCGGGTGAGCTCACGGCCGACGTCGAGCTTGACGTCGGCGTCCGACATCAGCAGCGCCTGCGCGTCGGTGTTGATGGCGATGAACTCGACACCCTTGAGCCCGACCTCGATCATGCGGTTGACGGCGTTCACGCCACCACCGCCGATGCCGACCACCTTGATCACTGCCAGGTAGTTCTGCGGAGTTGCCACGTCGTTGCCTCTCGGGTCGTTCCTGTCCCGACCTCTGCCTCCGACCCTCGACCTGGGCCTACCTTAAGGTTCCAGTTGAGGGTTAGAGTTATGTCAGGTTGCTGCTGTCTTCGACGGTAGGTGGCGCCGAGCGCACCGCGACGGACGTTCGTCCGGCGTGTCGCGTCCCCTGGTCGGCGATGGTGCTCACCGGGTCACGGGCAGCTCGGGCGACGAGACGTCGATCACGGCGGCGTCCGGCTCGACCTTGCGCAGCATGCTCACGATCTCGACCTTGAGCGCGAGCTGGCCGCTGCCTCCCCACTGGATGCTCTGCCCCTCGCGCAGCACGGTCTCGACGTCGTCCTGGGTGTCGGCGCTCACGCTCGCGACCTGCTTCGACAGGCCTGGCGGCAGCGCGGCGAGCACGCGCAGCGCCGACTGGAGCGCGAGCGCGCTGCCGTCGTCGAGCGGCACCGCGACCTCGGGCAGCTTGGCGGGCACGGCGTCGCGCGTCCCCACGCGCACGCCCTCGGCGTCGAGCAGCACGTACCGGCCGCCGTCGGGCACGGCGGCGACCGGGACCCGCTCGGTCACCACGACGTCGAGCCCGTGCGGCCACGAACGCGCGATGCGCACGTCCTTGACACCGCGCAGGGCAAGGATCTCGGCGCGCAGCGCCACCGTGTCGAGCCGAGGGAGCGGCACGCCCTCCTCGCTCACGAGGATCTCGCGGACCGCGTCGCCGTCGACCGTGCCGCCGGCCCCCGAGACCGCGACGTGGCGCGGCTCGAGCGCCAGCACCGGAGACCAGAACGCGGCCCACGCGAGTCCCGCGAGCACGACGAGGGCGAGCGCCCAGCCGAGCAGGCGGCGCCAGGCGCGGTGCCGGCGCATGGCCGACCGCTCGGCCAGCCGGTCGGCCATCGCGGTCGAGACCCGACCGGTCGGGCCGGTCGCGGGCGAGTCCGGTGCGGCCGGCGCCGGCCGCACCGGCACGACGGCGGTCGACGCCGGGCGCCGACGCCCGCCCGCCGCGCGCGCCTTCGGCACTGCACCCGTAGGCGCCTTCGGCACCGAACCCGTGACCGGACCCGCCGAGCGGCGTGCGGGCCGCGTGGTCGCGGCCGTCGACGGCTGGCGAGGTCGGGGCGGCTGACGCATCAGCCCATGCTCCCCCCGCCCGCCGCGTCCGGCGGCGCCGCCACGCCGGACGACCGCGCGGCCAGGTCGTCGAGGATGGTCGGTGCCAGCTCCGTCACGTCGCCGGCCCCGACGGTCAGGACGAGGTCGCCCGGGCGGGCGAGGGCGGCCGCGACGTGCGCCGCCTCGACGCGGTCCTCGACCGCGTGCACCGCTCCCCCGCTGGCCGTCCCGGTCATGAGGTCCGTGATCGTGCGCGCGTCCACCGCGGGGTCGACGTCCTCGCGGGCCCGGTAGATGCCCGTGACCACGACGTCGTCGGCGAGCGCGAGCGCGGCCGCGAAGCGGTCGGCGAAGATGCGCGTCCGCGAGTACAGGTGCGGCTGGAACAGGACGACGATCCGCCCCTCGCCCGCGACGGGTCGCGCGGCACGCAGCAGCGCCTCCACCTCGGTCGGGTGGTGGTCGTAGCTGTCGAAGACGCGCACCCCGCCGGCCTCGCCGCGCGGCTCGAACCGGCGGCCCGTGCCCACGAACGACCCGGCGCCCTCGACGGCCGCGCCGGGCTCGACCCCCAGCAGGACGGCCGTCACGACGGCGGCCGCGGCGTTGAGCGCGTTGTGCGCACCGGGCACGTCGAGCCGCAGCGCGAACGGCCCGGAGCCGAGCGGGCCACCACCGAGCGTCGCGGTCACCGTGCCGTCGCCCGGGGCGACGTCGCGCAACCACACGTCGGCGCCGGGCGACGTGCCGTAGGTGACGACCTGCCCGCCGCCGGCACGGTGCGCGGCCGCGAGCGCGGCCGAGCCGGCGTCGTCGGCGCACGCGACGAGCCAGCCGCCCGGCACCACGCGCGCCGCGAAGTCGGCGAAGGCCTGCTCGAACGCCTCGTGCGAGCCGTAGTGGTCCAGGTGGTCGGCCTCGACGTTCGTCACGACCGCGACCGTGGGCGCGTAGTTGAGGAACGAGCCGTCGGACTCGTCGGCCTCGGCGACGACGACGTCGGAGCTGCCGAGGTGGCCGCCGGGGATCGTCCGCTCGAGGTTCGCGTCGCGCACGCGCACCGTGCCGCCGATCGCGAACGACGCGTCGGTGCCGCACGCCCGGAGCACCGTCGCGACCATGGCCGACGTCGTCGTCTTGCCGTGCGCGCCCGCGACGGCCACCGCCCGGCGCCCCAGCATCAACGACGCGAGCGCCTGCGACCGGTGCAGCACCCGGACGCCCGCCGCGCGGGCCGCGGCGAGCTCGGGGTTGGTCTCCCGGACGGCCGACGACACGACGACCGTGTCGACCAGCGCACGGCCGTCCGGACCGACCACGTGGGCGGCGTCGTGCCCGACCCACACGCGCACGCCGTCGTCGCGCAGCGCGGCCAGCGCCGGCCCGTCGGCCGCGTCGGAGCCCTGGACGTCCACGCCGCGGGCCGCGAGCAGCCGCGCGACCACGGACATCCCGGCGCCGCCGACACCGACGAGGTGCGTCCGGCCGAGCTCGGCGAGCGGGACGGGCGCGGGCACCGAGGTGCCGCTCACGCGGTGGCCCTGGTCGCCACGGCCTCACCCACCAGGTCCGCGACCCGCGCCGCCGCGTCGCGCACGCCCGTGGCGAGCGCCGCGGCGGCCATCGCGTCGAGGCGGGCACGGTCCGCGAGCAGGCCCGGCACCGTCTGGCGCACCCAGCCCGGCGTGAGGTCCGCGTCGTCGACGAGGAGCCCGCCGCCCGCCTCGACGAGCGGAGCGGCGTTGAGCCGCTGCTCGCCGTTGCCGATGGGCAGCGGGACGTAGACGGCCGGCACGCCGAGCGCCGCGAGCTCGCACACCGTGCCCGCGCCTGCGCGGGCGATCACCAGGTCGGCCACGGCGAGCGCCAGGTGCATCTCGCCGAGGTACTCGCGCACCTGGTAGCGCCCGACCTCGTGCGTCCCCATCAGCGCGCGCACCGCGTGGCGCACCGGCTCGTCCTTGCCCTTGCCCGTCAGGTGCAGCACCTGGGCGCCGGCGTCGAGCAGGGCTCCGGCCGAGCCGGCGAGGGCCGCGTTGACCGACGCCGCACCCGACGACCCGCCGGTCACGACCAGGGTCGGCAGCGCCGGGTCCAGGCCCAGGGCGTCGGCCGCGCGCACGCGCGCCGCCGCGGCGTCGCGCTCGCGCTCCACGACGAGCTGCGAGATCTCCCTGCGCAGCGGCAGGCCGACCGTGACGGCGTCCGGCAGCGCCGTCCCCGGGAACGTCACGGCGACGCGCGCGGCCCAGCGGGCGCCGAGCCGGTTGGCCAGGCCCGGGCGGGCGTTCTGCTCGTGGATGACGACAGGCACGCCCTTGCGGCGCGCGGCCAGGTAGGCGGGCGTCGAGACGTAGCCGCCGAAGCCGACGACGGCCTCGGCGCCGATCTGGTCGATCGCGGCCTCGGCCGACCGGACCGCGGCCGAGAGCTTGCCCGGGAGGCGCAGCAGGTCGGCGCTCGGGCGACGAGGCAGCGGTACCCGCGGCACGGGCCACAGCTCGTAGCCCCGCGCGGGCACGAGCTCGGCTTCGAGGCCGGTGGTCGTGCCGAGCACGAGCACCTTGGCCTCCGGTTCGCGGGAGCGGAGCTCGTCCGCGACGGCGAGCAGGGGGTTCACGTGCCCTGCCGTGCCGCCCCCGGCGAGCACGACGGACCGTACGGGAGATGCGTTCACACGGTGGACCCTATCGGCCCCGCGACCGCCGTCCGCGGCCGAGCACGGCGACCGACCTGCGCACGACGCTCCGGCGCGCCGCGAGCGCCTCGACCGCGCCCGGCTCGGTCCGTGCGAAGCCGATGACCATGCCCAGGGCCGCCATCGTCGTGACGAGCGCGGACCCGCCGGCCGACACGAGCGGCAGCGGGACGCCGATGACCGGGAGCACCCCGATCACGACGCCGATGTTGACCAGAGCCTGCCCCACGATCCAGCACGCGACGCCCGCGGTGGTGATCTTGACGAACGGGTCGGTGTGCCGTCGCACCACCCGGGCCATCGCGACGCCCAGCACGGCGAAGAGGGCCAGCACGAGCAGCGTGCCGAGGAGCCCGAGCTCCTCGCCGATCACGGCGTAGATGAAGTCGTTGTGCGCCTCGGGCAGGTAGCGCCACTTCTCGCGGCTCGCACCCAGCCCGACGCCGAACAGCCCACCGGTGCCGAGCCCGTACAGCCCGTGCAGCGACTGGTAACACTCGCTCGCCTGGTCGCAGCTGTCGCCGTAGGTCGCCAGGATGCGGCCCAGGCGGTCGTTGGTCCCCTGGCTGTAGATGAACAGGTAGCCGACGGCCGCCGCACCGACGACCGTCCCGAGCCCCAGCATCTTCGCGGGCGCACCCGAGACCCAGTAGGCGCCGAGCACGAGCAGGCAGATGATGAGCGCGGTCCCGAGGTCATGCCCCGCGAGCACGAGCCCGACGACGGCGCCGACACCGAGCGCCCCCGGCAGCAGCGCCTGCGCCCAGCTCCCGAGCAGGTGCTGCTTGCGGCCGAGCACGACCCCGAGCCAGAGCGCGAGCACGAGCTTGGCGAGCTCGGACGGCTGGAACCGGAACGTGCCCACCATGAGCCAGTTCTGGTTGCCGTTGACGAGCTTGCCGAAGAACAGCACGGCCGTCAGCAGGCCGACGACGACGATCAGCGCGGGCCACGCGAACCGCTTGTACCAGCGGACCGGGATGCGTGCGGCGATCAGGAGGAACGGCAGCCCGATCAGCGCCCATCTGGCCTGCGAGAGGAACTCGACGTAGGCCGACTTGCCCTGCGCGATCGACGTGACGGTCGAGCTCGACAGCACCATGACGAGCCCGATGACCAGGAGCAGGCCCGTCGCACCGACGAGCAGGTAGTAGCTGGTCACGGTCGAGTTCCACTGACCGAGCCACGGTCGCTCCGTCGTGGTGCGCCGCGCGCCCGTCGTGACCGCCATGGCTCTCCCTGCTAGTGCTCGAGCTCCGCGACCGCGGCCGCGAAGGCATCCCCCCGCTGCGCGTAGGAGCGGAACTGGTCCATCGACGCGCCGGCCGGGGCCAGCAGCACGGTGTCGCCCGGACGGGCGTGCTCCCGTGCGGCCAGCACGGCCCGGCGCATCACCGACCCAGTGTCGCCGGGATCGATCCGGACCACGGGGATCTCGGGCGCGTGTCGGGCGAGCGCGTCCGCGAGCGGTGCCTGGTCGACGCCGATCAGGACGACGGCACGGAGGCGGTCCCGGCGGCCGGAGACGAGCTCGTCGAACTGCGCGCCCTTGGCCAGGCCGCCGGCCACCCACACGACCGTGCCCGGCGCGTAGCCGGCCAGGGAGGCCGCGGCCGCGTGCGGGTTGGTGGCCTTGGAGTCGTCGACGTACGCGACGCCGTCGAGCAGCCCCACCTGGTCGATGCGGTGGGCGCCAGGGCGGAACGCCCGCAGCCCGTCGCGGACCGCGCGCGCGGGGACGCCATGCGCCCGTGCGAGCGCGGCCGCGGCGAGCGCGTCGGCGACCACGTGCGGGGGTGCGAACGCCGGCGTGTCGGCGGTAGGCGACGTGGGCGCGAGGTGGGCGAGGTCGCCGAGCGTGCCGAGCTCGGCGGCGTAGGTGAGCCGGTCGACCGCGTCGGCCGGGGCGTGGAACGCGCGGTCGACCAGCACGTCCTCGACGAGCCCGAGCTGGCCCGCCGCGGGCGTCCCGAGGGTGAACCCGACGGCGCGCGCCCCCTCGACCACGTCGGCGTCCAGCACCAGCCCTTCGGTCCGCGGGTCGGCCACGTTGTAGACGCACGCGACCTGCGCGCGCTCGTAGATGCGGCCCTTGTCGGCCGCGTAGGCCTCGAACGAACCGTGCCAGTCGAGATGGTCCGGTGCCACGTTGAGCACCGCGCCCGCCTGGACCGACATCGTGTGCGTGAAGTGCAGCTGGAAGCTCGACAGCTCGACGGCGAGCACGTCGTACGACGGGTCGAGCACGGCCGCCACGAGCGGGGTGCCGACGTTCCCGACCACCGCGGCCCGGAGCCCGGCGGCCGTGAGGATCGAGCCGAGCATCTCGACCGTCGTCGTCTTGCCGTTCGTGCCGGTCACCGCGAGCCAGGGGGCCGGGCCCTGCCCGGGCTGCCGGGACCTGGGCACCCGGAGCCGCCAGGCGAGCTCGATCTCGCTCCACACGGGCACGGCGGCCGCCGTCGCGGCGGCGAGCAGCGGCGCGGCCGGCGGCCACCCGGGCGACGCGACGACCAGGTCTGCGTCCGCGACCAGGCGCGCGACCACCTCCGGGTCCGCGGCGTCGGCGCCGCGCACGTCCGCGTCGTCGGCGTGCGCATCGACCGTGACGGTGGTGCCCGCGCGACCATCGAGGGCGCCGAGCGACTCGACGACCGCACGCCCGGTGACGCCGAGCCCTGCGACGACCACGCGCGCCCGCGCCAGCGGCACGCGCGGCTCGACGTGCGACACCGTCAACTCACGACCCACTCGGCGTAGAACACGCCCATGCCGAGGGCGGCGAACAGGCCCGCGATGAGCCAGAACCGGATGACGATCGTGACCTCGCCCCAGCCCGAGAGCTCGAAGTGATGGTGCAGCGGTGCCATCTTGAACACGCGTCTTCGGGTCAGCTTGAAGAACCCGATCTGGATGACGTCCGACATGACGATGATGACGAACAGGCCACCGATGATGGCCGCGAGGATCTCGGTGCGCGACAGGATCGACAGGCCGGCGAGGGCGCCGCCGAGCGCGAGCGAGCCGGTGTCCCCCATGAAGATCCGGGCAGGGCTGGCGTTCCACCACAGGAAGCCGAAGCACGCGCCCATGATCGCCGCGGCGACGATCGCGAGGTCCTGCGGGTCGCGCACCTCGTAACAGCGCGGTCCGGCCGCGAGCAGGCGCTGGCACGACTGGTTGAGCTGCCAGATCCCCACGAGCACGTAGGCGCCGAACACGACGAGCGACGTACCCGTCGCCAGGCCGTCGAGGCCGTCGGTGAGGTTGACCGCGTTCGACCAGGCCGTGATGAGGAAGTTCGCCCAGATGACGAACAGGATGAGGCCGACCGTCACACCCGCGAAGGCGAGGTCGAGGTTGGTGTCCCGCAGGAACGAGATGCGCGTCGACGCCGGCGTCCGGGAGTTCGAGTTGGGGAACTGCAGCGCGAGCACCGCGAACGAGATGCCGACGAAACCCTGGCCCACGATCTTGGCCCAGGGCGTCAGGCCCAGCGAGCGTTGCTTGCGGATCTTGGTGAAGTCGTCGAGGAACCCCACCAGACCCAGCCCGGTCATCAGGTAGAGGCAGAGCAGCGCCGAGGCGCTCGGCATGCGGCCGCCGACCGCCATCGAGGCCGCGACGCCCAGCAGCGTCGCGCCGATGATGACGACGCCACCCATCGTGGGCGTGCCGCGCTTGGTGAAGTGCGCCGTCGGGCCGTCCTGCCGCACGAACTGCCCGTAGTTCTTGTGCACGAGGAAGCGGATGAACAGCGGCGTGCCGAACAGGGCGACCAGCAGCGAGACGCCGGCCGAGACGAGGACGGCGATCACGAGGCGACCTCCGCGCCCGCCGCGAGCTCGTCGCCGAGACGCCACAGGCCCGAGCCGTTGGACGCCTTGACGAGCACGACGTCGCCCGGGCGCAGGGCGTGCGCCAGCACGGTGCGCGCGGTGTCGAGGTCAGGCACGAACAACGACTCCTCTCCCCAGGAGCCCTCCTGGAGCGCCCCTTCGTGGATGTGGTACGCGCCGTCGCCCACGACGACGAGCAGCTTGACGTTCAATCGGACCACGAGACGGCCGATCGCGTCGTGCGCGGCGCGCGCGTCGTCCCCGAGCTCGCGCATCTCGCCCAGGACGGCGACCGAACGGCGGGTGCGCCCCGCCATGACCGCCAGCGCGCGCAGCGCCGCCTTCATCGAGTCCGGGTTCGCGTTGTACGCGTCGTCGATGATCGTGACCCCGTCGGGCCGCTCGGTCACGGCCATGCGGTGCGGGCTCACCGCGGCCGCGGCGCTGAGACGCTCGGCCACGACGTCGAGCGGCAGGCCCAGGCGCAGCGCGGCGGTCGCGGCCGCGAGCGCGTTGGTCACGTGGTGCTCGCCCACGAGCCGCAGTCTCACGGGCGCCGACGACCCGCCCGCGCGCAGCTCGAAGCTCGCACGCCCGGTCGCGTCGGTCGTGACGTCGGCGGCGCGGACGTCGACCGCCGAGATCGTGCCGAACCTGACGACCTCGGCCTCGCGTGCGTTCGCGGCCATGGCCGCCACGCGCAGGTCGTCGGCGTTGAGGACGGCCGTGCCCCCGGGCACGACGCCCGTGACCATCTCCGCCTTGGTGCGCGCGATGGCCTCGACGCCGCCGAACTCGCCCACGTGCGCGGTGCCCACGGCCAGGACGATGCCGACGTCGGGCGGGGCGATGCGCGTGAGGTAGGCGATGTTGCCGACGTGGTCGGCACCCATCTCGAGCACGAGGAACCGGGTGCTGGGGGTCACGCGCAGCACCGTCAGCGGAAGGCCCACCTCGTTGTTGAACGAGCCGGCGGGCACCACCGTCTCGCCCTCGGGCCCCAGCAGCTGGCCGAGCAGGTCCTTGGTCGTCGTCTTGCCGACCGAGCCGGTGACCGCGACCACGCGCAGCTCCCCCGCCGCGCGCACGCGCGCCAGCACCGCACGGGCGAGCTCGCCCAGTGCGCCCTGCACGTCGTCGACGACGACGCAGGGCAGGCCGTCGAGCGGCCGCGCCGCAAGGACGAGCGCCGCACCGGCACCGACCGCGCCGGCGGCGTAGTCGTGACCGTCGACGTGCTCGCCCGGCAGCGCGACGAACAGCGAACCCGGCTCGACCAGGCGGGAGTCGACGACGACCCGCCCTGTCACCCGGACGTCGGCGTCGGCGTGCAGCCGCCCGCCCGTAGCCTCCGCGATCTGCGCGGCGGTCAGCTCGATCATGAATCCCTCTCGCTGGTCGGTCCCGTGGATGCCGAGCTGGTCGCGACCGGCCCGGCGGACGGCACGGACCCCCGCTGGGACAGGGCGGTGCGCGCCTCGACGCGGTCGTCGAGCTCGTGGTCGACCCCGCCGACCTCCTGGATGGTCTCGTGCCCGCGCCCGGCGACCAGCACCGTGTCCTCGCCTGCGGCCTCGAGCACGGCGCGCCGGATGGCCTCCGCGCGGGGCGAGACGTCGAGCACCGTGACGGACCGGCCCGCGTCCGCCGCGGCCTCTTGCGCGGCGTGCGCGCCCGCGAGCACCTCGGCCCGGACCGCGGACGCGTCCTCGCCGTGCGGGTCGTCGTCGGTCACGACCACGACGTCCGCACGCTCGACGGCCGTCGCGCCCATGACGGGCCGCTTGCCCTTGTCGCGGTCGCCCGTGGCGCCGAACACCACGACGAGCCGGCCCCGGGTCGTGGGGCGCAGCGCGTCGAGCGCCAGGGCGAGCGCGTCGGCGTTGTGCGCGAAGTCGACGATGACCCGCGGCTCGTGCGCGCCGACGACCTCCATGCGCCCCGGCACGGTCGCCGAGAGGCCGTCGCCGGCCGCGAGCGCCTCGCGCACGTCGTCCAGGTGGGCGCCGCCCTCGAGCACCATGACGACCGCGAGCGCGGCGTTGGCCACGTTGAACGTGCCGGGCAGCGACGTGGACGTGCGCAGCGACCGCCCGTCGGTGTGGGTGACCGTGAACGCCGAGCCCGTGCCGTGCGGCTCGACGTCCGAGACGGTCCAGTCGGCGGCCCGTCCCTCGCCGTGCGTGCGCACCGTCGCGACCGGCACCTGCGCGGCGTCCGCCATGCGCTCGCCCCAGGCGTCGTCGATCACGACGACGCCGCGGCGCGCATGCTCGGGCGTGAAGAGCCGGGCCTTGGTCTCGAAGTAGGCGGGCAGGTCGCCGTGGAAGTCGAGGTGGTCCTGGCTGAGGTTGGAGAACCCGACGACGCCGAACTGGATGCCGTCGACGCGGTGCAGGGCGAGCGCGTGGGACGAGACCTCCATGGCGAGCGTGCGCACCTCGTCCTCGCGCATCGCGGCCAGGAGCGCCTGCAGGTCCGCGGCCTCGGGCGTCGTCAGCCGGCTCGGCAGCACGCGGTCGCCCGAGCGCATCTCGACCGTGCCGATGAGGCCGCTCTTCCAGCCGAGCGCACGCAGCAGGTGGTCGAGCTGGTAGGTCGTGGTCGTCTTGCCGTTCGTGCCCGTGACGCCGAACGTCATGAGCTGCTCGGCGGGCGACCCGTAGACCCAGGCCGCGACGGGCCCGAGCACCGCGCGCGGGTCGTCCGCGACCAGGACGGGGACGCCGACCGCGGCGCCCGCGAGCAGCTGCGCACCGTCGGCGTCCGTGAGGACCGCCCGCGCCCCACGGGCCACGGCGTCGGCCGCGAACCGCGCACCGTGCGCATGTGCGCCCGGGAGGGCGACGAAGAGGTCGCCGTCGGCGACCGCACGGTTGTCGGAGGCCACCGAGTTGACGACGACGTCGGGCGAGGCAAGGTCCGTCTCGAGTCCGAACGTCCGAGCGAGGTCCTGCACCCTGCGCCACGTCGTGTGTCGTGGCCGGATGCGGTCGAGCGGGGATGTCACGGAGTAGAACCTACCCGCTGCCGGGGCAAGGTCTCACTGCGCTCGGTACGGTGTGGCGGTGGACACCGCGGCGCTGACCTGGGTGTGCGCCGCGGTCGTCCTGGGAGCCGGCCTGCAACGAGTGGCCGGCATGGGCCTGGGCATGGTGGCCTCCCCCGTGCTGGCCCTGCTGCTCGGCCCGGTCACGGGCGTGTTCGTGAGCAACGCCGGCGCCGTGGTCGCGGCGTTCCTCGTGCTCGGCGCGATGCGCGCGCACGTCGACTGGCCGCGGTTCGGGCGGATCGTGCCGCTCGTCGTCGTCGGGTCGGTGCTCGGAGCGCTCGCGGTGCGCACGTTCCCGGTCACGTGGCTCGACGTCCTGGTCGGCGGGTCGGTCCTGCTCGCGCTGGCGGCGAGCGTCCTGCTGCGCCGCCGGGAGCTGGCGCCGAGCACGGCCGCGGCCGTCGGGGCGGGTCTGACGGCCGGCTTCATGAACACCACCTCGGGCGTGGCGGCGCCCGCGATGACGGCGTACGCCGTCGCGACCCGCTGGGAGCACCGGGCGTTCGTCGCGACGCTCCAGCCCGTCCTGGTCGTCGCCAACCTCTCGTCGCTCGCGACCAAGACGCTGCTCGGCGACGTCGCCGACGACCTCGGCCTGTCGTGGTGGACCTGGCCCGTGGTCGCGGGCGGGGTCGCCCTGGGCGTCTGGCTCGGCGGCCTGCTCGCCCGGCGCGTGCGGTCACGCGTCGCGCGGCGCGTCGCGGTGACCATCGCCGCCGTCGGCGCGACGTCGACGCTGGTCCGCGGCATCGCAGGGCTGTGACGCTGCCGGTGGCACGAGCGCCGCTCCAGGGCTGGGCCGGCGCGGTCGCCCTCAGTCGTCCTCGGCGAACACGACCTCGCGCTTGCGCCGCACGGTCGGCAGCACCGCGACGACGAGGGCCAGCACCGCGACCGCGAGCAGCGCGGCCGAGATGGGCCGCGTGACGAAGACCGTCGGGTCGCCGTGCGAGATGAGCAGCGCGCGCCGCAGGTTCTGCTCGAGCAGCGGCCCCAGCACGAAGCCGAGGAGCAGGGGCGCGGGCTCGCAGCCGCACCGCACGAGCAGGAACCCCAGCAGCCCGAACACCGCGATCGCCAGCACGTGGTACGGGTTCTGGTCGAGCGTGTAGGTGCCGATGCACGCGAACACGATGACCGCGGGGAACAGCACCCCGTACGGCACCGTGAGCAGCCGGACCCACATCCCGATGAGCGGCAGGTTGAGCAGGACCAGCAGGATGTTGCCGATCCACATCGACGCGATCAGTCCCCAGACGAGCTCGGGCTGGTCCTCGATCACGGTCGGTCCGGGCACGATGCCCTGGATCACGAACGCCGCGATGATGAGCGCCATGACCGGGTGGGCCGGGAGCCCGAGGGTCAGCAGCGGGATGAACGACGTCTGCGCCGCCGCGTTGTTGGCCGACTCCGGCCCCGCGACGCCTTCGATCGCCCCACGGCCGAACTCCTGGGGGGTGCGGGAGAGGCGCTTCTCGGCGGCGTACGACGCATATGAGGCGAGGACGTGCCCGCCGCCCGGCAGGACGCCGAGGGCGGATCCCAGGCCCGTCGCGCGCAGGATCGGCCCGACGACGCGGCGCAGGTCCGAGCGCGACGGCCACAGGTTGGTCACCCGGCCGACGATGCGCTCCCGCGTCCGAGGGTCGTGCAGGTTCCGCAGGATCTCCGCGACGCCGAACAGCCCGACCGCGACCGAGACGAAGTTCAGCCCGTCGTACAGCTCGCGCTGGCCGAACGTGAACCGCGGCACGGCCGTCTGGAGGTCCTGGCCCACCATGCTCAGCAGGAGCCCGAGGACGACCATCGCGAGGGCCTTGATCGTCGAGCCGCTCGCGAGCGCGACCGACGCGAGCAGGCCCAGGACCACCAGGGCGACGTACTCGGCGGCGCCGAAGTTGAGCGCGATGCGCGCGAGCGGCTCGGCCGCCACGGCGACCACCAGCGTCGCGAGCGTCCCGGCCACGAACGAGCCGATCGCCGCGACCGCGAGCGCCGCGCCCGCCCTGCCGGCGCGCGCCATCTGGTGACCGTCGATCGCGGTGACGGCCGCCGAGGACTCCCCCGGCAGGTTGAGCAGGATCGCCGTCGTCGACCCGCCGTACTGCGCGCCGTAGTAGATGCCGGCGATCATGATGATGGCCGCGACCGGCTCGTCGAAGCCGAAGGTGATCGGCAGCAGCATGGCGACGGTCGCCGTGGGACCGATGCCGGGCAGGACGCCGACGGCGGTGCCGAGCGCCACGCCCAGGAGGCAGAACAGGATGTTCTGCCACTGCAGCGCCGTCTCGAACCCGAGCGCGAGGTTGTCGAGGAGGTCCATCGTTACCCGCCGAGCCAGTCACCGAGCAGCCCGATCCGCACCTGCAGCAGCACGACGAAGATCAGGTACGACGCGGCCGTCAGCCCGGCCGCGACGAGCAGGCCGCGGACGACCGAGGTCTCCTTGCGCGCGAACGCCGCCAGCAGGCTCGCGCCGAAGGTCGCGGGCAGCAGCCCCAGCCCGGACACGGTCAGCCCGAAGAACACCGGTGCGGCCGTGATGAACGCGATCGGCCGCCAGCTCAGCGACCGGAGCGAGACGCTCGCGGGCACCGCCGCCTCGGGGGGCGCTCCCGGCGGCGTCACCGTCTCGGGCGCCACGTAGGCCTTGACGATGATCGCGACCCCCAGCCCGAGCAGGGCGCACGCGGCGAGGAGGGGGACATAGCCCGGCCCCATGGCGAGCAGCGTGCCGAGCTCGTAGCGCAACGACCCGATCGCGAACGCCGCGCCGAGCACGGTGAACACGACCCCAGCCGTCAGGTCGGCGCTCGAGCGTGGCCGACGGCCGGCGATCTCAGCCTCCCTCGGTCGCACCGATGACACCGGACCAGGTGTCGATCTGCTCGGTCAGCAGCTCGGTGTGCGCCTCGGGCGTCGCCTGGTCGGCACCGACCGGCGCCGTGCCCAGGTCGGCCATCTTGTCGATCACGCCCTGGTCCTCGAGCGCGCTCTGCAGCGCGGACGTGAGGGTCGAGACCACCTCGTCCGGCGTCTCCGCGGGCACGTACAGGCCATGCCACACCGCGACCTCGAGGTCGGGCAGCCCGCCCTCGGCGGTCGTGGGCAGGTCGGGCAGGCTCTCGACGCGCTCGGGCGTGGTCACCGCGTACCCCTTGACCTCGCCCGCCGTGATCTGGCTCGAGGTGTTGGTGGTCTGGTCGCACATGAAGTCCACCTGACCGCCCACGAGCTCCGCCATCGCGGGGCCCGTGCCGTCGTAGGGCACCTCCTGGACCTTCACGCCCATCGCGTCCTGCAGCAGCAGCCCGCACAGGTTGGACGCCGATCCCACGCCCGCGTGCGCCAGCGTCACGGTGTCCTGGTTGCCCTGGACGTACGTGACCAGCTCCTCGAGCGTCGTCGGCTCGAAGTCCTTGCGCGCGACGATCGTCATCGGGACCTCGGTCACGAGCCCGACGGTCTTGAAGTCGGTCAGCGGGTCGTAGTCGAGGTCGGGGTAGAGCGTGGGCGCCGTCGACATGCCGATGTGGTGCATGAGCACCGTGTACCCGTCGGGCTCCGCCTGCGCGGCCTGGCCCGCGGCGACCGTGCCGCCCGCGCCCTCGACGTTCTGGACCACGATCTGCACCCCGAGCTCGTCGCTCATGGGTTCGGCGATCATGCGGGTCACGGTGTCGGTCGGCCCGCCCGCGGCGAACGGCACGATGATCTCGATGTTGTCCTCGGGGTACGCCTCCGGGTCGTCGCCGCCCCCGCCGCTGCCGCAGCCCGCGGCGACGAGGACGAAGGGCGCGAGCAGCGCGCCCAGGCGTACGACGCGACGTCGTCGTCCAACGCTCGCCATGGGAGTCTCCGATCGTCGTTGATCTGGATTGTTCCTACGCGTAGGCCAACATAGCGCCTGTCACGTGACAAACACCACAACTCACGCGCGAGCTACTTCCAGGTCAGCCGGAAGGGCCGGAACCTCTCGGTGCTCGGCGGGACGTCCTTCTTCTGCAGCGTGAAGCCCATGATGTCGCTGAAGACCGGAGCGGCGACGACGCCGCCGAAGATCGACGTCCGCGGGCTCTTGAGGAACACCGACACCGTGTACCTCGGGTCCTCGGCCGGGGCGACGCCGATGAACGACGCCATGTAGGTGACCCCTCCGCCGGGCAGGAACATCTGGGCCGTGCCCGTCTTGCCCGCGACGCGGTAGCCGGGCACCTGGGCCGACGAGCCCGTGCCCTCCTCGCCCGTGACCGACTCCATCATCCGCAGGAGCGTGTCGGCGGTCTCCCCCGAGATCACGCGCTCACCACCCCCGCGGTCGGCCGGCGTGAACTCGCCCTCCGGCGAGCGCGACCCCTGGTACAGCGTGGGGGTCATCCGCACGCCACCGTTGGCCACCGTGGAGAAGACGCTCGTGGCCTGGACCGCGTTGACGGCGACGCTCTGCCCGAACAGCACCGTGTACTGCGTGCGGTTGTCCCACGTGCTGACGTCCGACGGCGGCATCAGCCCCTTGGCCTCGCCCGGGAGGCCGACGCCGGTCGGCTCGCCGAACCCGAACTTGCGCAGGTAGTCGTAGCGCACCTGGCGCGGGATCTTCTCGCCCACCTGCACGGTGCCCGTGTTGGACGAGTTCGCCAGGATCCCGGCGAGCGTCAGCTGCTGGACGGGGTGCTCGTGGGAGTCGGAGAAGGTCTGCCCGTTGGGCGTGGTGTACCGGTACGGCACGGTGAACTTGCTCGTCGGCTTCCAGTACCCGCCCTCGAGCGCCGCGGCCATGGTGACGACCTTGCCCGTCGACCCCGGCTCGAACACGTCCTTGACCGCGCGCGAGCCCTGGGCGACCGCGGCGGTCGAGCGGTCGTTCGGGTCGACGTCGCCCGAGTCGGCGAGCGCCAGCAGCTCGCCGGTCCTCAGGTCCTGCACGATCGCCATGCCGTAGCTCGAGCCCGTCGCGGCGACCGCCTCGTCCAGCGCGTCCTCGGCCTTCCACTGGATGTCGTCCTCGATGGTGAGCACGACGTCGTGGCCAGGCACCGCGGGCTTGGTCACCTCCTCGGCCCCCGGGATGCGCACGCCGTCGCGGCCGCGCTCGTACTCGACATGCCCCGCCGTGCCGGCGAGCACGTCGTCCCACGCCATCTCGATGCCGCCCTGGCCCTTCTGCTCCGCGTCCACGAAACCGACGAGCGTGCCCGCGACCGTCCCCGCCGGGTAGCTGCGGCGCGAGGTCAGCTCGGTACGGATGTACGCCTGCAGGCCGAGGTCCGCGATCGCACGCTGCACCTCGGGGACGACGTTCTTGGCCAGCACCCGGTACCTGTTGTCGCCGTTGAGGCGCGCGGCGAGCTCCGCCTTGGACTGGCCCAGGACCGGGCCGAGGAGCTGGGCCACGCCGAGCGCGCCGTCGGCGACCTCCAGCCCGTCCGCGTCGGGCGGCCGCTTGTTGCCGTGGAAGCCCTGGATCGCCTGCTGGTCGGCGACGACGGTGTAGCGGTCGACGGAGGTGGCGAGCACCGTGCCGTCCGCGTCGACGATGTCGCCACGGTGCGCCGGCACGATGCTCGACGTCATGCGGTCCGCCTGGGCCTCGGCCGCGAGACCCGGTCCCTGGAAGATCTGCACCTGGACGAGCCGGCCGACGAACACCGCCAGCACGATCGCGACGGCGACGATGAGCCAGCGCTGCCGCCGCTCGGGATCGCCCGGACGGCGCTGTGCGGTGTGCGGGCGCGGCGGCGGGGCGGCCCGGCCGACCGTGGCCCGCGGGCGGGCCGCCGCCTGGCGCGTCCGGGTGCCCGTGGCGGAGCCCGCGGGAACCGGTGCGGACGTGCGTCCCGTGCGTCCGGCGGCCCGGCCGGTGGCCTGTCCGGCGGACCGCCCGGCGGACCGGCCGGTGGACCGCCCGGACGAACCCGAGCGTGCCGACGTCCCCCGTGCCGACGTCACGGCGCGTCCGACCCGCGCGTGCCCACCACCTTGCCCGTGGCCACGCTGATCATGGTCGGGTTCTCGGCCGGGACCATGCCCATCTGCTTGGCGACGTCGGGCAGCGACGCCTCGGCGGCCGCGAGGTCGCTCTGCTTCTGCTGCACGTCCTGCGCGACCTGGCCCACCTCGCGCTGCAGGCGTGCCATCTCGTAGGAGCCGCGCGCCATGGTCGTGTTCAGCAGCAGTGCCACGAGCAGCGCGCCCGCGAGGACCGCGGCGCACAGCACGAAGAACGGCACGCCCGACGCCGACTGCAGGGGCGCCCGGACGGCGTCGAGCCGGCGGCCGCGGTCGCCCGCTCCTCCCGGCAGGGCGGTCAGCGGAGCACGGCGCACCGGGGCGGTGCGCCGTGCGGGGGCGACGGCGGGTGCTCGCATCGCGCTCATCAGCGCTCCTCCTTGACGATCATGTGGTCGGGGGTGGGCCGCACCCGGCGTGCGGCCCGGAGCCGGACCGAGGCCGAGCGCGGGTTGCGCTCGAGCTCGGCGGCGTCGGCCTCTTCGGCGCCGCGGGTCAGCGCCTCGAGATAGGGACGGTGGGTCTCGGGCTCGACCGGCAGGCCGTGCGGCGCGCTCGACGTCGTCCCGCGTGCGATCGCCCGCTTGACGATGCGGTCCTCGAGCGAGTGGTAGGACTCGACGACGATCCGGCCGTCGACGTCGAGCACCTCGATCGCGGCCGGGACGGCCCGCTCGAGGACCTCGATCTCGCCGTTGACCTCGATCCGCAGCGCCTGGAACGTGCGCTTGGACGGGTTGCCGCCCGTGCGCCGCGTCGCGGCGGGGATCGCGCCGCGGACGAGGTCCGCGAGCTCGCCCGTGCGCTCCCAGGGCTGCTGCTCCCGGCGCCGGACGACGGCGCGCGCGATGCGCTGGGCGAACCGCTCCTCGCCGTACTCGCGCAGGATGCGCGTGAGCTCGCGCTCGTCGTACGTGTTGAGGACGTCGGCAGCGGTGCGGCCGCGCGACTGGTCCATGCGCATGTCGAGCGGGGCGTCGTGGGCGTAGGCGAACCCGCGCTCGGTCTCGTCGAGCTGCAGGGACGACACGCCCAGGTCCATGAGCACGCCCTGGACGGCGGGGAGCCCTTGGTCGGCGACGACGTCGCGGATCTCGTCGTAGACCGCGTGCACGGGCGTGAACCGCGTTCCGAAGCGGGCGAGCCGCTCGGAGGCGAGCGCGAGCGCCTGCAGGTCGCGGTCGATCCCGATGACCCGTGCCGTCGGGATCTGCTCGAGCACCGCCTCGGTGTGCCCGCCCATGCCGAGCGTGCAGTCCACCAGGACGCTCCCCGGGGCGGCCAGCGCCGGGGCGAGCAGGTCGACACAGCGCTGGAGGAGCACGGGGAGATGACGGTCGCCCGTGGCGGACGAGGTGTCGTCGGGCGTCTCGGTCATGGCTCCTCCTCTCGGTGCGTGTCTCTGTACCTCGTCGCGGTCCTGCATGTCGAGCGAGGCCCCGTACGACCAGGTCTCCCTCCGCGTCGTTCTGGCGCCGGGGAAGTGCGCCAGACCCTCGCGGGAGGAGGCCTCGCCGGGCGGGGCCCCTCGGGTGCTGTGTGGTGCTGTGTCGTCCTGTGTGGTGCTCGTGCTCTTCCTCTTGCTCTTCGTCGTGCTCTTTGGTGGTGCTGTCCGGTGCCGCTGTCTCGTGCCCTGCCCTACGCCGTCGTGCCGTCAGAACTGCAGGTCCGGAAGGATCTGCTCGGCCGTCTCGGAGTACGCCGACTCCTGCTCGGCCAGGTAGGTCTCCCAGGCCGTCTTGTCCCAGACCTCGACACGCGTGCCGGCGCCGATCACGGCGACGTCACGCTCGAGACCCGCGTACGCGCGAAGCGCAGCCGGGATGACGACACGTCCTTGCTTGTCCGGAACCTCGTCGCTCGCCCCCGACAGCAGGACCCGGAGATAGTCCCGGGCCTGCCGGCTGGTGACGGGCGCCTGCCGTACCTGTTCATACATGCGGCCGAACTCGTCCATGGGGAGGAGGAACAGACAGCGCTCCTGACCTCTGGTCATGACGAGACCCGGTGCGAGTCGGGCGCGGAACTTCGCGGGGAGGATGAGCCGGCCCTTCTCGTCGAGCTTCGGGGTGTACGTGCCGAGCAGCAGTCCTGTACCCGGAAATGTGTCCCCCAGTCCTGTCGCCACGGCTCGCACCTCCCCTCGCGCTCCCGCTCACTCCACGCTACTCCACTTTGCTCCACCGAGCCCGGTGGAATGCGGGTAGTTCTGCCCATCTCACCCGCTCGGACTCCGTCCTCCCAGGTCAGGCCCGTGGTGCCCAGTGGAGGGGTGTTCGTCTCGACACGCCCGGGCCCGCGCGGTCGCGGGCGGGCCCCACGGCAGACATGACGAGTTTGTGACGTCCGGCACACCATCGACCGCGGTTCCACTAGGCTTCGAAGGACCCGCCGCGCAGGTGCGGCGGGGGCAGCGTCGCTCCCGACTCACGCCTCACACCGGAGGTCGCCCGTGCAGCCCGAACCCGCCTCCCCTGCCCTTGCCGACGACCGAGCGCCGGCCGGGTCCGAGGACAGCGAGCGGCCCGACCAGCTCAGCTCCGCCGCGCTCGAACGCGGGCTCGACGAGCTCGTCTCGGTCACCGGCAAGGTCCGCGACGCGATCGACTCCGTGATCACCGGCCGCCCCGGTCTCTCCGACCTCACGGTCGCCGTGCTGCTCGCCGAGGGGCACCTCCTCATCGAGGACGTACCCGGCGTGGGCAAGACGACGCTGGCCAAGGCGCTCGCCCGCAGCATCGACTGTCACGTGGGACGGATCCAGTTCACCCCCGACCTGCTGCCGAGCGACCTCACCGGGGTCAACATCTTCCGGACGGCGACCCACGACTTCGAGTTCCGCCCCGGGCCGGTGTTCAACAACATCGTGATCGGCGACGAGATCAACCGGGCGTCGCCGAAGACGCAGTCGGCGCTGCTGGAGTGCATGGAGGAAGGGCAGACGACGGTCGACGGGACCAGCTACACGCTGCCGCGCCCGTTCCTCGTCGTCGCGACCCAGAACCCGGTCGAGATGGAGGGCACCTACCCGCTGCCCGAGGCGCAGCGCGACCGCTTCATGGCGCGCCTGACGGTGGGCTACCCCAGCATCGAGGCCGAGCTCCTGATGCTGGAGCGGCAGGAGTCGGCGAACCCGCTCGCCCACCTGTCCCCCGTGGCCACGGGGGCCGACATGGTCCGGTTCGCGGGCCTGGTCCGTGCGGTCTACGCGGCGGCGCCGGTCAAGCAGTACGTCCTCGCCCTGGTCGCCGCCACCCGCGAGCACCCCGGACTGCGGCTCGGCGCCTCCCCCCGCGCCTCCCTGCAGCTCCTGCGGGCGGCCAAGGCCCTGGCCGCCATGGGCGGGCGCGGGCACGTGCTGCCCGACGACGTGCAGACGCTGGCGAGGCCCGCGCTCGCGCACCGCCTGATCCTCAGCACCGAGTCGCGGCTCAACGGCATCACGGCCGAGCAGATCGTCGACGAGATCGTGCACCGCACACCGGTTCCCGCGCTCGGCGGAGGCACCTCCGCCCCGCTACGGCGCACCTCGGGGTTCGTGCGGCGCAGCGCTCCCTCCGACGGCGTCCGCTAGCGGGATCCCGTGGCCAGCACCACCGCCGACCGGCCCACCGGGACCGCCGCACCCGAGGCGCCCGGCACGTCGGCGCGCGCCGCGACGGCTCGCCAGACGCAGGCGCGCGAGGCGCTGCGCCGGCTGATGCGCGTACGCCTGACCTTCCGCGGCATCGTCCTGCTGTGCGCGGGGGCCGTGCTCGGGGCCATCGGGCTCGTGCTCGGACTGCCTGACGTGGTCGGGCTCGGGGCCGCTGCGGCCCTGGCCGTCGGGATCGCGTGGGCGGCCATGGGCCTGCAGCGCCTCGACTCGGGCCGGGGCGCGCTCTCCGTCGTGCGCCAGATCTCGCCCAACCCCGTGGTGCGGGGCCAGGCCGCCGACGCCCGGCTCGTGGTGGCGGCACGCTCCCGCACGGGAGCGGCCTACGAACGCCTGGCCCGCCTGCGCCTGTCGGAGCAGGCGGCGCACGAGCTCGCCGGGCCGTCCGGGATCCGGGCGCAGGTCTCCGCGCACCCCGACCGCGTCTCGGTGCGCTACTCGCTCAAGCCCGTCCGGCGCGGGCGCTGGGCCCTCGGGCCGCTGCTCACGACGCGCACCGACGTGTTCGGGCTCGTGCGCACGACCCAGCCGCTCGGGGACGCCACGACGGTCGCGGTCTGGCCCAAGACCGTCGACCTGCGCGCCCGCACCCGCGTGCTGGGCGACGTCGAGCGTGCCGCCACGGGTGCCCGCCTCGCGTCGACCGACGACTCCGTGCTCCGCGACTACATCGCGGGCGACGACCCGCGCCGGGTGCACTGGGCGGGATCCGCGCGGCAGGGCCGGCTCATGGTGCGCGCCGACGAGAGCGCGGGGGTGCGCCCGGTGACGGTCCTGCTCGACCGGTCGGTGCTTCCGCCGCCCGTCGAGTCCCGGTCGGGTCCGTGGCCGACGCAGCGGACCGTGCAGTCCCTCGAGGACGGTGAGTGGGCCGTCGAGCTGGCGGCCTCGGTCGCGGTGTCCTTCCTGGGCGCGGGGCACCCGGCACGCCTCGTCCCGACGAGCGTGGTGGCCCACGGCGTCGGGTCGCGTTTCACGACCGGGACCCACACCGGGCGGCCCGCGATCCTCGACGTCACCGTGGACCTGCACGGTCACCGCAACGCCGGCGAGGCCGAGCGCGCGATGGCCGCGACGGTGCGGGCCCTGCGCGTCGAGCGCAACCAGGGCGAGATCACCGTCGCGCTGCTCGGGCCGCTGGCCCCCGCGGTCCGCCACGACCTCGCGTCGCTCGCGGCCGAGGGCACCTGCTGGGCGCTGGTCGTGCTGCCGCGCGACGTCGGGTTCCGGCACGACGCCGACGACACGGTGAACGCGCTGCGCACTGCGGGCTGGCGCGTCGCTGCCTGTGAACCGGGCACGCCGCCCGACCGCGCGTGGGCGCTCCTGCAGGAGCGTGCCCGATGATCCCGGCGCACAGCGGGCCCGCGGTCCGTCAGGTCGCGACCTCGGTGCTGGTCGCCGTCGCGGTCGCCGCCTCGATGCTCGCGCTCACGACCATCGTGCTGCCCGGCTCGTGGATCCCCGCGGGCCTGCTCGGCATCGCGCTGGTGTCGACGACGACGTGCGTGGTCCGGCTCTACGTGGACCGCCGTGCCGCGCGTCGTCGTTCCGCGGACCAGGACGGCTCCGCCGCTCGCGGGCCGTACGACCCCGGCAGCGGTTCGGTCGTGCCGACTCTCGTGGGCGCCGCCGTGGCGGCGTGGTACGCCCTGGCCCGCTTCGGGTCTGCCGTCGGCGGTTTCGACGTCGTCGTCGGTCCGGAGCACGTCGGCCGCCTGTTCACGCGTCTGGGCGAGGCGGGCGAGATCATCCGCTCCGAGGTGGCGCCCGTCGCCGGCTCGCTGCCGCTCAACGTGCTCACGGTGGGCGGCACGCTCCTCGTGCTGCTCCTGGCCGACGCCCTCGCGGGCGGGCTGCGGCGCCCGGCCGCGACCGGCGCTCCGCTGCTGGCGCTGTGGGCCCCACCTCTCGTCATCGCGGGTCGCGTGCCGTGGGGGGTCTTCTTCGTCACGGTCGTCGCCCTGCTGCTGCTCCTCACGCTCGACGGCCCGGTCGGGGCACGCGCCCGACGTCGCGCCGAGCGTCCCACCGCCTCGGTACGGAGGGCGGAGCGCGCCCGCTCGCTCGTCACGGGCGGCACGGCCGCCGCGGTCGCCGTCGTGGCGCTGGCCGTGGGCAGCGCATCGGCCGCGCTGCCCGGGATCGCGGGCTCGTGGTACCGCGCGTTCACGACCACCGGCGACACGATCCGGCTGTCGGAGGACCTCGACATCCTGCGCAGCCTCACCGAGCGGTCGAACGACGTCGTGCTCTCGTACGTGACCGACGGGGAGCAGAACGTCGGTCCGTTCCGCAGCTACACGGCCACGTCGTTCGACGGCCGGCGCTGGCAGCGCGGCGCCGACCGGTCCGGACGCGAGTTCGACCGAGCGCTGCTGCTCTGGCCCGAGGACCTGACGACCGCGGTCGGCGACCCTCGCACCGTCACCGTGACGATCGGTGAGCTGCGCGACGACAAGCTCCCGCTCCCCGTCGAGCCGCGCAACCTCGTGGTCGAGGGCGGCTGGGGGTACGACTCCGCCCGCGACGAGGTGGTGGGGGCGCGCACCACGGCTGGCCAGGTCTACGAGCTCGACGTGCGCGAGCGCGAGCTCACACCCGAGTTCCTGCGGGAGACCGGCGTCGCCCAGATCGACGACGTCTACACCGAGCTGCCCGACACCGAGCGGATGGACGACGTCGCGGCGCAGGCGCGCGACGTGGTCGGTACCGCGGCCACGCCCTACGACCAGGCGGTCGCGCTCCAGCAGTGGTTCCGCGACCCCGGCACCTTCACCTACGCCACGACGATCCCGCGGGGTGGCACGGGCGACCCGGTCTGGGACTTCCTCCAGCACCGCACCGGCTACTGCCTGCAGTTCGCCACCACCATGGTCGTGATGGCCCGGACCCTCGACATCCCCGCTCGGCTCGCGGTCGGCCACCTGCCCGGCACCGCGGTCGACGACGGCACGTGGGAGATCCGCGGGCAGGACTCGCACGCGTGGCCCGAGCTCTATTTCGAGGGCGCCGGCTGGGTGCGGTTCGAGCCCACCCCGGCCACGCAGACCGGGGTCGCGCCGCGCTACACCAACCCGAACCTCGGCCAGGGCGCTCCCGCACCGGTGCCGCCCGTCCAGGAAGGCCCGACGCGCGAGCCCGTCCAGCGCGGTCAGGGCGCCACGCTGAGCCCGGCGCCGGTGCCGAGCGGCGTCGGGAGCGGCGCCGACGACCGGCTGCCCGTGTGGGCCTGGGTGCTCGCGGGCGGGCTGGGGGCCCTGGTCATCACCGCCGCGGTCGCGCTGGTGGTCCGACGCCGCACCGTCGCGCCGCTCCTCGACCCGGAACGCGCATGGCAGCAGGTCGTCGCGACCCTCACGGAAGGCGGAGTCGAGCTGCCACCGCCGACCACCTTGCGGCGCGCTCCGGAGGTCATCGCTGCTCAGGTGGAGTCGCGCTCCGGCATGCCGTTGCCGGAGGAGGTGCTCGAGGATCTGGTCGCGCTCGCCGACGCGGCCGAGTCGGCCCGTTACGCACGCACGCCTGAGATGCACCCGCCGGGCGAGCTGGAGTCGCTCGCCGCGTCGGTCACCTCAGGCCTGGCTGCCGGGCTGGCACAACGTCGCTAGCACCAGGCGCTAGCGACCCTCACGGCGCCGGCGCTCCCAGCGCTCCTCGAGACGGGCGAGGAAACCGTCGCCCTTCGAGGCGCTCGTCGCCGTACCCCGGCCCGCGCGGGACGGCTTCCGCCGGCCGGACGCCTCGGGGTGCGGCAACGGGTCGACCGTCCCGTCCGGACGGACCACGCCAGTGGGGCCCGACTTGCGGGGAGCGGCGAACGCGTAGGCGACTCCGGCGAACATGAGGATGAACCCGATCACGCCGACCCATGGTCGCGACACGGCAGCGCCCAGCACGAGCAGGAGCAGGCCGGCCACCACGCCGATACCTGCCAGGACATAACGCAGCGGCGACCGACGGCTCGTCTGCTGGAGGGTGTTGGCCAGACGAGGATCGTCGCTGGTCAGCGCGCGCTCCATCTGCTCCAGCACGCGCTGCTCGTACTCGGACAGAGGCATCGAGTCCCCCGGGTCTCGCGGTGGAACGTGAACCCCCTCAGGATAGGCCCGCCGTGCCAGGCACGGTAGTCGAGCGGCCCTCTCCGACCGGTGATTCGACGGCATCGTGCACTCGCTGCGATCCGAAGGCACCCACATCGGGGTTCAGGTGGCGTCGACCGGACGGTGTCCCCAGCCCGATCGACGTCGTCCCGAAGCGTTCACGCACGGCGTCGAGCGCCAGCTCGGCGTCCCGGCGGGCGTCCTGACGGGGGTCGATCGCGTCTTCGAGGGTGGGTTGCTCCGGGAGGCCGGAGCGATCTGCCAGGTTCTCCGCCCGGACGCCGACGAGCCGCACCGGCAGCCCTCGCAGGTCGGTGCCCGCGAGCAGCTCCCGTGCGACCAGATAGAGCTCGCGGGCGACATCCGTCGGCGTGGGCAGGGTCCGGGAGCGCGACAGCGTCCGGAAGTCGCTCGTGCGCACCTTGAGCGCGACCGTCCGCGCGACGACGCCGTGCCGGCGCAGGCGGGCTGCCACGCGGTCCGAGAGCTCGAGCAGCCGCTTCTCGACGGCGCGGGGATCCCACTGGTCCTGCCCGAACGTCGACTCGGCGCCGATGCTCCGCTCCTCGTGCCCTGGGACGACCGGCCGCGGGTCGCGCCCCCAGGCGAGGTCGTGCAGGTGCGCCCCGCTGACGTTGCCGACGGCCGTCTGCAGCGTCGGCACGTCCGTGTCCGCGAGCTGCGCGACGGTCGTGATGCCCCAGCGCGCGAGCGCCTGCTCGGTCTTCTCCCCGACCCCCCACAGCGCTCCGACGGGCAGCGTCCTGAGGAACGGGACCGTGGCGTCCGCGGGGATGAGCATCATCCCGTCGGGCTTCGCATGGGTCGAGGCGAGCTTCGCGACGAACTTGTTCCTCGCGATGCCCACCGAGCAGGTGATGCCGTGCTCCTCGCGCACGCGCTCCCGCAGCCGCGCACCGATGGTCGTGGGCGCTCCGAGCCGTCGCCGCGCGCCGCCCACGTCGAGGAACGCCTCGTCGACGCTGATCTGCTCGACCATCGCGGTGATGTCGGCCAGCATGGCCATCACGGAGCGGGAGACCTCGTGGTACAGGTGGTGGTCGGGCGGCACGATCACGGCCTGCGGGCACAGGCGGCGGGCCGAGGCCATCGACATCGCCGACCGGACCCCGAAGGCTCGCGCCTCGTACGTCGCGGCGAGGACCACGCCCCGCTCGCGCCCGCCGACGATGACCGGCCGCCCTCGCAGCTCGGGCCGACGGGCCAGCTCGCACGCGGCGAAGAACGCGTCCATGTCGACGTGCATGACGGAGGTGCCGGACTCGTCCGACCCCCAGTCGCGGTAGGCACCCTCGGCGCGTGGGCCACGGCTCACGACGCAGCCGAGCCCAGGGAGAGCGGGCGGGAGAAGCCGGCGTCCGGATCGACGACCATCGCGACCTCGTCACGGAAGTCCTCGGCGCACGCGAGGAGCTCGTCCGCACGGGCCGGCTCGACGTCCTCCCCACGGCCGGCGTCGACGGCGGAACGCAGCCGGGCGCCTGCGGCGAAGTAACCGGACCAGGCCGCGAGGCCGGGCTCCACGAGGGCGAGCATGTCCCACACGGAGCGAGCGCGAGACCGCGGCGAGGGCCGCCCGCGCAGGGCGACGACGGCCGCGGCGGAACGCAGCGCGGCCAGGTGCGCGTGCACGAAGCGGTCGCCCGGCTCCGCCGCGGAGGCTGCGGAGGCAAGCTCCGCATCGGCCCGTGCCAGGAGCCGCACCACCTCCGCCGGCACTGCATGCGGCGTCCTCGAGATCACCTGAGGCGACATCCCACACCTCCCGTACTTCGTGCGGACCGCGTCCGCTTCTCCCAGTCTCGAACACGTGTTCGAACCTTGTCAATCCCGCGGCGCCGGCGGCGTGGCGCGGGCGGGCGCCCGGTTCCGGGACACTGGAACCCATGGCCCGCCGCTCGAACCGCACTGCCCGACGCGCTCCAGCATCCTCCGGGGCACCGACACTGCCGGTCGGGGCCGTCGCCATCGACACCGGGACGGCCTCGGTCGAGCGCGACCCGGACCACGCCGCGCGCGTGACGCTGCACGTCAACGGCGTCCCGAGCTCGTGCATCGACCTCGACGACCCCGGCTTCCTCGCGTTCGAGTACATGCAGCAGATGGCCGCCGTGATCGCCCTGGTGCCGGCCGGCCCGCTCCGCGTGCTGCACCTCGGTGCCGCCGGCTGCGCGCTCCCCCGGTTCGTCGAGCACGAGCGACCGGACTCGCGCCAGCTCGGCGTCGACATCGACGCCCGCCTGCTCCAGCTCGTCCGCGACTGGTTCGCCCTGCCCCGTGCACCGCGGCTGCGGCTGCGCGCAGACGACGCGGGCCGGGCGCTGGAGTCGCTGCCGCCCGAGTCCTTCGACGTCGTGGTGCGCGACGTCTTCGCGGGAGACCGTACGCCCGCTCATCTGGCGAGCACGGCCTTCGCAGAGCACGCGCACCGCGTGCTGCGCCCGGGCGGCCTGCTGCTCGCCAACTGCGCCGACCGACCGCCCTTGGCCGAGGCCCGCCGCGAGGTCGGCACGCTCGCCGGAGTCTTCGGTGCGGATGCCGCCGCGACCGGACGGCTCGGGGCGATCGCCGAGCCCGCGATCCTCAAGGGCAGGCGCTACGGCAACGTCGTGCTGGCCGCGGTGCGGGCCGCCGTCGACCCGGAAGGACCGGACGGCCCGGACGACCCGGACGATGGGCAGACCCCGCGTGACGTCGAGATCGACCTGCGGAACCCGGCGCTCGGGCGCGCCCTGCGGGCCCTCGCCGTCCCGGCGCACCTGATCACCGGAGCGGAGCTCGAACGGTTCGCCGCGCTGCCCCGGCGCTGAACCTCACGGGGACGGCACCGGCCCCGGCATGACGACGGCCGCGCCCCCGGCACCGGGGACGCGGCCGACGGGGTGTGCGACTCAGATCGGGACGACCTGCTCCGCCTGCGGGCCCTTGGGCCCCTGGGTGATCTCGAACTCGACCCGCTGGGCCTCCTCGAGCGTCCGGTATCCCTGCGACTGGATCGCCGAGTAGTGCACAAAGACGTCGGCGCCACCGCCGTCCTGTGCGATGAAGCCGTAGCCCTTCTCCGCGTTGAACCACTTCACAGAACCCTGCGCCATGCTGATCCTTCGACCTTCCGTCACCGGTCCACGAGCTGCCGGGCGGCCGCCCGCCGCTGCAGCAGCCGCCGACGCCGGTTCCTGCGTTGGTACGCCAGTGCAACGCGGTCAGTTTTGCACGGACCACTGGCACGCGCCACGGTAATCGCGCACGCTCCCACCAGCGACGATGGACAAGTCGGGCGGGCCCGCGCGTTCAGCGCGGCGGTCAGAGACGCTCAGCCGGCGTTCAGTCGTCACCCTGCTGGGCGAGGAAGCGCTCGAACTCGGCGCCCAGCTCCTCGGCCGTGGGCAGCGGCGTCTGTTCCGCGACCAGGTTCGGCCGCCCCACCGAGCGCGTGAACGCGTCGTACTGCTCCTCGAGCGCCTTGACGACGGCCGCGACCTCGACGGACTCCCCCACCTGCTTCTCGACCTCGATGGTCGCGTCCGCGGCCGCGGTGGCGAGGCGCCCGGTCGCGAGGTCCAGACCCGTCGCGCGCTCGACGTGCTGCAGCGCGGCGACCGCCGCGGGCGCGTACTGCGACTGGCCCAGGTAGTGGGGCACGTGCACCGTGAACCCCATCGCGTCGTGGCCGGCCTCACCCAGCCGGTACTCGAGCAGGGATGCCATCGAACCGGGCACCTTGACCCGGCCGAAGAACGACGTGTAATCGTCGACCAGCCCTGGCCTGGTGCCGTGCGCGGTCAGCGACAAGGGGCGGGTGTGCGGGATACCCATCGGGATCCCGTGGAACCCGATCGTGAGCGACACCGCGAAGCGGTCCACGAGCTGCTTGACCGCCGCGATCACACGTTCCCACTGCAGGTCGGGCTCGACGCCGTGCAACAGCAGGAACCCCGTCCCGTCGGCGTCGACGACATGGTCGATCGCCAGGTAGGGCTCGTCGTACGCGACCCATCGGTCGGCGTCGAACGTCATGACGGCGCGCTTGGAGCGGTAGTCGAGCAGCTGGTCGACGTCGAACGTCACGAGCCGGGTCGCCTCGAGCTCCTCGGCAAGGTGCCGGGCCGCGATCTCGCCAGCCGCCCCCGCATCGACGAAGCCGCGCAAGGAGTGCAGCAGGACCGGTCCCGATCGCCCGTCCTCGGGCGACCCCTGCTCGGCACGGCCGGCGAGCGTGCGCGCGACCGCGGTCTCGTCGACCTCGTAGAGAGCCTGCGGGTCAAGCAACGGGTGTCCTCCTCGGGTGCCAGCGGGCCAACCGCCCGCTATGTGCACAACCTACCGAGGGCCGGGATCCTTCCCGCGGCCGCGTGTCATACCGGACACGGCCACCAGCACGCTCAGCGGCGAGGCAGGCGCACGACGCTCACGAAGAACTCGTCGATGTCGCGTACGACCCGGATGAACCGTTCGAAGTCGACCGGCTTGGTGACGTAGGCGTTGGCGTGCAGCGCGTAGGAGCGCAGCACGTCCTCCTCGGCCTCCGACGTCGTGAGCACGACCACCGGGATGTGCTTGAGCTCCGGGTCCTCCTTGACGGCCGCGAGGACCTCGCGCCCGTCCATGCGCGGGAGGTTGAGGTCGAGCAGCACGAGGTCGGGAGTCGGCGCGCCCGCATGCTCGCCCTGCTTGCGCAGGAACTCGAGCGCGCTCACCCCGTCGGAGACCACCCAGAGCCGGTTGGCGACCTTGTGCTCCTCGAACGCCTCACGGGTCATGAGCACGTCACCGGGATCGTCCTCGACGAGGAGCACCTCGATGCCCGCTGCGTGGCCGGTCATGTGCGCTCCGCTCGTCGTCCGATCGTGGGCTGACCCCTGGACGGGAGCGTCACCCCAGGTCAGAGGTCTCGTCGAGCCTAACCGACGACCGGCCCGCCCGCCGCGGGCAGGGTCCAGCGCACGGTCGTCCCCGCACCCTCGGACGACTCGATCCACACGCGACCGCCATGGTGCTCGACGACGCGCTTGACCAGGGCCAGCCCGATCCCCGTCCCCGTGTAGACCTCCTTGGGGTGGAGGCGCTGGAAGATCACGAACACACGGTCGGCGTACTGCGGGTCGATCCCGATGCCGTTGTCGGTGCAGGCGAGCTCCCACTCGTCGCCAACGCGCCGCGCGGAGACGTGCACCCGCGCGCCGCGCTCCGGGTCGCGGAACTTCACCGCGTTCGACACGAGGTTGGTGAGCAGCATCGCGAGCAGGGCCCGCTCGCCCTGGACCACGGGCAGCGGGTCGTGCGTGACGACCGCACCGGTCTCCGCGATGCGCTCGTCGAGGTCGCGCAGCACCTGCGTCAGCACCTCGTCGAGATCGACGTCGACCGGCTCCGCGCCCGAGCGGCCGACGCGCGAGAAGCTCAGCAGGTCCTGGATGAGGCGCTGCATCCGGCGCGCGCCGTCGACCGCGAAGCCGATGTACTGGTCGGCCCGCTCGTCGAGCTGACCCCCGTACCGCTTCTGCAGGAGCTGGGTGAAGCTCGCGACCTTGCGCAGCGGCTCCTGGAGGTCGTGCGACGCCACGTAGGCGAACTGCTCGAGATCCCGGTTCGACCGCTCGAGCTCGCGCGCCTGCTCGCGCAGGAGCTCGTGGGCGCGCTCCGTCTCCGCGTGCGACTCGCGGACCTGCGCGACCTGCTGGACCAGCTCGCGTCGCATGTGCTCGACGTCGGCCGCGAGCGCCGCGACCTCGCCCGTGCCCTCGATCGGGATCTCGTGCTCGTGGCTCCCGGTGCTGGCCGCGCGGACGGCGGTCGCGAGCCGCGCGAGCGGCTCGGTGACGCCCTGCCGCAGCGCCCGCCAGGCGACGAGCCCCATCCCGACCACCAGCAGGACGAGCACGAGGACGACCCAGAGCAGCACCTCGTTCCACTGCCGGACGGCGTGGAGCGGCGCGAGGTCCGGCCCGTCGCCCAGCAGGTGCAGCGAACGGGCGAGCATCACGAGCGCGACACCGAGCGTCAGCAGGACCACCGCCCCGACGACGAGCAGGATCCGGCGCAGCAGGTCGTGCAGCGAGCGCCGGGGCTCGACCCGCTCCCGGGACGGGCCAGCCGTCACGAGCGCGCCCACTCCGCGGAGTCCGCGAGCGTCGAGGAGCGTGCACCCAGGATCGCGTTGTCGCGACCGGTCCAGCCGACGATCAGCATCGCGGCGTCGTCGTTCAGCGGCCCGCCGTGCAGGTCCCGCACGCGTCGCAGGACCCGTTCGACGACGCCTTCGATGCCGTCCCGGTCGAGCTCGTCCTGCACGAGCGCGTGCAGCCCCGACGATCCCAGCCGCGGGACGCCGTGCCTCGCCGGCAGCTGGACGCCCAGCCCGGTGTCGTGGCCCACCTCGGCCTCGATCAGCCCGTCGGTGTACAGCAGGACGGCGAACGGCCCGTCGAGCGCGACGTGCTGACGCCGCCACCCGCCCTCGACCGGGATGCCCAGGGCGCGCCCGCGCCCGGTCGGCGGCAGGACGTCGCACACCACGGCGCCCACGGGACCGGTCAGGAGCATGGGCGGCAGGTGCCCGGCGAGGTACACGTCGACGCCGTCCCGCTCGGGGCTCACGACCACCTGGCACAGCGTCACGAACGTCTCGGGCCGCGGGCGCTCGGTGCGCAGGACACGCTCGAGCTGGGGCATGACCCGGTCGGGCGCGGTGTCGGTCATCACGAGCGTGCGCCAGGCCGTGCGCAGCGTCGCGCCGAGTGCGGCCTCGTCCGGGCCGTGACCGGCGACGTCGCCGATGACGGACAGGACCGACCCGTCGGGTCGCTCGACGGTGTCGAAGAAGTCGCCGCCGAGCAGCCCGCCGCCACCCGGCAGGTAGCCCACCATCACGGAGACCTTGGCGTCTTGCACGAGCGGCTTGGGCAGGAGCGCGCGCTCGAGGCGCGCCGTCTCGGCCGCACGGATCTCGCTGCGGAACAGCGCGCGCTGCTGCGCGACCGAGTGGCGGCGTTGCAGCGCGTAGCGCAGGGACCGGCCGAGCAGGTGGGCGTCGGTCTCACCCTTGATCAGGTAGTCGTCGGCGCCCGCCGCGACCGCCTGGACGCCCTGGTCGACGCCCGTGTGGCCCGTGAGCACGACGAGCGCGGGCGGGGTCGCGGTGCGTTCGGCGAAGTGCGCCAGCTGCTCGACGACGTCGAGACCGGCGGCGTCGGGCAGGCCCAGGTCCAGCAGCAGGCAGTCGATCCTGGACCGCGCGAGCGTCGCGGACGCCTCTGCGAGGGTGCGTGCGCGGAGCAGCTCGAGCTCGACCCCGGCGTCCTTCAGCAGCTCTTCGACGAGCAGGGCGTCGCCGTCGTCGTCCTCGACCAGGAGGACGATCGCCCCCGCGCCGTCCGGACCCGGGTCGTCGGACCCGCGTCGCCGGACGTCGCCGCTGCTCATGGGGCCGATCCTAGTCCGACGCCTGGCAGGTGGGTCGAGACCTCCCCGGCGCGTCTGCAATGATGGTCGGCCGCACGGTCGGGACGCTGGGAGGACGCGTGGCGGGCAGGCAGGACGAGCTGGCGCTGGAGCAGGCGGTCGTGGACCGTCTCTATGCGCGGCTGGACGAGCTACGCGGTACGACGCGCAGCAGACTCGCGGACGTGCGGCGTTCCGGACCCTCGGGCTCGCCGCAGAACCGCAGCGAGCGCGACGCGTTCGCGACCATGTACGAGGACCGCATCGCCCAGCTCGACGCCGTCGAGGACCGGCTCGCGTTCGGCCGGCTCGACCTCGAGGACGAGGTGGTCCGCTACGTCGGCCGCATCGGCCTCACCGACGACGAGCACCGCTCCCTGCTGACCGACTGGCGCGCGCCGGCGGCCCAGGCGTTCTACCGCGCGACGGCGCTGCACCCCGCGGGCGTCCGCCGGCGCCGGCACTTCGTGACGTCGGGCCGGACGGTCACGGGGCTCGAGGACGAGATCCTCGACCTCGACGCCCTGCTCGACGCGGACGGTGGCGACGACGGCACGCTCGCGGCGTCGAGCCTGTCGGGCGAGGGCGCGCTGCTCGCCTCGCTCGCGACCCGTCGGACGGGCCGCATGACCGACATCGTCGCGACGATCCAGGCGGAGCAGGACCGCATCATCCGGTCGGAGCTGGGCGGGGCGCTCGTCGTCCAGGGCGGGCCCGGCACAGGCAAGACGGCCGTCGCACTGCACCGCGCCGCGTACCTGCTGTACGCCCACCGGCGCCTGCTCGAGCGGTCGGGCGTGCTGCTCGTCGGCCCGAGCCGGTCCTTCCTGCGCTACATCGACCAGGTGCTGCCGTCGCTCGGCGAGACGGGCGTGGTCTCGACGACGATCGCCGAGCTGCTGCCCGGGCTGCAGGCGACCGGCGTCGAGACGGGCCAGGTCGCCGAGATCAAGGGCCGGCTCCTGTGGCGCACGATCGTGCGACGGGCCGTGCGGGCCCGGGAGCGCATCCCGGCCGAGGACGTCCCCGTGCGGATCGACGGGCAGGACCTGCTGATCCGCCGGCGCGACGTCCGGGACGCGATCGCCCGCGCCCGGCGGGCCCACAAGCCGCACAACGAGGCGCGTCCGGTGTTCGTGCGCGAGATGCTCTCGCGGCTGGTGGACCAGTACGCCGAGCGGCTGGGCACCGAGCTGGCGCCCGAGGACGTGGCCCTCGTCACCGAGGACCTGCGCTCGGACCGGGCCGTCCGGGTGGCCCTCAACCTCGCCTGGTTCCCGATCACCCCGCAGGGGCTCGTGGCCGACCTCTACGCCAAGCCGCACCGGCTCGAGGAGGCGGCTCCCGAGCTGACCGCCCGGGAGCGCGCGCTCCTGCGGCGCGAGCGCGGTGCCCCGTGGACCGAGTCCGACGTGCCGATCCTCGACGAGGCCGCCGAGCTGCTCGGCGAGGACGACTCGCTCGCGCACGCCCAGGCGCGGGCCCGAGCCGCGGAGCACGCCGCCGAGCTGGAGTACGCCCGCTCGGTGCTCGAGTCGACCGGGGCCGGGGGCGGGCTGGTCGACGCCGAGACCCTCGCGGCGCGGTTCGCCGCGACCGGACCGCGGCTCACGACCGCGGAGCGCGCGGCGACGGACCGCTCCTGGACGTACGGGCATGTCGTGGTCGACGAGGCGCAGGAGCTCTCGCCCATGGCGTGGCACGCGCTCGTGCGGCGCGTGCCCACGCGCTCGATGACGATCGTGGGCGACGTCGCGCAGACGTCGTCGGCCGCGGGTGCGCGGTCGTGGTCGGCCGCGCTCGACCCCGTGCTGCGCGGCGGCTGGCGGCTCGCCGAGCTCACGGTCAGCTACCGCACCCCGGCCGCGGTGGCCGACGCCGCGCAGCGCATGGCGCTGGCGGCCGGGCTGCCCGTCTCGCCCCTGACCGCCGCGCGCCAGCTCGACGGAGCGCTGCAGCTCGCGCCCGTCGAGCGACGGTCGGGCGTGGTCGAGGACGTGGTCGAGGACACCGTCGCGGTCGCGGTGGCGGAGCACGTCAGCCTGCTCGCCAAGGAGTTCGTGGGCGCCGACGGCGCGGGCCAGGTCGCCGTCGTCGCGCCGACCGGTCGCGTGCCGGCGCTGCGGGCGGCCGTCGCGGCTGCGCTGCCCGACGCGCTCGGCTCCGAGGAGGCCGCGCGGCTCGCGGTGCAGCGCGCCGAGGAGGCCCAGATCCGGGTCGTGGACCCGCGCGAGACCAAGGGCCTCGAGTACGACGCGGTCGTCCTCGTCGAGCCCGCGGCCATCGCCGAGGGCCCCGGCGGGTACTCCGACCTCTACGTCGCGATGACCCGGCCCACGCAGCGCCTCGTCGTCGTGCACACCGAGCCGCTCCCGGAGGGCTTCGCCGAGCCGTAGGCCGGACCGGGCACACGGCAGGCGCACGGCAGGCACACGGCGCCGCGCCCAGGGTCTCCTGGTGAGACGGGTTTGTGGGTCCACGGCCCGGAAGCGCACCATGGAGCCGTGCTGCGCGCCCTTCTGCTCGAGAACGTCCACCCTGTCGCCATCGAGATCCTCCGCGAAGCGGGGATCGAGGTCGTCACGCGCTCGGGCGCGCTCGACGAGCCCGAGCTGATCGAGGCGCTCGACGGCTTCCAGATCCTCGGGATCCGGTCCAAGACCACCGTGACCGCGAAGGTCTTCGAGAACGTGCCCGGGCTGCTCGCGGTCGGGACCTTCAGCATCGGCACCAACCAGATCGACCTGGTCGCGGCCGCGGCGCACGGGGTCGCCGTGTTCAACGCGCCGTTCTCCAACACCCGCTCGGTGGTCGAGCTCGCGCTCGCGGAGATCATCGCGCTGACCCGCCGCCTGACGGTACGGGACAAGGCGCTGCACGACGGCGTGTGGGACAAGACGGCCGACGGCGCCCACGAGGTGCGCGGGCGCACGCTCGGGATCATCGGCTACGGCAACATCGGGTCGCAGCTGTCGGTGCTCGCCGAGAACCTCGGCATGCGCGTGGTGTTCTACGACTCGGCGGAGAAGCTCGCGCTCGGCAACGCCCGCCGCGTCGAGACGCTCGACGAGCTGCTCACCGTCGCGGACGCGGTGACCATCCACATCGACGGTCGCCGGGGCAACGCCGGCCTGTTCGGCGCCAACCTGTTCGCGCGCATGAAGCCGGGCGCCATCTTCCTCAACCTCTCGCGCGGGTTCGTGGTCGACGTCGCGGCGCTGCGGGAGAGCATCCTGTCGGGCCACCTGAGCGGCGCGGCGGTCGACGTCTTCCCCGAGGAGCCGAAGAAGCGCGGCGACCACTTCACGTCGGAGCTGCGCGGCCTGCCGAACGTCATCCTCACGCCGCACGTGGGCGGCTCGACCGAGGAAGCCCAGGAGGCCATCGGCGAGTTCGTGGCCAAGAAGCTGCGTGACTACCTGTTCACGGCCTCCACGATGCTCTCGGTCAACCTGCCGAACCTGCAGCTCGAGCACACGGGCGTCGGGCGCATCGCGGTGCTGCACCGCAACGTGCCGGGCGTGCTCGCGGCGATCAACCAGGTGTTCGCCGACCACGGGGCGAACATCGAGGGCCAGATGCTCGCGACGCGCGGCGAGATCGGCTACGTGGTGACGGACATCTCGGACGTGACCCAGCGCGGCGCGTCGGCCAAGCTCCAGGCGATGGACTCGACGATCCGGCTCCGCATCCGGGACGCGTTCGACCGGCCCGAGTTCCCACCCGGGCCGGCCGCGGGCTGAGGCCCGAGCGCGTCAGCCGGACTTGCGCCGGAACATCTTCTGCACGGGCCCGCTCGTCTCCGAGCCGCGGACCGCGCCGGTGTTCGTCTCGCCGTCCGCCGTCCGGTGACGTGCAGCGTTCTTACGGTCGAGCGCCTCCTTGAAGCGCGCCTTCGCGTCCTCCCCGGGCGCCGTGGCCCGTTCCTTCTCCGCCGTCATCGCGATCACCTCGTCCTGTAGTCGGGGTGTGCGAGCCGACGCCGAAGCGCCGAGGACCGCACGTGATGTTGTCCAGGATGCGCCATTTCGGGCAGCCAGCGCCACTGGTTATCGGTCACAGTGGCTGTTCGGCCGGCGCGGCTTCCTCGTCGTCGGCCGCCCTGTCCGCGTCGCGCTCGGCCCGCTCGGCACGCAACGACGTGATGGCGCTCTCGAAGTCCTCGAGCGAGTCGAACGCCTGGTAGACGCTGGCGAACCGCAGGTAGGCGACCTCGTCGAGCTCCCGCAGCGGGCCCAGGATCGCGAGCCCGATCTCGTACGCGTCGATCTCCGGGGTGCCCGAACCCCGCAGCGTCTCCTCGACCTTCTGGGCGAGCAGCGCCAGGTCGTCCGCGCTCACCGGGCGCCCCTGGCACGCCTTGCGGACCCCCGAGACGATCTTGTCCCGGCTGAACGGCTCGGTGGCCCCGGAGCGCTTGACCACCGAGAGGCTGGCCG
>Ga0233380_1000055_pt1 | contig 74206 bp, 80 predicted proteins | sample ElkDunMinimDraft_9_FD_191541 | JGI IMG/M metagenome (GOLD analysis project Ga0233380, IMG submission 191541) | Fecal eukaryotic communites from dung pellets of Tule Elk in California, USA - Elk Dung F36 | ecosystem: Host-associated > Mammals > Digestive system > Large intestine > Fecal | place... | reverse complement strand
GCCGGCGCCTCAGCGGCGGGGCGAGCCATCGGGTTCATGGTCGACCATCCACAGGCCGGCCCAGAGCTTGAGGTCCAGCTCATAGCCTTCGGCGTGCTTGCGCATCAGCCAGGCCGGCGCGTCGGCGCGTGGCACCGCGTGGACGATGATGTCCTCGTCGCCCACGCCGCCGCCTTCGCCGACCTTGCGCAGCTCCAGCGCGCGCGCGAAGGCGATGCGCTCGTTGCTCATGCCCGACGAGGTCGGGCCGACCAGCAGCACGTCGACGCGGCCGGCCTCCCAGCCCGTTTCCTCGATCAGCTCGCGGCGTGCCGCCGATTCGAGCGTGTCGTGGCTGTGGTCGTCGCCGACCAGGCCGGCCGGCATCTCGATCGTGCGTGCGCCCAGCGGCACGCGGTACTGCTCGACGAACAGTACCTCGTCGTCCGGCGTCACCGCGATCACCAGCACCGCCAGGCCGTCGCGGCCGTGCGTGCGTTCGCACGACTCCCAGTGGCCGCGGCGCACCAGCCGCAGCCACTGGCCTTCGTACAGCAGTTCTGCGTCGGTCGCGGGCGTGTTCATGCCGGCATGGTACCCGGGGCCGCGTACACGTCCAGCGCTTCGGGATCGGCCTGCGGCGGCTGGTACTCCAGCCCCGCCGCCGCGTACAGCCGGCGCCGCGTCAGCGGGCCGAACCGCAGATGGCCGCACAGTCGCGAGACCGCCTCGGCATCGGCGGCCGCGCGGATGAAGGAGGGGCCGGCCCCGCCCAGCGGCGCGTCGCAGGCGATCGTGGTCAGCTGCCGGCACAGCAGGGCGCGCTCGCGGTGCTCGCGCAGGCGGGCGGCCGCCTGGGCCGCGCCGCGCAGGCGCAGGAATGGCACCTCGTCCACGCGCGCGAGCAGGGCGTCCAGCGTGCCGAAATGGGCCAGCAGCACCGCCGCGGTCTTGGCGCCGATGCCCGGCACGCCGGGAATATTGTCGATGGCATCGCCGCACAGCGCCAGGTAGTCGGCGATCTGGCGCGCCTCCACCCCGTGACGTGCCTTCACGCCGGCCGCGCCCCAGCGCTGCCCGCGGGCGAAGTCCCATTGCTCGTCGTGCAGGTCGAGCAGCTGCGACAGGTCCTTGTCGGCCGAAACGATCACGCCGCGGTGGCCCTGCGCGCGCGCCATGTACAGCGCGCTGCCGATGAGGTCGTCGGCCTCGTACTCGCCATGCGCCAGCACGTTCAGGCCCAGCGCGGCGGCCAGCGCCTTGCAGTGCGTGAACTGGCGCCGCAGTTCCTCCGGCGCCGGCGGGCGGTTGGCCTTGTACTGCGGGTACAGCGCGTTGCGGAAGCAGCTGTCGATGGCTTCGTCGAACGCGACGACGATGTGGCGCGGCCGCTCGCGTTCCAGCAGTTCGAGCAGGAAGCGCGCGAAGCCGTGCACGGCGTTGCTGGGCCAGCCGTCGCTGTCGCGGAACTCGTCGGGCATCGAATGCCATGCGCGGAACACGTACAGGCTGGCATCGACCAGGTAGAGCGGAGCGCCGGGCGCGGTGGCGGAGACCGCGCTCACGGCGCGAACTCGGCCAGCAGCGACGCCGGGTCCGGGCGCTCGCGTTCGGGCGCCTCCAGCAGGGGCGTCCCGATATGGATGAATCCGGCCACGCGCTCGTGCGGTCCCAGGCCGAGCAGGGCGTGGACCTGCGGATCGTAGGCCGGCCAGCCCGTCAGCCAGCAAGCGCCGAAGCCCAGCGATTGCGCAGCCTGCAACAGGCCGAAGCAGACGCAGCCGGCGGTGAGCAGGCGCTCCTGCTCGGGAATCTGCCGATCGTCCGGGTCCAGCACCGCGATCACGGTGATCACGAGCGGCGCATGGCTGAAACGCCGTCTATCCTTGTCCAGTTCCGCTTCGGCAGCATTGCCGTTGCGACGCTGGGTAATGGCGGCCAGCGACTCGCCCAGTCGCGCGCGCGCGGCTCCGGCAATGCGCAGGAACCTGAACGGAACGCGCTTGCCGTGGTCGGGGACGCGCACCGCCGAGCGCAACATACGCAGGACGGTCGCGTCGTCGGGGCCGGGCTCGCCGAGCTGGCGTGCCGGCACGGAGCGGCGCAGATCGAGCGGGATGGGCGCGGGATCGGAGGTATTTGCGGATGCAGTCACAGACTCCTGCCTGTCAAACCTGAATGATGTGATGGCGATTCAACCTTGCGCATTGTCCCCCAAATGACGCCCCGTGCCGTTCCGACAGGTCAGCCAACCAGCCGGGGAGCCGCTACGCGCGCTCCTGCGCAGGTGCTTGAGGCGCTGAAACACGAGGCGATGACCGAGCTCGGCGGCGTGCTGTCCGGGTTCTGGAGCGCCATCGAGGAGCAGGTGCGACTCGCCTCCCTGGCCGGCCACGACTATGTCGCCGCGCAGGAGGACCGCGTGGCGGTGATGGCGCTGAGCCATCGCGCGCTGGAACTGGCCACGCGCTTCCGCGAATCGATCGAGCAGGAATTCGCGCGCTGGCTGGATCCGGAAGACGCGCCGGCGCGCGACCGCTCGCTGACGCTGATGTCCGAGTCGGAGCTGGAGATCCATCTGGCCGGGCAGCAGATCGTCGAGCTGCTCGACCACCAGTTCCTGCATCCGCTCGCCCAGCTCGACGAGCGCCTGCGCCAGTTGTCGGAAGCGCTGGGCATCCGCCGTTCGCGGCCCAATCCGCTGCGCCCCGAGGTCGCGGTCACCGCGTTCGTGGCCTTGTTCGAAGCCGACGACCTCACGCCGGGCCTGCGGGCGATGGTGTTCCAGCAGTTCGACAAGCGCCTGCCCAAGGTGCTCGCCGAACTCTACGACAAGGCCAATGCCACCCTCGACGCGGCGGCGTTCCGCCCCCCGGCCGCCACGCCGGCGCCTCGCGGCGCGGGCGGGGGGACGGCCGCGCCGCGGCCGGACACGCGCGCCGGGCATGATCCGGCCAGGGAGTGGGTGCCCGACGGAGGCGTGGTACCCCATGTCGGCGCGGATACGGGGCCCGCGGGGCAGGGCGGGGAAACCGGGCACTTCGGTGGCGACCCCGGCGCCGTCCCTGCTTCCGGCGGCGGTCCCGTCGCCGAGGGATATGCCGGCGAGAGCGCGGCGACCAGCCGCGTGCGCGAGCAGGTGGTGGCCGAGGCGCTGGCCAGCGGACGCCCCCTGCGCTACCGGGATCTGGTCCGCGACCAACTGCGCGCCTGGCGCTCGCGCGCCTCCTCGGACGCCGGCGACGCGCCGGCGCTGCCTGGGCGGACCCGACTGCCGGCGCCCCGGCACGACGCGGCCCGCGGGGCTGGACACGTGCTGGACACCGACGAGCTCGTCAGCCTGGCCTCGCTGCTCCAGGGCGACGATCCGGCCCCGTTCGAGAAGGTTCTGGCGGGCGAAGACCAGCGGCCGCTGGCCGACGTGATCCGGCATTCGCTGCTCGACGGCGTGCGCCAGATCGGCTTCGATCCCGCCAACACGCATTTCAGTGGTGACGAGGAGGATGCGATCGACCTGATCGGCATCCTGTTCCAGTCCCTGTTCGACGCCAACGACCTGGCCGGCGACGCCCGCCAGCTGTACGGCAAGCTGGTGGTCCCGTACCTGAAGGTCGCGCTCACCGACGACTCGCTGTTCAATCGCCGCAGCCATCCGGCGCGGCGCCTGCTCGATGCGGTCACCGAGGCCTGCGACGGCAACGCCGGCCGCACGCCGCAGGACCAGGAAACGCTCAACCAGGCCGGGCACGCGGTCGACCGCGTGGTCGAGGAATACCAGGACGACCAGGCGATCTTCGAACTGGCTGCCTCGGAACTGCGCGACCATCTCGACCAGCAGCGGCGCCGCGCCGAACTCACCGAGAAGCGCGCCGCCGAGGCCATCCACGGCCGCGAGCGCCTGCAGCAGGCCCGGCAAAGCGCGGCCGACCTCGTCGCATCGCGCCTGTCTGGCCGACCGCTGACCGCCGCCGTCGCGCATTTCCTGGACCGCCACTGGCGCCACCACCTCACCCAGACCTGGCTGCGCGACGGGCCGGATTCGGAGCGCCACCTGGCGGCGATCAACCTGGGCGATGCCATGGTGCAGGTGGATACCGATTCGGCCGACGTGCGCGGGGCGGTCGTGGCGCGGCAACTGCTCGCCCTGCAGGTGCCGCTGGGCGAGTGCTACGCCAGTTGCGGCATGGAGGCGGGCGCGGCACGCGATGCCATGGCGCGCATCATCTCCGCCCTGGCGCTGCCAGACACGCCGCGCACCGTGCACCAGCCGCAGCTCGAGGAGCCTGCCGAGGGCGGCGAGGGCGACGGGGTCCTGCGCGTGGCCGGCGGAAGCGCGCAGCTCGAATTCGATCCGGCGATCGCCGCGCGCATGCGCCGGCTGCGCGTGGGGCAGGGGCTGCGCCTGGTGGACGAGGACGGCCAGGACAGCGCCGGCCGCATCGCCTGGATCAGCCCGCTGACCGGGCGCTTCCTGATCGTCAACCGGCGCGGCCTGCGCAAGACGGTGGTTTCGCCCGAAGAACTCGCGGTCATGGTCGCGCGCGGCCAGGCGCAGGTCCGTTCCGTGGATTCGCCGTTCGACGAGGCGATGAAGCAGTTGTGGCAACGGATCAACGTGCAGGCCGAGGACGCCGACCCCGGTCCGCAGCGGCGCCTCGGCTGAGTCAGGTGCCCGCGTCGCGGCCGCCGCGGCGATTGGCTACGATGCAGCGACTTCCGCTCGGGACCGGTGCATGGCCATGATCATCGCAGTCGCATGTGAGCAGGCGCCCGGCGAGCGGCGCGTGGCCCTGACGCCGGAAACGGCGAGGAAGCTGGTCGCGGCCGGCGCCACGGTCCGGGTCCAGCGCGGGCTGGGCGCGCGCGCCTATTTCCCCGACGCGGCCTATGCGGAGGCGGGCGCGGACGTGGTCGATGGCGAGGTGCTGCCCGATGCAGACCTGGTGCTGTGCGTGCAGGCGCCGCCGGCCGCGGCGATCGCGCGGATGAAGCGGGGCGCGGTCCTGGTCGGCGCCCTCCACCCGCAGGCCGACCCGGCGCGCGCCGAGGCCATCCGCGAGGCCGGCGTGGTCGCCTTCCCGCTCGAACGGCTGCCGCGCACGACGCGCGCCCAGGCAATGGACATCCTCAGTTCCCAGGCCGGCATCGCCGGCTACAAGGCGGTGCTGATCGCCGCACTGCTGGCGCCGCGCTACTTCCCGATGCTGACCACCGCGGCCGGGACCATCCGGCCATCGAAGGTGCTGGTCATCGGCGCCGGCGTGGCCGGCCTCCAGGCCGTGGCGACGGCCCGGCGCCTGGGCGCCCAGGTCGAGGGTTTCGACGTGCGGCCCGAAACGCGCGAGCAGATCGAGTCGCTGGGCGCCCGCTTCCTCGACCTCGGGGTCAGCGCGGCCGGCGAGGGCGGCTATGCCCGCCAGCTGACCGACGAGGAGCGCGCGCTGCAGCAGCAGCGCCTGGCCGAACACATCAGGGGCATCGACGTGATTGTCTGCACGGCCGCCGTGCCGGGCCGCCCGGCGCCGAAGATCGTCGGTGCGCAGATGGTGGCGGGGATGAAGCCGGGCAGCGTCATCGTCGACCTGGCGGCCGAAACCGGAGGCAACTGCGAACTCACGCGTCCGGGGGAGACCATCGAGCATGACGGCGTGACCATCGCCGGTCCGCTCGATCTCGCCAGCCAGGGCGCCCTGCACGCCAGCGAGATGTACGCGCGCAACCTCTACAACTTCGCGTCCCTGCTGCTGAAGGACGGCGCGCTCGCCTTCGACTGGGACGACGAACTGCTGGCCAGGACGGTCTGGCCCGAGCGCACGCCGGCCTGAGCCGGGGCGGCGCGCCCACGCAGGCGGGCCCGGGCCATGGGACCGTCGGCAGCGCACGATGGCGGCTGCGCGAGGCCGGCCCGGCGGGCACGCCGGCCAGCGGCGCTAGCGCGGGCGCTCGTGCGTGCGCGGCGGATGCGCCTGGACCCAGGCCTTGCGCTGCTCCGGGGTCATCTCCTTCCAGCGCTGCATCAGGGCCTTGCGTTCGGCCTCCGGCAGCCCACGGCTGTGTTCGAACAGGGCTTGCGCCTGCTGGCGCTTCTCCGGCGGCAGCTCGCGCCAGCGCCGGATGCCGTGGCGTGCGTTCTCGCGCTGTTCCGGGGTCATCGACTGCCAGCGGCGCGCGTGTTCGAGCATGTGCGCGCGCTTGTCGGGGGCGCTGCGGTTCCAGCGCTCGCGCACCGGTGCGAGCAGCAGTTCGCGCTGTTCGGCCGTGAGCCGGTCCCACTCGGGCAGGGGCGCGGCCCCTGTGGCGGGGGCCTGCGCGGCGGCGGCCAGCGGGGCCAGGGCCAGGAAGAGGGCGAACAGTCGGATACGTGGCGTCATGGTCTACTCCATCGCGATCAGGTCGGCGTCGCCGGAGGCGAGCCAGACGTAGAAGTCCGGGGCCTGGTCGAGGTCGTCCAGGACGGTCTCGATGCCGGGTTCGGCGGACGCGGCCGCGAGGGCCGGGGTGGCCGGCGCGACCGCTGCCTCGTCGAGCATGCCCAGCCCGACGCCGAATCCGGCGGCAACCGCCACCAGCGAGGCGAAGGCCGCGACAGGCAGCTGCCAGCGCTGCCGCGGCGCACCGTTCAGCGCGGCATGGCGGCGGCGATGCAGTTGCGCCATGGTCGCGGCCGACACGTGCACGAGCGAATCGGCATGCGCGGCGCACGCGGCGCGATCGAGCCGCTCATGGCCAAGCTCGGGGCTGTTCATTGGAATTCCTCCAGTTGTTTCTGCAGTGCTTCGCGGGCGCGGAACAGGTGGGTCTTCACCGACCCCTGGCTGCAACCCATCACCCGGGCGGTCGCTTCCACGTCCAGCTCCTCGAGCACGCGCAGGGTGAAAGCCTCCCGCTGGCGCGCCGGCAACCCGCGCAGGGCGGCCGCGAGCCTGGACCAGGCCTCGCGGCCGTCGTGCGCGCGGGACGGGTCGGGCGTGGCCTCGTCGGCCCAGTCGATCTCCTCGCCCTCGGGGTCGCGCGCGTCGGTCAGCCAGGTGAGCCGGAACTTGCGCCTGCGCTGCAGGTCGATGATCCGGCTGCGCAGCACCGACCAAAACAGGGGCGTCCATTCGTCGGCGGGGCGGTCGCGGTAGGCCAGCATCCGGGTCATCGCGTCCTGGACCGCATCCAGCGCGTCCTCGCGGTGGCGTAGGCCGGCCTCGGCGAAGCGGAAGGCACGGGTGGAGACCTCCGCCAGGAACTGCTCGAGCGTCGCGGCGCGGGCGGGCGCAGGCGCGGACGGGACAGCCGGGGCGGGGGGATCTTCCACGCCGCCCAGCCTAACCGCTGGCGCTACGGCCGCCCCGCCTGCGCGCAGGGCCGCCTGCCCGATGTCGTGTCCACCATCCATCTCGCCTGCCATGGGGTCCCCGGGGGGTACGGAGATGACAACGCGCCCGGGCCGCGGCGGTTGACGCGGGCGCGCCGGGTTCAGCCATGGTTATGATGCCGCTTCGGCAGCGCGTGGAGACCGGGATGAGCGACGGGTTCGTGGCCTTGTACATCTTCATGCTCGCGGCGATCGCCGGGCACGTGATCATCTCGCGGGTGCCGGTGATCCTGCATACGCCGCTGATGTCGGGCAGCAACTTCATCCACGGAATCGTGCTGATCGGGGCGATGGTGGTGCTGGGCCATGCCGACACCCCGCTGGAAAAGGCGATCGGCTTCCTGGCGGTGCTGATGGGGGCGGGCAACGCCGCCGGCGGCTACGTGGTCACCGAGCGCATGCTGGAGATGTTCCGCTCGTCCAGGAAGCCGGAGCCCAGGCCGTGAGCGGCGCCGCGATCGCCGACCTGCTGGTCAAGGCCAGCTACCTGGTCGCCGCCACCCTGTTCCTGCTCGGCCTGCAGCGCATGGCCTCGCCGATGACCGCGCGCAGCGGCATCCGCTGGGCCGGCCTGGGCATGGTGATCGCCACCGTCGCCACCTTCTTCCTGCCCGGCCTGCACAACGTTCCACTGATCCTGGCCGCGATCGCGATCGGCACGGCCCTGGCCTGGGTCTCGGGCAAGCGCGTGGCGATCACCGACATGCCGCAGATGGTGGCGCTGTACAACGGCCTGGGCGGCGGGTCGGCCGCGGCCATCGGCGCGGTCGAGCTGCTGCGCTGGTCGGCGCTGGGCCAGGCCAGTGCGATGGTCCCGCTGGTGCTGGCGGTCCTGGGCGCACTGATCGGTTCGGTCGCGCTGTCGGGTTCGATCATCGCCTGGGCCAAGCTCGACGGGCGCATGGACAAGCGCTACACCTTTCCGGGCATGCAGGCCTTCAACGCCCTGGTGGCGCTGGCTGCGGTGGTGCTGGGCGCGCTGGTGGTGTGGTCGCTGGGATTGCCCTGGATCGTGGCGTTCTTCATCGCGGCCCTCGCGCTGGGCGTGCTGATGACACTGCCGATCGGCGGCGCCGACATGCCGGTGGTGATCTCGCTGTACAACGCGCTCACCGGCCTGGCGGTGGCCTTCGAGGGTTACGTGCTGGGCAACGAGGCCTTGATCATCGCCGGCATGATGGTCGGTGCGGCGGGCATCCTGCTGACGCGGCTGATGGCCAGGGCGATGAACCGTTCGATCGGCAGCGTGTTGTTCTCCAACTTCGGCGGTGGCGGGGAGGCGCAGGCGATCGAAGGGGCGCAGAAGCCGATCGAAGCCGGCGACGTGGCGGCGATGATGGCCTTCGCCGAGCGCGTGGTGATCGTGCCCGGCTATGGCATGGCCGTGGCCCAGGCCCAGCACAAGATCTGGGAGCTGGCGCAGCGGCTGATCGAGCGCGGGGTGAAGGTGAAGTTCGCAATCCACCCGGTCGCTGGCCGCATGCCCGGGCACATGAACGTGCTGCTGGCCGAGGCGGGGGTGCCGTACGACCTGATCGTCGACATGGACGACATCAATCCCGAGTTCGCCAACACCGATGTGAGCCTGGTGATTGGCGCCAACGACGTGGTCAATCCCGTCGCCAAGACCGATCCGGGCTCGCCGATCTACGGGATGCCGATCCTGGACGTGGTGGATTCGAAGAACACCATCGTCATCAAGCGCGGCAAGGGCACGGGCTTCGCCGGCATCGAGAACGCGCTGTTCTATGCCGACAACACCCGCATGCTCTATGGCGACGGCGCGGAGATGGCCAATGCGCTGGTGAGCGAGCTCAAGGCGCTCGACGGCGGCCACTGAGGCGCATCAGCGCGAGGCGACCGCCGCCGCGAGCAGGGCGGCCGCCACCCAGGCCAGATCCACCGGGCTGTTGAACAGGCGCACCAGCAGGCTGCCCAGCTCCGGACCCAGCTTGACCATCGACTCCCACGGCAGCAGGCCCATGTGCCGCCCCAGCCAGGTGGCCACGATCGCCCAGTTCGCCGCGAGGATGGCCACCACTGTCGCCAGCACGCCCCACAGGGCGCGCAGCCCGCCCGGCCGCATGCGCAGCAGGCGCACCACCAGGGCCGCGTCGGCCGCGGCGACCAGCGCCATCCAGCTGCACTGCCGGTCCAGGCGCATGGCCAGCAGCACCCAGATCGCGGCGATGCCGAGGCAGGTCAGCGCCAGCAGGGCCACGGCGAAGACGGGGGACACGGGGCGCGATGACGGCATCGGAAGGCTGCGTTGCGGGCGGCCGCACAGGATACCGGGCGCGCGCCGCTACAATGGCGCATTGCACTCCGGGCCCGTGGCCCCATCTTCCCCCCATGTATTCCCGCAGCAGTGAACCGGTGCGCCTGGAGCGCGATTGCGAGGCCGTCCTCGTTCCTCAGGGCGAGCAGGTGACCCTGCCCGCCGGCAGCGTCGGCTACATCACCCAGGCGCTGGGTGGCAGCTGGACCGTGTTCGTGGAGGGCAACCTGTTCCGCATCGCCGGCAAGGATGCGGACGCGATCGGCAAGGAGCCGCCCGAGCCGCTGGAGCTGCCCGAGGGCGCCGACGACTCCGCCGTCGAGCAGCTGGTGTGGAAGCAGTTGCGCACCTGTTTCGATCCGGAGATCCCGATCAACGTGGTCGATCTGGGCCTGGTCTACGAGGCCCAGGTGCGGCGGCTCGGCGACGAGCGGCGCGCGGTCGAGGTGCGCATGACCCTCACTGCCCCCGGCTGCGGCATGGGCGACATCCTGGTCGAGGACGTGCGCAGCAAGCTCGAGCTGATTCCCACCGTCGAGGAGGCGGATGTGGAGCTGGTGTTCGACCCGCCGTGGAACCGTTCGATGATGTCCGAGGCCGCGCGCCTCGAGACCGGGATGCTGTGAAGGGGAGCTGACAGCGCCCGACATGTCGGATTCGTGACGCTGATCGCGATTTCACATGCAACTGATTCGCGGATTGCCGTTGCGGCAGCGTTCAGCTGTCGTGTAGCGTCAGTTTGCGGACAGATTTTGTCAGTCCGCATCTCGATCGACTGACGCGAGACACAGGGATGTTCCACGCATCGCCCGTCCATCTGTCCCGTGCCCGCCGGCATCTCGCCGCCAAGGCGGCTGTTTCCTCCTCCCCGGGGGTACTCCAGATGAAGCTTTCCCAACGGCGCCCGATGCGCCCGCACGCGCTCGCGGCAGCGACTGCGCTCGCCCTGTCGTTCCTCGTCCTCGCGCCGGCATCGGCCGGTGAGGCCCATTTGCAGGGCCTGCAGTCGGATACCGCCTTCGACCAGTTCATCGTCAAGTATCGTGACGGCAGCCGCGAGCAGGTCGATCCCGCCCTGCGTGCGCGCAGCCTCGACACTGCGGCGGCCTCGCTGGCCGGCGCGTCCCGCTCGCTGCAGCGCAGGGGCGTCGGCGCCAGTGCGCTGCGCGTGGCGCACGAACGGCGGCTTGCGGTCGGCGCCGACCTGGTCCGCGTCAACCACAAGCTCGACCGCAGCGACGCCGAAGCGCTGATGCGCAGGCTGGCCGCGGATCCCAGCGTCGAGTACGTCGAGGTCGACCAACTGATGCGCGCGCTGTGGACGCCCAACGACCCGCGCTACGCCGAGCAGTGGGGATTCCAGAGCAGCGCCGGCGGCATCCGCGCACCGGCGGCCTGGGACAAGTCCCGTGGCGCGGGCGTGGTGGTGGCGATCGTGGACAGCGGCATCATCGCCCACCCCGACCTCGACGCGAACTCGGTGGGCGGCTACGACTTCGTCAGCTCCACCAGCACCGGCAACGCGGGTTCCGGCGACGGCAATGGCCGCGACCCCGATCCGACCGATGCCTCCGGCGTCCTGCATGGCACCCATGTCGCCGGCACCGTGGCGGCGGTGACCAACAACGGCGTCGGCGTCGCCGGCACCGCGCCGGAGGCCAAGCTGCTGCACCTGCGCGTGCTCGGCAACAACGGCTACGGCAATACCTCGGACATCGTCGACGCGCTGGTCTGGGCCGCGGGCGGCAGCGTGCCGGGCGTGCCGGCCAACAGCAACCCGGCCGAGGTGATCAACCTCAGCCTCGGCGGCACCGGGTCCTGCGGCGCGACCTACCAGAACGCGATCGACAGTGCCGTCTCGCGCGGCAGCACGGTGGTCATCGCCGCGGGCAACAGCAACGTCAACGTCTCCGGCGCCTCGCCGGCCAACTGCAACAGCATCATCTCGGTGGCGGCCAACGACCAGAACGGCGCGCGCTCGATCTGGACCAGTGGCCAGGCGTCCAACTACGGTGCGCTGATCGACATCGCCGCGCCGGGCACCAGCATCCTGTCGACCTACCGGTCCGGCTCCTCGCCCGCGTACGCCAACAACAGCGGCACCTCGATGGCGGCGCCGCACGTGGCCGGGGTGGTGGCGCTGATGCAGGCGGCGGCGTCCTCGCCAAGGACGCCGGCACAGATCGAAGCGGCCATCAAGCAGACCGCGCGCGCCTTCCCCTCGACACCGAGCCAGCCGATCGGCGCGGGCATCATCGATGCGAACGCCGCCGTGACCGCGGTGATGGGCGGCACCCCCGCCAACAATCCCCCGGTGGCCGGCTTCGGCTCGACGGTCAACGGGCTGACCGTGCAGTTCACCGACACCTCGACCGACAGCGACGGCACCATCGCCGCGCGCAGCTGGAACTTCGGCGACGGCACCACTTCCACCGCGGCCAGTCCGTCGAAGACCTATGCCGCGGCCGGCACCTACAGCGTGTCGCTGACGGTGACCGACGACGACGGCGCCAGCAACACGCGCACCCAGGCGGTCACCGTCGGCAGCAGTGGCGGGGGCAACGTGCTGCAGAACGGCGTGCCGGCCACCGGCCTGTCGGCCGCCAGCGGCAACTGGCTGCATTACACGATCAACGTCCCGGCCGGCGCGTCCAACCTCAACATCGCCTCCTCCGGCGGCAGCGGCGATGCCGACCTGTACGTCCGCTTCGGCGCCCAGCCCACGACGAGCACCTACGACTGCCGTCCGTACCGTTCCGGCAGCGCCGAGACCTGCACCTTCGCCACGCCGCAGGCCGGCACCTGGCACGTGTCGCTGCGCGCCTACAGCACGTTCTCGGGCGTGAGCCTGCTCGCCAGCTACGGGGCCGGCGGAGGGGGCGGCAGCCAGACCTACAGCAACGGCACCGACTACAGCATCCCCGACAACACCGCGGCGGGCATCAGCAGCCCGATCACCGTGTCCGGGCGCAGCGGAAACGCCGGCAGCAGCGTTCCGGTGGCGGTGGGCATCGTGCACAGCTACCGCGGCGACCTGGTCGTCGACCTGGTGGCGCCGGACGGGTCCGTCTACAACCTGCACAACCGCAGCGGCGGCAGCGCCGACAACATCGACTCGACGTACACGCTGAACCTGTCGAGCGAGCCCTTGAACGGTACCTGGAACCTGCGCGCGTCCGATCGCGCCGGATCCGACACCGGCTACATCAACAGCTGGAGCATCACGTTCTGATGCGCCAGCCCAGCGACCACCGCCAGTCGGGGTGACAGGGGGCGGCGCGCCGGGGCACCGGCGTGGCGCCTCTCCTTATCGGGGCCTAGCCCACCGCAAGAGGAGTCGAAGGAATGAAACGGTTGACCGGTTGGATCATCGCGGGAATGCTCGCGGCGGGTGCGGCGCAGGCCGCCACCGATGTACGCCCTGCGGCGTTCAGTCACAGGCTGCCCGCAGAGCACACAGTGGAAGTGAAGAGCATGCCCGGCGTGGACGTGGCGCGGCTCAAGGCCGAGGACGCCAGGCGGTCGGCCAAGCTGGCCGAGGCGCCGGTGCGTTTCGCCGCGCCGCTCGCGGTCGACATCACGCCTGCGACGGCCGGCGACTGGGACGAAGCCGGCGGGATGCTGGTCTGGCGCCTGCGCGTGCAGTCCAAGGATGCGTTGACGCTCAACTTCGGCTTCAGCGAGTACCACATGCCCGAGGGCGGGCACATGCTGGTCTATCCGGCGGGGCTGCGCAGCGATGCCGGTCCCGAACTGATCCGCAGCTTCACCAGCGCCGACAACAAGGCCCACGGCCGCCTGTGGACGCCGGTGGTGCCCGGCGACCACGCGGTGATCGAGGTGGCCGTGCCCAAGGCGCGCGCAGGCGAGCTGCGCCTGCGGCTGACCAGCGTCAACCACGACTACGTCGGTTTCGACCGGCTGGCGCGGACCGGGCTGGTGCAGGCGCAGGGCGTGTCGGGCAGTTGCAACATCGACGTGGCCTGCCCGGCCGGCGATGGCTGGCGCGACCAGATCCGTTCGGTCGGCGCCTATTCGCGCTTCGGCACGTTCTACTGCTCCGGCTCGCTGGTCAACAACACCGCCAACGACCAGAGCATGTACTTCCTCACCGCCAACCACTGCGGCATGGGCACGGCGGACGCGGCCGCGAGCATCGTGGTGTACTGGAACTACCAGAACTCCTACTGCCGCACACCCGGCAGCGCGGAGAGCGGCCAGAACGGCGATGGCAGCCTGGCCCAGAACCAGACCGGCGCAACGCCGCTGGCGACCTGGTCCACCTCCGATTTCACCCTGCTCGAACTCGACGCGCCGGCCAACGAGGCGTTCAACCTCTACTGGTCGGGCTGGGACCGCCGCGACGTGACCTTCCCGGGCGCCACCGGCATCCACCATCCGCGCGTGGCCGAGAAGCGCATCACCCACTCGAGCAACCCGCTGCGCATCGAGGGCTACCTGGGGGCCAGCGGCACCAGTCACCTGTATGTGTACTGGAACCAGCCGGGCACCACCGAGGGCGGCTCCTCAGGCTCGCCGCTCTACAGCCCAGACGGCCGCGTGATCGGCCAGCTGCATGGCGGCTACGCCTCGTGCGCGACCAGCGGCCCGGAGCAGCACGCCGACTGGTATGGCCGCCTGCACACATCCTGGGCGGGCGGCGGCAGCGACAGCACCCGCCTGAGCAACTGGCTCGATCCTGCCGGCACGGGCGCCGAGTTCATCGACGGACTGGACTCCACCCCGACCGATCCCACCCTGCCGGTGGCCGGTTTCACCTGGACAGCGGAGGAACTGACGGTCAGCTTCAGCAACACCTCCACCGACGATGGCGACACGCTGACCTACGCCTGGGATTTCGGTGACGGCAACAGCTCCACCGAAGCCGATCCCGTGCATACCTACGCCGCCGACGGCACCTACACGGTCACGCTGACGGTGACCGATGCCGACGGCAACACCGACACGCATACCGGAACGGTCGATGTGGCCGCCACGCCCGATGCCATCGATCTGGTCAACGGCGAGGTGGTGACCGGGCTTGCCGGCGCCGCCGGCAGCGACACGCTCTACCGGCTGCTGGTGCCGGAGAACGGCACCGGCCCGCTGAGCTTCCGGACCTACACCGGCAGCGGCAACGTCTCGCTCTACGTCGCCCATGACGCCGTCCCCACGACGACCGACTACGACTGGCGTTCATCGCGGCCGGGCAACAACGAGACCATCGTCATCGCCGATCCCGAGCCGGGCACCTACTACGTGCTGGTGCGCGGCGAGACCGCGTACTCGGGCGTGCGCCTGGTGGCCACGCACGGGCTCAGCGAGACGTACTCCAACAACACCGCGTTCCCGATCCCGGACGCCACCAGCGCCGGCATCGACAGCCCGATCACGGTGAGCGGTGCGAGCGGAAATGCCTCGTCGCAGACGCAGGTGCAGGTCGACATCACCCACACCTGGATCGGCGACCTGATCGTGGCCCTGGTCGCGCCCGACGGCAGCCGCTACGTGCTGCACAACCGGACCGGCGGCAGCACCGACAACATCAACGCGACCTACACCGTGGATCTGTCGAGCGAGCCCAAGAACGGGACCTGGCGCCTGAACGTGTCCGACAATGCGGGCTCGGACACCGGCACGCTCAACGGCTGGAGCATCACGTTCTAGGCAGGCATCGCCTGTGCTGAAACGATCCCTCCCCCGCTCGCGGGGGAGGGATCGGGGAAACGGCGGGCGCGGCCACACGACAGGCGCGGCGGCCAGCGGCGCAGGACGCGCAGGTGTCCGGCGCCAGCGCGGCGGCCGCCGCGCATCCACTTCACGCCCGCGTCTTGCGGGAGGACTGCGACCGTGGACCTGCAATCGCCCTCCAGGCCGCTCCGGCGCCGCGCGCCGGCCCTGGTCTTGCTGCTGTGCGGATTACTGGTCGCGGCCTGCGCGACCGCGACAGGGAACCCTCCAATGCCCGCTCCCGAACTCTCCGGCGATGGCCCCTTCCAGCGCTTCATCGTGCGCTATCGCGACGGCAGCGCGCCCGCCCGCGACCAGGCGCAGGTGCCGGCCCGGCTGGCACGCACGGCGGCGTCCGCCAAGGTTTCGCCGACGCCCGAGCTGCGCTGGCAGCGCCGCCTGGCGGTACAGGCCGATGTGTTCACCGTCGACAGGCCGCTGGACCGGGGCGCGGCCGCCGCCCTGATGCAGGCATTCGCCGCCGACCCCGAGGTCGACTACGTCGAGGTCGACCGGATGATGGGGATCGGCCCGCAACCGCAGGTCCCCATGCGCGACGGGGACTGAAGCGGCGCGCGCGTCAGCTGGCCGCCTCGAAGCGGTTGGCGACCACGTTCTTGCGGACCCGCGCCGGATCCCAGATGCGCCCGTTCATCGCGATGTACACGCCCGGCGGCAGCGACTGCACGGCGCCGACCGCGGTGCCGATATTGAACTCGGCATCCGAACCGCGGAAGCGGGCAGGATTGAGCGCACCGGTCAGCACGATGGTCTTGGCCGGGATCGAGGCCAGCACGCGTGCGGTCTCGACCATCGAATCGGTGCCGTGGGTGACCAGGACATGCCGGCCGGGCTGCGCGGCGATGGCGGCGCGCACGAGCTCGCGGTCCGCATCGCTGATATGCAGCGAGTCCTTGCGCAGGATCGGGATCACCCGGAACCGGAACGCCACGCCCAGCTCCTCCAGGATGCGCCCGATCTGCGGGTCGCCGACCTGGTAGTCCGACTTGTCGTCGAAGTAGATCTTGTCGATCGTGCCACCGGTGGTGACCACCAGAAGTTCTTCCATTGCGGTACTCCTGCATGCGCGAGGCGCATGCGTGTCATGTCAGGGCAGATGGATCGCCGCGCCGGGCGGCGGCAGGGCGGTCGCGAAGCTCATCGCCGGGCTCCGAAGCGCGCACGCAGCCCGTTCCAGCTCGAGGCGAACACCGCCAGTACCGACAGCACGATGCCGGCGGCGGCATACCAGCGCTGCACGGGGTCGGCCCAGGCGGTCATCACCGCGTGGCAGAACAGGAACAGGCCCAGCACGCCGGCCCAGAACGCGGACCGGGCGCTGCCGGCGACCGCGCCCGCCAGCAGCAGCGCCAGCGGCAGGACGAACACCAGCATGGCGGCCAGCAGGTTGCTGTCGTCATGGAACCAGGCCAGGTACAGCAGCAGCTGCGCCAGCAGCACGAGGGCCAGCATGCGGCGCGGGGCGCGAGCCGGTCGCGCCATCAGGCCAGCTTCCCGGCCAGCATCGCCACGCGCCTGCCAAGCGCGCGGGCCAGCAGGGCTTCCTCGTCGGTCAGGGTCGGGTCGTCCGACTGTCCGGCCACGTGGCTGGCGCCGTAGGGCGTCCCGCCGCTGCGGGTGCTGGTGAGCGCCTGCTCGGTGTAGGGAATGCCGGCGAGCACGCAACCGTGGTGGAGCAGGGGCAGCAGCATGGTCAGCAGGGTCGACTCCTGGCCGCCGTGCATGGAGGCGGTGGAAGTGAACGCGCCCGCCGGCTTGCCGACCAGGGTGCCGCTGGCCCATTGCGCACCCAGTCCGTCGAGGAAATGCTTGAGCGGCGCGGCCATGTTGCCGAAGCGGGTGGGGCTGCCCAGCAGCAGGCCGGCGCATTCTTCCAGGTCGGCCTCGACCACATAGGGCGCGCCGCTGGCGGGGACCGGCGGCTCGGCGGTACGCGTCACTACCGCCACCGGCGGCACGGTCCGCAGCCGCGCAGTCATGCCCGGCACCTCGCCGATGCCGCGCGCGACCTGCCGGGCCAGCTGCGCGACCGAACCGTTGCGGCTGTAGTAGAGCACCAGGATGTCGGGCATGCGCGGCTCCGCGAAAACAGGAGGGCAATTCTGACAGGCTTTGGCGCCCGGCTCACCGGCGCAGCCCGGGGCTTTGCTACGCTGGGCCGATGCAGCCGCTGGCCACGCTCGAACACTGGATGGACCGCATGCGCGATCGCGAGCGCGTGGGGACGTTCGCGCGCTTCCTGGCCAAGCGCTTCCTCGACGACCGGCTGTTCCAGGCCGCGGCCGCGCTGGCCTACACCACGATCTTCGCCCTGGTGCCGCTGGCCATCGTGGTGCTGGGGGTGCTGTCGGCCTTCCCGATGTTCGGCGAGTGGCGCGACCAGCTCACCGAATACATTTTCTCCAACTTCGTGCCCAGCGCCGCAAGCACGGTCAAGGAGACGCTGCTGCGGCTGGTGAGCGATGCGACCACGCTGACGGTGGCCGGCGCGGTGGGCCTGATCGCTTCGCTGCTGATCACGCTCAACAGCGTGGAGGGCACGTTCAACCAGATCTGGCGCGTGCCGTCCTCGCGCCCGCAGCTGGGCCGCTTCCTGGTGTACTGGACGGTGCTCACCCTGGGCGCGCTGCTGGCGGCCGCGTCGCTGGCGATGTCGGCCTGGCTGTTCGCGCTGCCGGTGTTCAGTACCAGCGAGGGCCAGGTGCTGTCGGGCGTCGCCCTGCGCCTGGCACCGTTCATGATCGAACTGCTGCTCGTCACCGCACTCTATCGCGTGGTGCCCCATCGCACCGTGGCCCTGCGCCACGCCTTCGCCGGCGCGCTGCTGGCGACGCTGCTGCTGGAACTGGTGAAGTGGGGCCTGGGCGTGTACCTGGGCATGTTCACCACCTACCAGCGGCTGTACGGCGCGCTGGCGGCGCTGCCGATCCTGATGATCTGGATCTACCTGGGCTGGGTGGCCGTGCTGCTGGGCGCGTCGTTCGCTTCGGCGATCTCCGCCTTCCGCTACCAGCCGGCGGCGATGCGGCTGCCCGAGGGCTACGAGATGTACGGCCTGTTGCGCCTGCTCGGGCGTTTCGTCGAAGCGCGGCGCGCGGGCCGCGGACTGCATGCCGAGGAGCTTCTGGAACTCGAACCCATGCTGACCGACAGCCAGTTGCAGCAGTTCCTCTGCCAGCTGGCCGAGATCCAGCTGGTGCGGCGCACCGAAAGCGGCGACTGGCTGCTGGCCCGCGACCTCGATTCGCTGACGCTGGCCGAGCTCTACGAGGCCTGCCAGCTGCGCGTGCCGGTGTCCGAAGCCTGGCTGCCGTGCCGCGACGACGCGCTGGGCGCGGCCGCGATCGTGGCGCTCGACGAGCTCCGCCTGCCGATGCGCGACCTGCTCAAGCGCAACGTCGCACAACTCTATCCACCGCCAGGGACTACCGCATGAATCGCGTCGCCTTCGCCGCCATCGTCCTCCCGCTGCTGCTGTCCGCCTGCAGGCCCGCCGCCGATGCGCCGAGCGAAGGCGCCACGCCACCGCAGGCCGCGGCCACGCCCGACATCGCCCAGGTTCCGGTCGACCCGGCCGTGACCGAGGCCGAACCCGCGCGGCCGGACCATCCCGGCCTGGTGGTGACCACGCTGGACGGCAGCCAGTACGACCTGGCCGAGCATCGCGGCCAATGGGTGGTGGTCAACTTCTGGGCGACCTGGTGCTCGCCCTGCCTGAAGGAGATGCCCGAGCTGTCGGCGTTGCACACCATGCGCGAGCACATCAGCGTCGTGGGGCTCGCCTACGAGGAGATCGACGTGCCGGCGATGCAGTCCTTCCTGGCGGAGCACCCGGTCGCCTACCCGGTCGCGATCATCGACGTGTACCAGCCGCCGGCGGACTTCGACACGCCGCGCGGGTTGCCGATGACCTACCTGATCGCGCCCGACGGCAAGGTCGCCCGCCAGTTCCTGGGGCCGGTCACCGCGAAGGAGATCGAGACCGCGATCGAAGGCAGTGGCGGCCCGAAGCTCGACGGCCCGCCCGCGGCGGAGCCGGAGCAGGCCTGATGGCGGCGGCGCGCTTCCTGGTCAGCGGGCGCGTGCAGGGTGTCTGCTTCCGCGCATCCACCCGTGAACAGGGCCTGCGCCTGCGCCTCAGCGGACATGCGCGCAACCTCGACGATGGCCGCGTCGAGGTGCTGGCGATCGGGGCCGCAGAGGCGATCGACGCCCTGGCCCTCTGGCTGGAGGATGGCCCGCCCGCGGCGCGGGTGACCAGGGTCGAGCGCCTCGGGGCCGAGGACGCTTCCGCCGAGGGTTTCGGCGTCCTGTAGCCGCCGCAGGGCCGGCAGGCGAAGGAGGTCGCGCTGCGGACGGCCCTCCCGGAGGCCGCGCATCGACGGCCACCTGCGCGCCGGCCGGCTAGTCCGGCGCGGCCTCGTCCGCGGCTGATTCGCGCAGGCGCGCCGCCCGCGCGAGCTGCCCCTCGTCCAGTGGCGGCGGCCGGGCGCGTGCGTCGACGATCTGGTTCTGCCAGCCGGGCAGGCGGCGGACGGCCTTGGCGGCCAGTTCCAGGCCCTTGTTGATCCCCATCTGGACGATGCCGCCGCGCATGCCGATCTCCTCGATGCTGGGCGGCTCGTTCCAGGCCCGCTCGAACACCGTGGTCTCGGCCTCGACAGGATTGCGGAAGCCGAAGGGATCGGGGCGGTGGCCGATCACCTCCACCGTCGGCAGTTCCACCGCGTCCTGCGCACGTTCGTCCTGCGCCGCAGCGGGCGGCGGCCCGGCGGCCGCGGGCCGCGCGGTGGACGCCGGCGGCGCCTGCGCTCGTGCCGGTGCCAGGACGACAGGCGCGACCAGGGCCACCAGCAGCGCGGGCAGCAGGCGGCGCATCAGGCCTCGTAAGGCGGCAACGGCCGCAGCACGCCGTAGCGCTCGGGCAGCGGCGCGGCGGGCAGCGGCGGCAGGTCGATGTCGGGCGGCGCCAGGCGCGTGTCCGGGAGACGCCGGAGCAGGTCGCCGATGAGGGTCAGCCTGCCGCGGCGCTGGTCGTTGAAATCGATCAGGGTCCACGGCGCGTGCGCGCTGTGGGTGGCGGCGAGCATCTCCTCGCGTGCCCGCGTGTAGTCGTCGTAGCGCAGGCGCGCCTGCAGGTCCACCGGCGAGAGTTTCCAGCGCTTGAACGGGTCGCGCAGCCGCTCGTGGAAACGCTCCTCCTGCCGCGCCTGGTCGCAGCCGAGCCAGTACTTGAACAGCAGGATGCCGTCGTCGACCAGCAGCTTCTCGAACACCGGCGCCTGCGCCAGGAAGGCGTCCACCTGGGCCTGGCTGGCGTAGCCCATCACCTTCTCCACGCCCGCCCGGTTGTACCAGCTGCGGTCGAACAGCACGAGTTCGCCGGCCGCCGGCAGGTGCGGTACGTAGCGCTGGAAATACCATTGCGTGGCCTCGCGCTCGCCCGGCCTGGGCAGGGCCACCACGCGGCACTGCCGCGGGTTGAGGCGCTCGGAGATCGCGCCGATCACGCCACCCTTGCCGGCCGTGTCGCGGCCTTCGACCACCACCACCACGCGCCGGCCGCCGCACTGCAGCCAGCGCGCCATCGCCACCAGCGCCAGCTGCATCGGCTTGAGCGCGGCCTTGTAGGGTTTGCTCTCCAGCGGCTTCATGCGGCGTCTCCGGAGCGCTAGGCCGGTTCCGACAGCCGTGGCCGCAGCGTCGCCAGGTTGCACGGCCGCGTGCGCGCATCGAGCTGGCTGCGGATGATCCGCTCCCAGGCGGTGCGGCAGGCGGAGGTCGAGCCGGGCAGGGCGAACAGGAAGGTCGAATTGGCCAGGCCGGCGAACGCGCGCGACTGCAGCGAGGAGGTGCCGATCTCCTCGAACGAGATCGCGCGGAACAGTTCGCCGAAGCCCGGCATCTGCTTGTCCAGCAGCGGGAGCAGCGCCTCGGGGGTGGAGTCGCGTCCGGTGAAGCCGGTGCCGCCGCTCACCAGGATGCCGTCCACCACCGGATCGACGATCCACTTCGACACGATCGCGCGGATCGCGTAGCGGTCGTCGCGCAGCAGCGCGCGTTCGTGGAGGCGGTGGCCTTCGCGTTGCAGGGCATCGACGAGGTAATCGCCCGACCCGTCCTGGGCCAGGCTGCGCGTGTCGGACACCGTCAGGACGGCGAGGCCGAGCGCGATCGGAGTGTCGGCGGCGTTCATGCCGCCAGCCTACCGCAGTCGGCGCAACCGGTCCCGGTGCGGGGGCGCCGCGGCTGCCTCAGCGCAGCGTGAGCGAATACCACTGCGTCGGCTCTTCGGCCCAGCCGGCGGCGCGATAGGTGGCGCGGGCCGCTTCGTTGTCGCGGGTCGTCTCCAGGCTGATGGCCGCCGCGCCGTCCTCGCGCGCGAACGCGGCCGCCGCATCGAGCAGGGCGCGTGCGATGCCGCTGCGACGCGCGGCCGGGTCCACGAACAGGTCGTTGAGGATCCAGGTGCGGTCGGTGCGGATCGAGGAGAACGCGGGATACAGCTGCGTGAAACCGACCAGGCGGCCGTCGCGTCTGGCCAGCAGCACGACCGATTCGCCCAGGCGCAGGCGGCTGCGCAACCAGTCGCGTGCGCGCGGCACGTCGGCCGGCTGGCCATAGAACTGGCGGTAGGCGTCGAACATCAGCGCCAGGGCGTCGAGGTCGGCGGGGCCGGCGCGGTGGATGCTGTGGTTCATGAGGTCGGCTTCCCGCCGGCGGCGTCGCGCCGTCCGGCCATGCGTGGAGAGGAGTGGACGGCGTGCGCACCGCGCAGCCGGTCGCCGATTATCGCACCGTCGCGTAGGCCCGCCCGGGCCGGTGTCAGCGCGAGGCGAGCCGGCGCGCGAGCGTGGCGAAATCGTCCGCGAAGCCGGCCATGTCGAACAGACCGGAGGTCTGCCTGGCCTGCGCCAGCGTCGCGCGCACCGCGCCGCGCGCGGTCGCGTCGCTGGCGAGCGCGATCGCGCGCTCGACGAAGGCCGCGTCGCTGTCGAGGTTCATCGCGTCCAGGCCCAGATGGTGGTTGAGGCTGCCGGCCACGCGCGCGGCGAAGGTGTCGCCGGGCCGGGTCAGGACCGGGCAGCCGGCCCAGAGGGCGTCGGAGGCGGTGGTGTGCGCGTTGTAGGGATTGGTGTCCAGGAACAGGTCGGCCAGTTGCAGCCGGGCCAGGTAGGCCTCGTGCGGCTGCTTGGCCATGAACACCAGTCGCGAAGGATCGACGCCCTGCGCGCCAGCCGCAGCGCGCAGTCGCTGGTCGGCCTGTCCGGGCCCCGACAGCAGCCACAGCACGCTGCCCGGCGCGCCCTGCAGCACCGCCATCAGGCGCGCGAAGCTGGCCGGATTGAGCTTGTAACTGTTGTTGAAGCAGCACAGAACGACCGCCTCCGGCGGCAGTCCGCAGGCCTCGCGCGCGGGCGCAGGCGGCAGGGCCCGCGTGATGTCGGAGGGCTGGAAGCAGCGCGGCAGCCAGGCGACCCGTTCGGAGAAGTGCGCGGCCAGGGCCTCGGGCAGGACGAAGCGGTCGGCGATGACGTGGTCGATCCAGGGCGCGCCCGTGGTACCCGGATAGGCCAGCCAGGCGACCTGCACCGGCGCCGGCCGCAGCGCCAGGATCTGCGGGCGGCCGCCGCCGCCCCAGCCGCGCAGGTCGAACAGCACATCGGTGCCGGCCGCGCGGATGTGCTGGGCGGCTTCGGTATGGCGCATCGTCGCCAGGTCGTGCCAGTGCGCGGCGGCGCGCAGGCGCCGGGCGATCGCGCTGCCATCGTCGGGAGCCAAGGAGAACAGCTGCGCCTGGACATCCGCCTGCGCGCGCAGCGCCTCGAAGAACGCGACCGTCAGCAGGCCGGTGGGGTGCGCGCCGAAACCGTTGGACAGGAAGCCCAGGCGCAGTGGGCCGTCCCGGCGCGCCGGCGGTGGCGGCAGCGGACGCACGCCGGCGGCGATGCCGACCGCGCGCAGGCGCGCGCAACGCAGTTGTTCGGCCGCATCGGCGTCCTCGCTGAGAAAGGCGAAGGGTTCCACCACCGCGCGGCCGCCGGCGACGGCGCCGCGGACCTGGGTCGCCAGCGCCTCCAGCCCGCGCCAGTCGCACAGGCGTCGGCGCCAGGCCAGCAGGTATGCGGCGATGTCGGCAGAACCGGGCGCCAGCGCGTGGGCCTGCGCGTAGCTGGCATTGGCGCCTTCGGCATCGCCGGCGTCCTCGAGCACGTGCGCGAGCCACACCGCGATGCCCGGGTGCGCGGGTGCATGGCGCGCCGCGGCGCGCAGCGAGGTGGCCGCCTCCTGGTAGCGGCCGAGCATCCACTGCGCACGCCCCAGCCGCGCCAGCGCTTCGGGATGGCCGGGGGCCAGCTGCAGCGCACGGCCGGCGGCCTCGATGCAGGCCTGGGCGGCGCCGGCCTCGACCTCGGCGTCTGCCAGCACGATCCAGGCCATGGCGCTGCGCGGATCGCGGCGCACCGCCTCGCGCGCGGCCAGGCGGGGATCGGGGGCGCTCACGGCGTGGCGGTCAGCCGGGCCAGTTCATCGGCCTGGTGTTCGCGGGACAGGCGCTCGACCAGGGCGTCGATGTTGCCCTCGAGCACATTCGGCAGGTCGTACAGGGTCAGGCCCTCGACGCGGTGGTCGGTGATCCGGCCCTGCGGATAGTTGTAGGTGCGGATGCGCTGGCTGCGGTCGCCGCTGCCGACCTGCAGCTTGCGGCTGGCGGCGGTGGCGGCCGCGCGGCGCTCGGCCTCGGCTTCGGCCAGGGTGGCGCGCAGGCGCTTCATGGCCTTGTCGCGGTTGGCGTGCTGGCTGCGCTCGGTCTGCGACTCCACCACGATGCCGCTGGGCAGGTGGGTGATGCGGATCGCCGAATCGGTCTTGTTGACGTGCTGCCCGCCGGCGCCGGAGGAGCGGAAGGTGTCGACACGCAGGTCGGCCGGGTTGATCTCGACCGGCTCGCCTTCTTCCTCGACCGGGATGATGGCGACCGTCGCGGCCGAGGTGTGGATGCGGCCCTGCGACTCGGTCTCGGGCACGCGCTGGACGCGGTGGGTCCCGGACTCGAACTTGAGCCGGGCGTAGGCACCCTGGCCATCGATGCGCGCGATCACTTCGCGGAAGCCGCCGTGCTCGCCGGGACTGGCCGACTCGACCTCCACCCGCCAGCCCTGCCGTTCGGCGTAGCGGCTGTACATGCGCAGCAGGTCGCCGGCGAAGATCGCCGCCTCGTCGCCGCCGGTGCCGGCGCGGATCTCCAGGTACAGGCCGCCCTCGTCGCGCGCGTCGCGCGGCACCAGCAAGGCCATCAGCGCGTCGTCGAGCGCGGCCAGGCGCGCCTGCGCCGCGACGATCTCCTCCTCGGCCAGGTCGCGCAGTTCTGCATCGCCCCGCATCGCCTCGGCCGCGGCCAGGTCCTCGCGCGCGCGGCGCTCGTCGGCGAGCGCCGCGGCCAGCGGTTCGAGCTGCGAGAACTCGCGCGAGAGGCTGCGGAAACGGGCCTGGTCGCCGGCCACCGCCGGATCGGCGAGCAGGCGTTCCAGTTCGTCGCGGCGTTCGGCCAGCGCCTCGAGCTTACGGCGCAGGGTCGGCAGCATCGTCGGCGGCGATCGGGGGCAGCAGGGGTTCGAAGGCGCGCAGCACTTCGGTGTTGCCGCGCGCGGCGGCGTCGCGCATGGCCGCGGTGGGCACGTGCAGCAGGCGATTGGTCAGGGCGTGCGCCAGCTGCTCGACCACCGCGGCCGGATCCTGTCCCGAAGCGAGCTGCTGGCGCGCGCGTGCCAGCAGCTCGGCGCGGGTGGCCTCGCCATGCGCGCGCAGCCGCTTGAGCGGCTCGTTGCGCGCGCCCAGCGCCAGCGCCTGGGCGTAGCGGCCGACCTGCAGGTCGACGATGGTCTCGGCCTGCTGCGCGGCGTCGCCGCGACTGCGCCGGTTCTGCTCGACCGCGCGGTCGAGGTCGTCGACGGTGTAGAGGAATGCGTCCTCGAGCTCGGCCACGTCCGGCTCGATGTCGCGCGGCACCGCCAGGTCCATCAGCAGCATCGGCCGCCGCTTGCGCAGGGCCAGCGCATGCGCGACCTGGGCGCGCGTGAGGATCGGGCTCTGGCTGGCGGTGGCCGAGAACACCACGTCGGCCAGGAACAGGTGGCGCTCGAGTTCGTCCAGCGGCAGCGCCACCGCGCCGTGCCGCTCGGCCAGGTCCTGGGCGTGGCGATACGTGCGGTTGGCGATCAGCAGCCGTTTGACCTTGGCCTGCGCCAGGTGGCGGGCGGTCAGCTCGATCGTTTCGCCGGCACCGATCAGCAGCGCCACCGAATCGTCCGGGCGGGCGAAGGATTCCTGCGCCAGGCGCACCGCCAGCGAGGCCACCGACACCGGGCTGGAGCCGATGCGGGTTTCGGTGCGGGCGCGCTTGGCGGTGACGAAGGCGTGCTGGAACAGCCGGTCCAGTTCCCCGCCCAGTGCGCCGACGGCGCGCGCCATCGACCAGGCCTGCTTCACCTGGCCCAGGATCTGCGGCTCGCCCAGCACCATCGAATCTAGCCCGCAGGCCACGCGGAACAGGTGGCGCGCGGCCTGGTCGCCGGCGTGCCTGTAAAGATAGGCATGCAGGCCCTGCCCGGCGTCCGCGCCGGCTTCGTCGCCGCCCGGATGCGAGGCCAGCCAGTCGGCCAGCACGCCGTCATCGTCGGCCGAGGCGTACAGCTCGGTGCGGTTGCAGGTCGACAGCAGGGCCACCTCGCGCACGCCCGGGAGCGCGCGCAGCGCGGCCAGCGCGGCGGGCACCGCGCTGTCGGCGAAGGCGACGCGTTCGCGCAGGGCGACCGGCGCGGTCTGGTGGTTGATGCCGAGGGCGTAGAGGGTCATGCGCGTTGGCTGGCGGCCCGCCCGGCGTTTGCCGTTCAGGCGCTTGCGATAAGCTTCCGGTCGTCAGGACACCATTTTAAGGCCCGGCCGACGTCGATGCCCGCTTTTCCGAACATTGCCCGGCGGATCGCGCTGTCCTGCCTGCTGCCGCTGGTGGCGCTGGCGCCCGCCATCGCCGCCGACGAACCCCTGCGCGGGGACGTGCTGGGCGCGACCCTGGCCGGGGAGTTCGCCCTCCAGGCCGGCCGCCTGGACGAGGCCGCGACCTGGTACCTGGACGCCGCGCGTGCCTCCGGGGACGAGGCCGGGCTGGCCGAGCGCGCCACCCGCATCGCCCTGCTGGGCAAGGACGACCGCCTGGCCGCCCAGGCGCTGGCGCTGTGGAAGGAACGCGCCCCCGATTCCCTGGCCATGCAGGCCGCCGAGGCCACCCTGGCGCTGCGCCAGGGCCGCGAGCGCGTCGCCCTGCGCCAGTTGCGCGCCCTCATCGCCGATCAGGACCCGGCCGGCTGGCGCCATGCGCTGTCGGTGATCGCCACCGGTCCGCGCGATCCGGCGATGTCGGGCCGGATCATGCAGCGCCTGTTCGACTCGGGCGCGGTCCCGGACCAGTTGCAGGCCTGGCTGGCCTTCGGCGACCTGGCCCAGCGGCTGCAGCAGCCCGAACTGGCGCGGCAGGTGGTGGAGCGCATCGTCGAACGCTTCCCCGGCGAGCCGCGCATCGCCCTGCTGCGCGCATCCCTGCTGCGCGAGTCCGGCGACTTCGCCGGCGCGCGCGAAGCCCTGGCCGGGATCGACGGCGCGGTGGGCGCGCCGCCGGAACTGCGCCTGGCGATGGCGGCCGAGTACGACGCCCTGGGCGATCCGTCCGCGGCCGAGCGTGTCCTGGCCCAGGGCCCGCAGGACGGCCGCAGCTACGCCCTGCGCGCCTCGCTGCTCGCCCGTGCCGACGACAAGGCCGCGCTGTCGGCGCTGTACGAGGAACTGCGCCGCGACGCCACCAATCCCGATCCCGGCCAGCGCCTGCTGCTCGGGCAGGTGGCCGAGTTCCTCGATCGCGATGCCGAGGCCCTGGATTGGTACGACAGCGTGCCTGGTGGCGGTGCCCGCCTGCAGGCGCGGCTGCGGGCGGCGAGCGTGCTGCACGAGCTGGGCCGCCGCGAGGAGGCCTTCGCCGCCCTGCAGCGCCTGCAGGTGGACGGTTCCATCGACGAGGACGCGCGCCGCGCGGCCTACCTGCTGGAAGGCGAGCTGCGCGCCAAGGACGAGGATTTCGAGTCCGAGAACGATGCCTATGCCCGCGGCCTGGCCGACTGGCCCGACGAGCCCTCGCTGCTCTACGCGCGGGCGCTGATGTGGGAGCGGCGCGACGACATCGCCCGCGCCGAGGCCGATCTGCGCAGGATCCTGGTGGCAGAGCCGGAGAACGTGGCCGCGCTCAATGCGCTGGGCTACACCCTGGCCGACCGCACCGAGCGCTACGGCGAAGCGCTGGAACTGATCGACCGCGCGCGCGTGGCCGAACCGGGCAACGCCGCGATCATCGACAGCTATGGCTGGGTGCTGTACCGGCTGGGGCGGCCGGACGAGGCCCTGGTGGAGCTGCGCCGGGCCTTTACCCTGCAGAAGGATGCCGAGATCGCCGCCCATATCGGCGAGGTGCTGTGGATGCTGGGCCGCCGCGACGAGGCGCGGCGCTACTTCGACGAAGCGCGGCGGATGGACCCCGACAACCGCTCGCTGCAGCGGGCGCTGGAGACGACCGGCGCATGAACCCGACGCGTTGCGTAGTCCTGGCCGCGGGCCTGGCCCTGCTGCTCGCCGCCTGCGCGAGCGGGCCGACGCGCCCGCCGGCGCCGCCGCTCGATCCGGCCGCGGCGCAGCAGGCGGCCGCGCAGCGTGGGGCCCTGTCCGACTGGGGACTGTCCGGGCGTGTGGCCATTTCCAACGCCGGGCGCGGCGGCAATGCGCGCATCGACTGGACCCAGCGGGGCGAGCGCTACGACATCGCGCTGTCGGCGCCGGTCACCCGCCAGAGCTGGCGCCTGGGCGGCGACGCGGCCGGCGCGCGGCTGGAGGGCGTCGAGGGCGGGCCGCGCGAGAGCGCCGATGTCGAGGCGCTGCTGCAGGCGGCCACCGGCTGGGACATCCCGGTGCGGGCGATGGTGGCCTGGGTGCGCGGCGTGCCGGCCCCGGCGGCGGGGCAGGGCGACTTCACTCTGCAGCCGGCGGCCGATGGGCTGCCGGCGCGGTTGGTCCAGGACGGCTGGGAGATCGACTACCGCGAGTGGTATCCGGCCGAGGGCGCTCGCCCGGCTCTGCCCAGGCGCATCGAGGCGCGCCGCGGCGAGGCCCGGGTACGCCTGCTGGTCGACGACTGGGCGGTGGCCGAGCCGGTCGCGGCGGCCGGCGCGGGCGGCGATGAGCGACCTTCGGACGAACTCCTGGCCGAGGCCCTGGGCGGCCTGACGCTGGACGATCCGGAGGCGGACCTGCGCGCGCGGATCGCCGCCGGCGACCAGCGCCCGGTCGCGGTCTGCGGCTTCGCCTGCCTGGCCCCGGGCTACGGGCCGCAGGGACGCGACGTGGCTGCCCCGGCCGATGCCCGCATCCTCGATGGCAGCGGCGACGCGGTCATGGGCGAGCGCCACCTGCAGCTCAAGGCCAGCGCCGAGGCCTATGCCCGCGCCTACAACCAGGCATTGGCTGCCTGGCGCGCATCACGGGGCAATGCAGCCGGTCCATGAGTACGACCCGGTTCATCCTCACCGAGGGCTGGTCGTCCTGGCCGGCCCCCGCCAAGCTCAACCTGTGCCTGCGCATCCCGCGGCGTCGGGCGGACGGCTACCACGAACTGCAGACGGTGTTCCGCCTGCTCGACTGGGGCGATTCGGTCCACCTGCGTCCGCGCGCCGACGGCCGCATCGCCCGCGTCGGCGACTCTGTGGCCGGTGTGGCGGAGGCGGACGATCTGACCGTGCGTGCGGCAAAGATCCTACAAGCTGAGGCGAACGTCGGCCAAGGTGTCGATATTCGCATCGAAAAACGCATTCCGGCCGGGGCTGGCTTCGGCGGCGGGTCCTCCGATGCGGCCACCGTGCTGCGCGCGCTTGACCGGCTGTGGGGGCTCGGGCTCGGGGTGGACCGGCTGTGCGCGCTGGGCTTGCGCCTGGGCGCCGACGTGCCGGTCTTCGTGCGCGGCCAGAACGCCTGGGCCGAAGGCGTCGGCGAACTGCTGACGCCGCTGGCACTGCCGCCGGCCTGGTATGTGCTGGTCGACCCGGGCGTGCACGTGGCCACGGCGGCGCTGTTCCAAGCGCCTGAATTGACGCGAAATGCCGCACCCGCGACAATATCCGACTTCGTTTCGGGAGTCGGGCTCGGAAATGCGTTCGAGCCGGTGCTGCGCCGCCGCGAACCTGCCGTCGAGGCAGTGTTCCAGGCCCTGGCGCGGATCGGCACGCCACGCTTGACCGGGTCCGGCAGCGGTTGTTTCGTCGAGTTCGCCACGCGCGGATCCGCCGAGGCGGCGCTGGCGGCCCTGCCGCCGGGCCTTCGGGCCTGGTTGGCGGCGGGGGCGTCGCGTTCCCCGCTGCTCGATGCCCTCGAAGCGGACAGGTCGTGAGCGGTGACGGGATGCGGGTATCGGACGGGGCGCGCGGGATTGGATCGCGCACTTGCCCGGCACCGTGTGCCGCCTGCCGGTCGCGGTCCAGCACAGGGGCGTCGCCAAGTGGTTAAGGCACCGGGTTTTGATCCCGGCATGCGTAGGTTCGAATCCTTCCGCCCCTGCCAGACAATCGAAACGATCGAATGGATTCGGGAGTGGGATTCGGGATCCGCGAGCGACGTCCTTCGCGCAGTCCCGGGCCGCAGTCCCGGCGCCATCGTCCCGAACCCACAATCCCGGTTGGCATGACATGAAAGAAGATCGGAACCTGTTGATCTTCTCGGGCAACGCGAACAGACCGCTGGCGCAGTCGGTGTGTCGCGAGCTCGGGGTGCGACAGGGCAAGGCGCTGGTGTCGACGTTCTCCGACGGCGAGGCGCAGGTCGAGATCGAGGAGAACGTGCGGCGGCAGGATGTGTTCGTCATCCAGCCGACCAACGCGCCCTCGGCCGAGAACCTGATGGAGCTGCTGGCGCTGATCGACGCGCTCAAGCGCGCATCGGCCGCCTCGGTGACCGCCGTGGTGCCGTATTTCGGCTACGCGCGGCAGGACCGCCGCATGCGCTCCTCGCGCGTGCCGATTACCGCAAAGCTCGTCGCCAAGATGTTCTCCACCGCCGGGGCCGACGGCGTCCTGACGGTCGACCTGCATGCCGACCAGATCCAGGGCTTCTTCGACATCCCGGTCGACAACGTCTATGCCTCGCCGCTGCTGCTCGCCGACATCTGGCGCGCGCATGGCACCGACAACATGGTGGTGGTCTCGCCCGACGTCGGCGGCGTGGTGCGCGCCCGCGCGATCGCCAAGCGGCTGGACGATGCGGACCTTGCGATCATCGACAAGCGTCGCCCCAAGGCCAATGTCGCCACGGTGATGAACATCATCGGCGACGTCGAGGGCAAGACCTGCGTCCTGGTCGACGACATCGTCGACACCGCCGGCACCCTGTGCGCCGCCGCCGGCGCGCTCAAGGCCAATGGCGCGCAGAAGGTCGTGGCCTACTGCACCCATCCGGTGCTGTCGGGCGCGGCGATCGACAACATCACCCGTTCGCAGCTGGACGAACTGGTGGTCACCGACACCATCCCGCTGTCGAACGCGGCGCGCGCCTGCGACCGCATCCGCCAGCTCAGCGTCGCCGAGATGCTGGCCGAGACGATCCGCCGGATCGCCTTCGGAGAATCCGTCAGTTCGCTCTACCTGGACTGACACCGCCGCTCACCTGGTCGCGGGTGAGCGTTCTACCGCCGCGAGGCGGTACTCCTACGCAGAAGAAGAGAAGCAAACATGGCAACGACTCACGAAATCAAGGTCGAGCGCCGCGCAGACGAAGGGAAGGGTGCGAGCCGCCGCCTCCGTCACGCGGGCAAGATCCCGGCCGTCGTCTACGGCGGCGAGCTGGCGCCGGTCAGTATCCAGCTCGACCACGAGCCGGTGTGGCTGGCCAGCCAGCACGACTGGTTCTACTCCTCGATCCTCGACCTGAGCCTGGGCGGGGACATCCAGAAGGTGCTGCTGCGCGACATCCAGCGCCACCCGTACAAGCAGCTGATCATGCACCTGGACTTCCAGCGCGTGAACGACAAGGAGACGCTGCGCACCGCGGTGCCGCTGCACTTCATCAACGAGGACGTCTCGCCCGCCGGCAAGTCCGCCGAGGTCGTGGTGACCCACGAGCTCAAGGAAGTCACGGTCGAGTGCCTGCCGTCCGACCTCCCGGAGATGATCGAAGTGGACCTGGCCGAGCTCAAGCTCGGCGACATCGTCTACCTGTCGCAGCTCAAGCTGCCCCAGGGCGTCGAGATCCCGCAGCTGAAGCTGGGCAAGGACCACGACGACGCCGTCGTGATCGCCAAGCACGGCCGCGAGGATGCGGCGGGCGAGGAAGCGGCTGGCGAGGGCGACGACGCGGCGGCCGGCAAGGACGGCGACGACAAGTAATCTTCGCCTGGCGAAGACCGGCCCGGGTCGCCGGGCGGGAGCCCGTTCGCGGGTGGATGGGGCGCGCAGGCGCCCGTCCGCCGGGAGCGGGCGCCCCATCCGGCGGCCCAGGCCACTGTCCCGATGGAAGAACTGCGACTCATCGTCGGCCTCGGCAACCCGGGGCCGGAACATGCGCGGACCCGGCACAACGCCGGGTTCCGTTTCGTCGACGCGCTCGCGGACAGGGCGCGGGTCCGGTTCGGGCTGGAGAGCAAGCTGTTCGGCGAGACGGCGAAGGTCGAGATCGGCGGGCGCGCGGTCTGGCTGCTGCGGCCGGCCACTTTCATGAATCTCAGCGGCAAGTCGGTGGCCGCGGCGCTGCGCTACTGGAAGATCGAGCCCGAGCAGGCGCTGCTGGCCCATGACGAGCTCGACCTGCCGCCCGGCGTGGCCAGGCTCAAGTTCGATGGCGGGCACGGCGGCCAGAACGGGCTGCGCGACACGATCAGGCTGCTCGGTCACGGCCGTTTCCACCGGCTGCGCATCGGTATCGGCCATCCCGGCCACAAGGACCGGGTGGTGTCCTGGGTGCTGGGACGTCCCGGCGCTGACGACGACATCCTGATCAATCGCGCCATCGACGATGCGATCGAGGTGCTGCCGCTGGCGGTGCAGGGCGATTTCAACGAGGCGATGAAGCGGCTGCACACGCCGAAGGGCTAGGAATTGGGGATTGGGGATTCGCGCGCCATGCCGAGTCCCGAATCCCGAATTCCCGATCCGGACTGTCATGGGCATCCAATGCGGCATCGTCGGCCTGCCGAACGTGGGCAAGTCGACGCTTTTCAATGCACTGACCAAGGCGGGCATCGCCGCGGCCAATTTCCCGTTCTGCACGATCGAGCCCAACGTCGGCGTCGTGCCCGTGCCCGATCCGCGCCTGCGCGCGCTGGCCGAGATCGTGAAGCCCGAGAAGGTGGTGCCCACGGCGGTCGAGTTCGTCGACATCGCCGGCCTGGTCGCGGGCGCGGCCAGCGGCGAGGGCCTGGGCAACAAGTTCCTGGCGCACATCCGCGAGGTCGACGCGATCGCGCACGTGGTGCGCTGCTTCGAGCACCCGGACGTGATCCACGTGGCCAACCGGGTCGACCCGCTGGCCGACATCGACACCATCGACACCGAACTGGCCCTGGCCGACCTGGAATCGGTGGACAAGGCGATCGCCCGCTACGAGCGCGTGGCCAAGAGCGGCGACAAGGACGCCAAGGCCCGCATCGAGGTGCTGGGCCAGGTGCGCGCGGCCCTGGACCAGGGCCGGCCGGCCCGGTCCGTGGCCCTGGTCGAGGAGGAGCGGGCGCTGGTGCGCGAGCTGTTCCTGCTGACCATGAAGCCGGTGCTCTACATCGCCAACGTGCTCGAGGACGGTTTCGAGGGCAATCCGCACCTGGACGCGGTGCGGGCGCGCGCGGCCGGGGAGGGCGCCGAGGTGGTGCCGGTCTCGGCGGCGATCGAGGAGGAACTCAGCCAGCTCGACGACGCCGACCGCGACGAGATGCTCGCCAGCTACGGCCTGGACGAGCCGGGGCTGAACCGGGTGATCCGCGCCGCCTACCGCCTGCTCGGGCTGCAGACCTATTTCACCGCGGGCGTGAAGGAAGTCCGCGCCTGGACCGTGAAGGCCGGCGCCACCGCCCCGCAGGCGGCGGCGGTGATCCATACCGACTTCGAGAAGGGCTTCATCCGCGCCGAGACCATCGCCTACGAGGACTTCATCCGCTACCGGGGCGAGGCGGGCGCGCGCGAGGCCGGTCGGCTGCGCCTGGAGGGCAAGGAGTACCGTGTCCAGGAAGGCGACGTGCTGCATTTCCGCTTCAACGTCTGAGCCGGAGCGCGGGCCGCCGGGCCGGGCGGAACGCGCCACGGGCACGGATTCGATCGTGGTTTGAGGAATTCGTTGACAGGCCCGCTTCCGATCCCCAAAATAACGGGCTGTTTCACCGGTTCTACGTTTCACGACGACCGGAGGGATACCCAAGCGGCCAACGGGGGCAGACTGTAAATCTGCTGGCTTACGCCTTCGGTGGTTCGAATCCACCTCCCTCCACCAGTCACCAGCCGGAAAACGAGGCAACCGCGCGGCGCGGGAGTAGTTCAATGGTAGAACCTCAGCCTTCCAAGCTGATGGTGCGGGTTCGATTCCCGTCTCCCGCTCCATTGCACCCCGCGACACGCTCCAAAGGTTTCACGCTCACGTAGCTCAGTCGGTAGAGCACCTCCTTGGTAAGGAGGAGGTCGATGGTTCGATTCCATTCGTGAGCACCATCCAAGGCGGGACTTCCCGCAAGCGTCCGGATCCCCCGATCGGGCCGCCACCACCAGCAGTCACAACCGTCAGCGAGAGTCACAGTCATGGCAAAGGGTAAGTTCGAGCGCACCAAGCCCCACGTGAACGTGGGCACGATTGGTCACGTTGACCACGGCAAGACGACGCTGACGGCGGCGCTGACGAAGATCGGTGCGGAGCGTTTCGGCGGCGAGTTCAAGGCCTATGACGCGATCGACGCGGCGCCGGAAGAGAAGGCGCGCGGCATCACGATCTCGACCGCGCACGTGGAATACGAGTCCCCGACCCGCCACTACGCGCACGTGGACTGCCCCGGCCACGCCGACTACGTGAAGAACATGATCACGGGTGCGGCGCAGATGGACGGCGCGATCCTGGTGTGCTCGGCCGCCGACGGCCCGATGCCGCAGACGCGCGAGCACATCCTGCTGGCCCGCCAGGTGGGCGTGCCGTACATCGTGGTCTTCCTGAACAAGGCGGACATGGTGGACGACGCCGAGCTGCTGGAGCTGGTGGAGATGGAAGTCCGCGAGCTGCTGTCCAAGTACGAGTTCCCGGGCGACGACACCCCGATCATCCACGGTTCGGCGCTCAAGGCGCTGGAAGGCGACCAGTCGGACATCGGCGTGCCGGCGATCATCAAGCTGGTCGAGGCGCTGGACACCTGGATCCCGGAGCCCGAGCGCGACATCGACAAGCCGTTCCTGATGCCGGTCGAGGACGTGTTCTCGATCTCGGGCCGTGGCACGGTGGTGACGGGCCGCATCGAGCGCGGCGTGATCAAGGTGGGCGAGGAAATCGAGATCGTCGGTATCCGTCCGACCCAGAAGACCACGGTCACGGGCGTGGAGATGTTCCGCAAGCTGCTCGACCAGGGCCAGGCGGGCGACAACGCCGGTCTGCTGCTGCGCGGCACCAAGCGTGACGACGTGGAGCGCGGCCAGGTGCTGTGCAAGCCCGGTTCGATCGCCCCGCACACCGAGTTCGAGGCCGAGGTGTACGTGCTGTCGAAGGACGAGGGTGGCCGTCATACCCCGTTCTTCAAGGGCTACCGCCCGCAGTTCTACTTCCGCACCACCGACATCACCGGCGCGGTGACGCTGCCGGAGGGCACGGAGATGGTGATGCCGGGCGACAACGTGAAGATGGTGGTGTCGCTGATCAACCCGGTGGCGATGGACGAAGGCCTGCGTTTCGCGATCCGCGAAGGCGGCCGCACGGTCGGTGCCGGCGTGGTGGCGAAGATCCTGAAGTAGTGCGGCGATCCCGTGCGCGCCTGGCGCGCACGGGGCCGGCGCGACCCGGATGCGGCAGGCTGCTTGCGCCGCATCGGGGGTCGAACAAACTCCCGCAAGGGACCGCTTCCCCTTTTCCCGCCCGCGGGAGACGGCCGGAACAGGCAAGGCGGCGCAAGCCGCCATTGCTTTTTCGGAAGCGGCATAATTCAAAGATACGCCAGTAGCTCAATTGGCAGAGCAGCGGTCTCCAAAACCGCAGGTTGGGGGTTCGAGTCCCTCCTGGCGTGCCATCCAGAGTAGCGAGTCAGTGAACAGCAGAGTCGAACAAGCCGGCACCGCGTCTGCGGGCGACATGGTCAAGTACGCGCTGGCGGTGCTGCTGGTCGCGGCCGGGGTGTTCGCCTTCTACTGGTTCGAGGCGCAGTGGCCCGCGCCGGCGCGGATCGGGGTGGTGGTGCTGGGCGTGTTGGCGGGTGCGGCGGTCTTCATGACCAGCCTCAAGGGCCGCCAGACGCGCGAGTTCCTGTCCGAATCGCGCTTCGAACTGCGCAAGGTGGTCTGGCCCACGCGCCAGGAAGCCATGCGCATGACCTGGGTGGTGATGATCGTGGTGGTCATCATCGCGCTGCTGCTGGCCGGTTTCGACACGGTCATCCAGTGGCTGGTGAAGTTGTTCCTCGGGCAATGAGTGGAGACACGGGTTTGATGGAAGCCGAAAGCGTCAAGCGTTGGTATGTGGTGCACGCCTATTCCGGCTTCGAGAAGTCGGTGGCGCAGGCACTGCGCGACCGCATCACCCGCGCGGAGATGCAGGACCGTTTCGGCGATGTCCTGGTCCCGACCGAGGAAGTGATCGAGATGCGCTCCGGCCAGAAGCGCCGTTCCGAGCGCAAGTTTTTCCCGGGCTATGTGCTGGTGCAGATCGCCACCCGCGACGAGGGCGGCATCCCGCGCATGGACAGCGAGAGCTGGCACCTGGTCAAGGAGACCCCGAAGGTGATGGGCTTCATCGGCGGCACCGCCGACCGCCCGCTGCCGATCCGCGACGAGGAGGCGGCCGCCATCCTCGACCGCGTGCAGGAAGGCGTCGAGAAGCCCCGTCCCAAGGTGCTGTTCGAGCCTGGCCAGATGGTCCGCGTGGTCGATGGTCCGTTCAACGACTTCAACGGCGTGGTCGAGGAAGTCAACTACGAGAAGAGCCGCCTGCGCGTGGCGGTGCTGATCTTCGGCCGTTCGACCCCGGTCGAGCTCGAGTTCGGGCAGGTGGAGAAGGCCTGAGGCCGCCCGGGCTGCAAGGGCCCGGGAAAGTCGCTATACTAGCCGGCTCCCCACCCGGGAAGCCGGGAAGAACCGTAGGCCGCCGCATGGGCGGTCTTTCGCGTGGAAGGGCAGCGCGACGCCGGGACGCGTGCCGCCCTTGATGGATTGTTCCCGGCCCGATGGGGAGCCTGAACGGCGCTTGCACCCGGAGAGACCTGAAAATGGCAAAGAAAGTAGTCGGTTACATCAAGCTGCAGGTGAAGGCCGGGCAGGCCAACCCCTCGCCGCCGGTCGGCCCCGCGCTGGGCCAGCGTGGCCTGAACATCATGGAGTTCTGCAAGGCGTTCAACGCCGCGACCTCCAAGCTGGAGCCGGGCCTGCCGACGCCGGTGATCATCACCGCGTACTCGGACCGTACCTTCACCTTCGTGACCAAGAGCACGCCGGCCACGGTGCTGCTGAAGAAGGCCGCGGGCGTGACCTCCGGCTCCAAGCGTCCGAACACCGAGAAGGTGGGCAAGGTCACCCGCGCCCAGCTCGAAGAGATCGCCAAGGCGAAGGAAGCGGATCTGACCGCGGCCGAACTGGAAGCGGCGGTACGTACCATCGCGGGCTCGGCCCGTTCGATGGGCCTGACGGTGGAGGGCTGAGCACATGGCACTGAACAAGCGACAGAAGGCGATCAAGGCGGCGGTGCAGCCCGGCAAGGCGTATCCGATCGATGAAGCGCTGAAGATCATCAAGGACCACAGCAAGGCCAAGTTCGTCGAGGCCGTCGACGTGGCCGTCCGTCTTGGCGTGGACGCCAAGAAGTCCGACCAGCAGGTGCGCGGCTCGACCGTGCTGCCGCAGGGCACGGGCAAGAGCGTGCGCGTGGCGGTGTTCGCACCGGCCGGCGCCAAGGCCGAGGAGGCGCTGGCCGCCGGTGCCGACGCCGTCGGCATGGACGACCTGGCCGAGAAGATGCAGGGCGGCGACCTGAGCTACGACGTCGTGATCGCCACCCCGGACGCGATGCGCGTGGTCGGCAAGCTCGGCACGCTGCTGGGTCCGCGTGGCCTGATGCCCAACCCCAAGGTCGGCACGGTCTCCCCGAACCCGGGCGAGGCCGTGAAGAACGCCAAGGGCGGCCAGGTGCGCTACCGCACCGACAAGGCCGGCATCATCCACTGCACCATCGGCAAGGCCGATTTCGAGTCCGACCGCCTGAAGGAGAACCTGCAGGCGCTGCTGGTCGACCTGGTCAAGGCCAAGCCGGCCACCTCGAAGGGCCAGTACCTGCAGAAGATCTCGGTCAGCTCGACCATGGGTCCGGGCGTCATCGTCGACCAGTCGACGCTGAGCCTGAAGTAATCGTGTTACCGCCGTGCCCGGCGACGGGCGCGGCGTTGAGGGCAGTCGCCGCCGGCCTTGGCCCGCGGCGACAGCCGTCAAAGACCGCAGGTGCGGTCAGCGCGCAACGACGACGGGCATGGAGCTCGTGCTGGCAGGGAATCGCCGTCGTGGCCAGCGGGACCGCTTAATCGAATCCTTCACGGATCCGCCTGCGCAGATGGTGCCGCCTTCTGGAAGTTGTTCTGGTGCGTTCACGGACCGCCAGCCGGACAGGCCACCAAGCCGGGACCTCGTGTCCCCGGCATCCACGGACAGGATGCCGTCCAGGACCGCAAGCGGCAGGAGTCGCGAGCGGAGTCAATAAGTGAGGAGTGTATGGCTCTCAATCTGTCCCAGAAGCAAGAAGTTGTCGCCGAACTGGCAGACGTCGCCGCCAAGGCACACTCCCTGGTCGCCGCCGAATACGCAGGCACGACGGTCGCGCAAATGACCGCCATGCGCAAGAAGGCTCGCGAGGAAGGCGTTTTCTTGAAGGTTGTCAAGAACACGCTGGCCGTGCGTGCCATCGAGGGTACCGAGTACGAGTGCGTCAAGGACAAGCTCGTCGGGCCCCTGCTGTATGCGTTTTCGACGGAGGAGCCCGGCGCCGCCGGTCGCCTGATCAAGGAATTCGCCAAGGGCAACGACAAGCTGCAGCCGAAGGTGGTCTCCGTGGGTGGCGAGCTGTATCCGGCCAGCCATGTGGACGTGCTGGCTGCGCTGCCGACGCGCGACCAGGCGCTGGCGATGCTCGCCCGCGTGCTGATCGAGCCCGCTGCGATGTTCGCCCGTGCCGTCAAGGCCGTGGCCGACAAGCAGGGTGGTGGCGAAGCGCCGGCCGAGGCCGTCGCCGAAGCCCCGGCCGAAGCCTGAGTTCGACGTCATCCGGTTCGTGTGAACCCAACCCCAGATAATTTCCAAAGGTAAACGCAATGTCCCTTACCAACGAACAGATCGTCGACGCGATCGCCGAAAAGTCCCTGATGGAAGTGGTGGAGCTGGTCAAGGCCATCGAAGAGAAGTTCGGCGTCTCCGCCGCCGCCCCGGTCGCCGTGGCTGCCGCCGCCGGCCCGGCCGCTGCCGTCGAAGAGCAGACCGAGTTCACCGTCACGCTGAAGTCGGCCGGCGACAAGAAGGTCGAAGTGATCAAGGCCGTTCGCGCGATCACCGGCCTGGGCCTGAAGGAAGCCAAGGACCTCACCGAGGCCGGTGGCGTCCTGAAGGAAGGCGTCTCGAAGGAAGAAGCCGAGAAGTGCAAGAAGGACCTCGAAGCGGCCGGTGCGACCGTCGAAGTCAAGTGATGTGACGGGCCGCGCGATCCGCGCGCGGCCACCGGCGCATCATCCCGCGCAGGCGGGGGATCCACGGCTCCCGCAACACGGGAGCCAACCGAGGTAGTGATTGGCCCTCCATCGAGTGCAAATCAAAGCAGGAACCGCCGCATTCCCGCCCGCGCGGGAATGACGGTGGAAGCCGAGGCTGGGGACGACATGTCCCCGGCCTTCGGCCGTTGTTAAGGCCGGACTCCGGAAACGGGGTCAGGACCCGGTCGCGGCGCCCGCGCGCCGTGCCGGTCCCGGACCCGGGCTTCCCGGTCCGCCTCCATACAGTGGTCAGTGGTCAGTAGCGGGAGAAGGCGTGCTGGTGCCGGCAATACCAGCGACTGTCCAGTGACAACTTTTCGTTTTTCCAGGGCCCGCGTCCGCGCAGGTCCCAGACCGAGGCATCAGCTCCCCATGACGACGTCCCAGTTCCAGACGAACTATTCGTTCACCGAGAAGAAGCGCATCCGCAAGAACTTCGGCAAGCGCCGCTCGATCCTCGAGGTGCCGTTCCTGCTCGCCATCCAGGTCGACTCGTACCGCGAGTTCCTGCAGGCCGACAAGGACCCGAACAAGCGCGAGGACAAGGGCCTGCACGCAGCGCTCAAGTCGGTGTTCCCGATCGTCAGCTACAACGGCTATGCCGCGCTCGAGTACGTCGGCTACAAGCTCGGCGAGCCGGTGTTCGACGAGCGCGAATGCCGCCAGCGCGGCATGAGCTACGGCGCGCCGCTGCGCGTGACCGTGCGCCTGGTGATCTACGACCGCGAGTCGTCGAACAAGGCCATCAAGTACGTGAAGGAGCAGGAGGTCTACATGGGCGAGATCCCGCTCATGACCGAGAACGGCACCTTCATCGTCAACGGCACCGAGCGCGTCATCGTCTCGCAGCTGCACCGTTCGCCCGGCGTTTTCTTCGACCACGACCGCGGCAAGACCCACAGCTCGGGCAAGCTGCTGTTCTCCGCGCGCGTGATCCCGTACCGCGGCTCGTGGCTGGACTTCGAGTTCGACCCGAAGGATGCGCTGTACACCCGCATCGACCGCCGCCGCAAGCTGCCGGTCAGCGTGCTGCTGCGCGCGCTGGGCTACTCCAACGAGGAGATGCTCAACGAGTTCTTCGAGATCAACACCTTCCACATCCTGCCCGAGGGCGAGGGCGTGCAGCTGGAGCTGGTGCCCGAGCGCCTGCGCGGCGAGACGCTGAACTTCGACCTGGCCGATGGCGACAAGGTGATCGTCGAGGCTGGCAAGCGCATCACCGCGCGCCACGTCAAGCAGCTGGAGGCCGCCGGCGTCGCCGCGCTGGCCGTGCCGGACGACTACCTGGTCGGTCGCGTGCTGTCGCACGACGTCATCGACGCCTCGACCGGCGAACTGATCGCGCTGGCCAACGACGAGATCAACGAGGACACCCTGCAGGCGCTGCGCAAGGCCGGCATCGAAGCGGTGGGCACGATCTGGACCAACGACCTCGATCGCGGTCCCTACCTGTCCAACACGCTGCGCGTGGACGCGACCAAGACCCAGCTCGATGCGCTGGTCGAGATCTACCGCATGATGCGTCCCGGCGAGCCGCCGACCAAGGACGCCGCGCAGAACCTGTTCCACAACCTGTTCTTCTCCTTCGAGCGCTACGACCTCTCGGCCGTGGGCCGCATGAAGTTCAACCGCCGCCTGGGCCGCCGCGAGGTGACCGGCGCCGCGGTGCTGTACGACGCCAAGTACTTCGCCGAGCGAAAGGACGAGGAGTCCGTGCGCCTGCGCGAGGCCTGTGGCGACACCTCCGACATCCTCGACGTGATCAAGGTCCTGACCGAGATCCGCAACGGCCGTGGCGTGGTGGACGACATCGACCACCTGGGCAACCGTCGCGTGCGTTCGGTGGGCGAGATGGCCGAGAACGTGTTCCGCGTCGGCCTGGTGCGCGTGGAGCGCGCCGTGCGCGAGCGCCTGACCATGGCCGAGGCCGATGGCCTGACCCCGCAGGAGCTGATCAACGCCAAGCCGGTCGCGGCCGCGGTCAAGGAGTTCTTCGGCTCATCGCAGCTGTCGCAGTTCATGGACCAGAACAACCCGCTGTCGGAAGTCACCCACAAGCGCCGCGTCTCGGCCCTGGGCCCGGGCGGCCTGACCCGCGAGCGCGCCGGCTTCGAAGTGCGCGACGTGCACCCGACCCATTACGGCCGCGTCTGCACCATCGAAACGCCTGAAGGCCCGAACATCGGCCTGATCAACTCGCTGGCGGTGTTCGCCCGCACCAACCGCTACGGCTTCCTGGAGACGCCGTACCGCAAGGTCGTGGACGGCCGCGTCACCGACGAGATCGAGTACCTGTCGGCGATCGAGGAGAACGAGTTCGTCATCGCGCAGGCCGACTCCCCGCAGGACGCCAAGGGCAACCTCGACGCGCAGTTCATCTCCTGCCGCTTCCAGGGCGAGAACCTGCTCAAGCCGCCGGCCGAGATCCACTACATGGACGTCTCGCCGATGCAGACCGTGTCGGTCGCCGCGGCGCTGGTGCCGTTCCTGGAGCACGACGACGCCAACCGCGCGCTGATGGGCGCCAACATGCAGCGCCAGGCCGTGCCGACGCTGCGTGCGCAGAAGCCGCTGGTGGGCACCGGCATCGAGCGCGCCGTGGCGCGCGACTCGGGCGTGACGGTGAACGCCCGCCGTGGCGGCGTGATCGAGCAGATCGACGCCGGCCGCATCGTGGTCAAGGCCAACGAGGACGAGATCGTCGGCGAGACCGATGCCGGCGTCGACATCTACAACCTGATCAAGTACACCCGTTCCAACCAGAACACCTGCATCAACCAGACTCCGCTGGTGAACGTGGGCGACGTGGTGGCGCGCGGCGACGTGCTGGCCGATGGCCCCTCGACCGACATCGGCGAGCTGGCCCTGGGCCAGAACATGCTGGTCGCCTTCATGCCTTGGAACGGCTACAACTTCGAGGACTCGATCCTGCTCTCCGAGCGCGTCGTCCAGGAAGACCGCTACACCACGATCCACATCGAGGAACTGACGGCCGTCGCCCGCGACACCAAGCTGGGGCCGGAGGAGATCTCGGCCGACATTCCCAACGTCTCCGAGCAGGCGCTCAACCGCCTCGACGAGTCGGGCGTGGTGTACATCGGCGCCGAAGTGCGCGCCGGCGACATCCTGGTCGGCAAGGTCACGCCCAAGGGCGAGAGCCAGCTGACCCCGGAAGAGAAGCTGCTGCGCGCGATCTTCGGCGAGAAGGCCTCGGACGTGAAGGACAGCTCGCTGCGCGTGCCCCCGGGCATGGACGGCACCGTCATCGACGTGCAGGTCTTCACCCGCGACGGCATCGAGAAGGACAAGCGCGCGCGCCAGATCGAGGAATCCGAGGTCAAGCGCGTCAAGAAGGACTTCGACGACCAGTTCCGCATCCTCGAGGCTGCCATCTACGACCGCCTGCGTTCGCAGCTGCTGGGCAAGGTCGCCAACGGCGGCCCGGGCGTGAAGAAGGGCGACACGGTGACCTCGCTGGTGCTCGACGGGCTGAAGAAGTCCGACTGGTTCCAGCTGCGCATGAAGGACGAAGACGCCTCCGACGCGATCGAGCGCGCGCAGAAGCAGATCGAGATCCACGAGAAGGAGTTCGAGAAGCGCTTCGCCGACAAGCGCGGCAAGATCATGCAGGGCGACGATCTCGCGCCGGGCGTGCTCAAGATGGTCAAGGTCTACCTGGCCGTGAAGCGCCGCATCCAGCCCGGCGACAAGATGGCCGGCCGCCACGGCAACAAGGGTGTGGTGTCGACGATCGTGCCGGTCGAGGACATGCCGCACATGGCCAACGGCGAGACGGTCGACATCGTGCTCAACCCGCTGGGCGTGCCGTCGCGTATGAACATCGGCCAGATCCTGGAGACGCACCTGGGCTGGGCGGCCAAGGGCCTCGGCCGCAAGATCGACGCGATGCTGCAGGCGCAGGCCAAGGTGGCCGACCTGCGCAAGTTCCTCGACGAGATCTACAACCACGACAAGGAGCTGGTCGCCCAGCGCGTCGACCTCAGGCAGTTCAGCGACGAGGAACTGATCACCCTGGCCAAGAACCTCACCGACGGCGTGCCGATGGCCACCCCGGTGTTCGACGGCGCCAGCGAGGCCGAGATCAAGCGCATGCTCGAGCTCGCCGACCTGCCGACCGGTGGCCAGGCGCAGCTGTTCGACGGCCGTACCGGCGAGGCGTTCGAGCGCAAGGTCACGGTGGGCTACATGCACATGCTGAAGCTCAACCACCTGGTCGACGACAAGATGCACGCCCGTTCGACCGGCCCGTACTCGCTCGTCACCCAGCAGCCGCTGGGCGGCAAGGCGCAGTTCGGCGGCCAGCGCTTCGGTGAAATGGAAATGTGGGCGCTGGAAGCCTACGGCGCGGCCTACACCATGCAGGAAATGCTGACGGTGAAGTCCGACGACGTGCAGGGCCGCAACCAGATGTACAAGAACATCGTCGACGGCGAGTACGAGATGGTCGCCGGCATGCCGGAGTCCTTCAACGTGCTGGTCAAGGAAATCCGCTCGCTGGCGATCAACATGGAGCTTGAGGAGCACTGAGGCACCGCGCGCGGGCAGGGCATGGCCCTTCCCGCGCGGGCAACGGACCGACCTCGACATCCTCAATCCTGGAGAAAGACATGAAAGACCTGCTCAACCTCTTCAACCAGCACCGTCCGACGCCGGACTTCGACGCGATCAAGATCGCGCTGGCGTCGCCGGACCTGATCCGTTCGTGGTCCTACGGCGAGGTGAAGAAGCCCGAGACCATCAACTACCGCACCTTCAAGCCCGAGCGCGACGGCCTGTTCTGCGCCGCGATCTTCGGCCCGATCAAGGACTACGAGTGCCTGTGCGGCAAGTACAAGCGCATGAAGCACCGCGGCGTGGTCTGCGAGAAGTGCGGCACGGAAGTGACGCTGGCCAAGGTGCGCCGCGAGCGCATGGGCCACATCGACCTGGCCTCGCCGGTCGCGCACATCTGGTTCCTCAAGTCGCTGCCCTCGCGCATCGGCCTGATGCTGGACATGACCCTGCGCGACATCGAGCGCATCCTGTACTTCGAGGCGTTCGTGGTCACCGAGCCGGGCCTGACCCCGCTCGAGCGCGGCCAGCTGCTCAATGAAGAGCAGTTCATGCAGATGCGCCAGGAGCACGGCGACGACTTCGACGCCGCCATGGGCGCCGAAGCCGTGTACGACCTGCTGCGCACGATCGACCTGCAGGCCGAGACGGTCAAGCTGAAGGAAGAGATCGCCGCCACGGGTTCGGAAACCAAGCTCAAGCGCCTCACCAAGCGCATCAAGCTGGTCGAGGCCTTCCTCGAGTCGGGCAACCGCCCCGAGTGGATGGTCATGACCGTGCTGCCGGTGCTGCCGCCGGACCTGCGTCCGCTGGTGCCGCTGGACGGCGGCCGCTTCGCGACCTCCGACCTCAACGACCTGTACCGCCGCGTCATCAACCGCAACAACCGCCTGCGCCGCCTGCTCGAGCTCAACGCGCCGGACATCATCGTGCGCAACGAAAAGCGCATGCTGCAGGAATCGGTCGATGCCCTGATGGACAACGGCCGCCGCGGCCGCGCCATCACCGGCACCAACAAGCGCCCGCTCAAGTCGCTGGCCGACATGATCAAGGGCAAGCAGGGCCGTTTCCGCCAGAACCTGCTGGGCAAGCGCGTCGACTACTCGGGCCGTTCGGTCATCGTGGTCGGCCCGACCCTGCGCCTGCATGAGTGCGGCCTGCCCAAGAAGATGGCGCTGGAGCTGTTCAAGCCATTCATCTTCGCCAAGCTGCAGCGCCGTGGCCTGGCCACGACGATCAAGGCCGCCAAGAAGCTGGTCGAGCGCGAAGAGGCCGACGTGTGGGACATCCTCGAAGAGGTGATCCGCGAGCACCCGGTGCTGCTCAACCGCGCCCCGACCCTGCACCGCCTGGGCATCCAGGCGTTCGAGCCGGTGCTGATCGAAGGCAAGGCGATCCAGCTGCACCCGCTGGTCTGCACCGCGTTCAACGCCGACTTCGACGGTGACCAGATGGCCGTGCACGTCCCGCTGAGCCTCGAGGCCCAGCTGGAAGCGCGCGCGCTGATGATGTCGACCAACAACATCCTCTCGCCCGCCAATGGCGAGCCGATCATCGTGCCTTCGCAGGACGTGGTGCTCGGCCTGTACTACATGACCCGCGCGCTGGAGAACACCCCGGGCGAGGGCATGGTGTTCGCCAACGTCGCCGAGGCGCGCCGCGCCTACGACAACAAGGTCGCCGGCCTGCACGCCAAGGTGAAGGTGCGCATCACCGAGACGGTGATCGACGAGGAAGGCAACCGCGAGAAGAAGACCTCGATCGTGGACACCACGATCGGGCGCGCGCTGCTGGCCGAGATCCTGCCCGAGGGCCTGCCGTTCGCGCTGGCCAACACCGAGCTGAGCAAGAAGAACATCCTGCGCCTGATCAACAGCTGCTACCGCCAGCTGGGCCTGAAGGACACGGTGGTGTTCGCCGACAAGCTGATGTACACCGGCTTCGGCTTCGCGACCCGGGCCGGCGTGTCGATCGGCATCGACGACATGACCATCCCCAACGAGAAGAAGGGCATCCTCGCCGAGGCCGAAGCCGAGGTGCTGGAGATCCAGCAGCAGTACCAGTCGGGCCTGGTCACCGCCGGCGAGCGCTACAACAAGGTGGTCGACATCTGGTCGCGCACGAACGAGCGCGTGGCCAAGGCGATGATGGACACCATCGGCACCGAGACCGTGACCAACGCCAAGGGCGAGCAGGTCGCGCAGAAGTCGATGAACTCGATCTACATCATGGCCGACTCCGGTGCGCGTGGTTCGCAGGCGCAGATCCGCCAGCTGGCCGGCATGCGCGGCCTGATGGCCAAGCCCGACGGCTCGATCATCGAGACGCCGATCACCTCGAACTTCCGCGAAGGTTTGAACGTCCAGCAGTACTTCATCTCGACCCACGGCGCCCGTAAGGGTCTGGCGGACACCGCGCTGAAGACCGCGAACTCCGGTTACCTGACCCGTCGACTGGTCGACGTGGCCCAGGACGTCGTGATCACCGAGACCGACTGCGGGACCATGAACGGCCTGACCATGACGCCGATCGTGGAAGGCGGCGACGTGGTCGAGCCGCTGCGCGACCGCGTGCTGGGCCGTGTCGTGGCCGAGGACGTGTTCCTGCCCGGCAACGACGAGGATCCGATCGTCACCCGCAACACCCTGCTGGACGAGGCATGGGTGCAGAAGCTGGAAGACGCGAGCGTGCAGTCGTTCAAGGTGCGCTCGACGATCACCTGCGAAAGCAGCTTCGGCGTCTGCGCGTATTGCTACGGCCGCGACCTGGGCCGTGGCCACATCGTCAACCTCGGCGAAGCGGTGGGCGTCGTCGCCGCGCAGTCGATCGGCGAGCCCGGCACGCAGCTGACCATGCGTACGTTCCACATCGGTGGCGCGGCCTCGCGTGCGGCTGCCATCGACAACGTGACGGTCAAAACCACCGGCTCGATCAAGTTCAACAACCTCAAGACGGTGCAGCACGCCAGTGGCAACCTGACCGTGGTCTCGCGTTCGGGCGAGCTGTCGGTGCTCGACGGCCACGGCCGCGAGCGCGAGCGCTACAAGCTGCCCTACGGCGCGACCATCACCGTCAAGGACGGCGCCGAGATCAAGGCCGGCCAGACCGTCGCCAACTGGGATCCGCACAACCACCCGATCGTCTCGGAAGTGGCGGGTTCGATCCGCTTCGTGGACTTCGTCGACGGCGTCACCGTCATCGAGAAGACCGACGAGCTGACCGGCCTGGCTTCGCGCGAGATCACCGATCCCAAGCGCCGGGGCTCGCAGGGCAAGGACCTGCGCCCGATCGTGCGGATCGTCGACAAGGACGGCAACGACCTCAACATCCCGGGCACCGACCTGCCGGCGCAGTACCTGCTGCCGCCGCGCTCGATCGTCAACCTGCAGGACGGCGCCCCGGTGGGCGTGGGCGACGTGGTCGCCAAGATCCCGCAGGAAGCCTCCAAGACCCGCGACATCACCGGTGGTCTGCCGCGCGTGGCCGACCTGTTCGAGGCGCGCAAGCCCAAGGACCCGGCGATCCTGGCCGAGAAGTCGGGCGTGGTCAGCTTCGGCAAGGACACCAAGGGCAAGCAGCGCCTGATCATCAAGGGCGCCGACGGCGAGGATCACGAGGAGCTGATTCCCAAGTACCGCCAGATCATCGTGTTCGAGGGCGAGCACGTGGAGAAGGGCGAGACCGTGGTGGACGGCGAGCCGAGCCCGCAGGACATCCTGCGCCTGCTGGGCGTGGAGCCGCTGGCCTCGTACCTGACCAAGGAAATCCAGGACGTCTACCGCCTGCAGGGCGTGAAGATCAACGACAAGCACATCGAGGTGATCATTCGCCAGATGCTGCGCAAGGTCGAGATCACCGACCCGGGCGACAGCCGTTACCTGGCCGGCGAGCAGGCCGAGCGCCAGCGCGTGATCGAGGAGAACCTCAAGCTCGCCGCCAGGAACGAGCTGCCGGTGCGCGCCGACCCGGTCCTGCTGGGCATCACCAAGGCCTCGCTGGCGACCGAGTCGTTCCTCTCGGCGGCCTCCTTCCAGGAGACCACCCGCGTGCTCACCGAGGCGGCCGTCCGCGGCACCCGCGACAACCTGCGCGGGCTCAAGGAGAACGTGATCGTCGGTCGCCTGATTCCGGCCGGTACCGGTCTGGCGTACCATACCCGCCGCCGGAACAGGGCGACGGGCTTGACCGAGTCGGAACTGGATGCGCTTGCGGGCGCGCCGGTGGAAGCTGCGGCCCCGGTCGCCGCCGATCCGTCCACGGTCATGATCGAGGACGCTCCGGCGGGCGACGCGGCGGACCAGGAGTCCAGCGCGAGCTGATTGCGTGACCCCGGCCCCCCTCGTGGGGGCCCCAGATCTCGAAATGAGGCGCAGGGAGCGCCTCGTTTTCGGCCCAGGATGGGCGGAAGCAGCGTTTTGGTCCGGCGGCGGCTCACCGCGGCGCGGGACCGGAAGCATGGCTTGCGTTGACGGTCGCCGTCAGCGCGGGCTATACTTTTTCGTCTCGGCAGGTCGGGTACTCCCGCCTGCCGTCGTTTTCACGAGGGCATCCGCCCCGAAACCCAAGAACCCCTGACCGATGGCAACGATCAATCAGCTGGTGCGCAAGCCGCGCAGCCCTGAAATCTACAAGAGCACGTCGCCCGCGCTGGCCAACTGCCCGCAGCGCCGCGGTGTGTGCACCCGCGTGTACACCACGACCCCGAAGAAGCCGAACTCGGCTCTGCGCAAGGTCGCCAAGGTGCGCCTGACCAACGGGTACGAAGTCATTTCGTACATCGGTGGCGAAGGCCACAACCTGCAGGAGCACAGCGTGGTGCTGATCCGCGGCGGTCGCGTCAAGGACCTGCCGGGCGTGCGTTACCACACCGTGCGCGGCTCGCTCGACGCCGCCGGCGTCGCCAAGCGCAAGCAGGCGCGTTCCAAGTACGGCGCCAAGCGCCCGAAGGCCTGAGGAAACTGAATCATGTCGCGTAAAGGCAATACTCCCCAGCGTTCGGTCCTGCCCGATCCCAAGCACGGCAGCGAGACCATCGCCCGTTTCATCAACATGGTCATGCAGAGCGGCAAGAAGTCCGTCGCCGAGAAGATCGTGTACGGCGCCATGGACGTCATCGGCGAAAAGAACCCCAACCCTCTGGACGTCGTCGAGAAGGCCCTGGGCAACGTGTCTCCGGCGGTCGAGGTGAAGTCCCGCCGCGTCGGCGGCGCCACCTACCAGGTCCCGGTCGAAGTGCGTCAGTCGCGCCGCATGGCGCTGGCGATGCGCTGGCTGATCGAGTCGGCGCGCAAGCGCGGCGAGAACTCGATGCCGCGCAAGCTGGCCGGCGAGCTGCTGGACGCTTCGGAAAGCCGCGGCGGCGCGATCAAGAAGCGCGAAGAAACGCACCGCATGGCGGATGCGAACAAGGCGTTCGCGCACTACCGCTGGTAATACCCACCACGTGGGGGCCGGGCTTCGGTCCCCGCGGCGCCAACGGCGCCACTTCGGCGGCAATGCCGCATGCGATGCCCGATGCCGCCGCCAGGCGGCATTCGGCCATTGAAGAAGCGAGTCCCTCGCGACGGTCCCCGCCAAGATGCGCGGACTTCCCACCGCATTGAATCTGAGGCATACCCCGTGGCCCGCACGACCCCCATCGAACGCTACCGCAACTTCGGCATCATGGCGCACATCGACGCCGGCAAGACGACGACGTCGGAGCGCATCCTGTTCTACACCGGCAAGAGCCACAAGATCGGCGAGGTGCATGACGGCGCCGCGACGATGGACTGGATGGAGCAGGAGCAGGAACGCGGCATCACGATCCAGTCGGCCGCGACCACGGCGTTCTGGAAGGGCATGGACAAGTCCATGCCGGAGCACCGTTTCAACATCATCGACACCCCCGGGCACGTCGACTTCACGATCGAAGTCGAGCGCTCGCTGCGCGTGCTCGACGGCGCCGTGTTCGTGCTGTGCGCGGTCGGCGGCGTGCAGCCGCAGTCCGAGACGGTGTGGCGCCAGGCCAACAAGTACCACGTGCCGCGCATCGCGTTCGTCAACAAGATGGACCGCACCGGCGCCAACTTCTTCAAGGTCCGCGACCAGCTCAAGGCGCGCCTGGGCGCGTTCCCCGTGCCGATGCAGGTGCCGATCGGCGCCGAGGACGGCTTCGAGGGCGTGGTCGACCTGCTCAAGATGAAGGCGATCCACTGGGACACCGCTTCCCAGGGCCTGAACTTCGAGTACCGCGAGATCCCGGCCGAGCTGCAGGCCCAGGCCGAGGAGGCGCGCGCCTTCATGGTCGAGTCCGCCGCCGAAGCCAGCGAAGAGCTGATGGACAAGTATCTCGAGGGCGGCGAGCTGACCGAGGACGAGATCGTCTTCGGCCTGCGCGAGCGCACCCTGAAGACCGAGATCGTGCCGATGTTCTGCGGCACCGCGTTCAAGAACAAGGGCGTGCAGGCCATGCTCGACGGCGTGGTCAAGCTGCTGCCGTCGCCGGTCGACGTGCCGGCGGTGAAGGGTGTGGACGTCGATGACGAGACCAAGGAGCTGACCCGCGAGTCCAGCGACAAGGCGCCGTTCTCCGCGCTCGCGTTCAAGATCATGACCGACCCGTTCGTGGGTTCGCTGACCTTCTTCCGCGTCTATTCCGGCACGCTCAACGCCGGCGACGCCGTGCTCAACTCGGTGAAGAACAAGAAGGAGCGCATCGGCCGCCTGCTGCAGATGCACTCCAACAACCGCGAAGAGATCAAGGAAGTGCTGGCCGGCGACATCGCCGCCGCGGTGGGCCTGAAGGACGTCACCACCGGCGACACGCTGTGCGCCCAGGACGCGCCGATCGTGCTCGAGCGCATGAGCTTCCCGGAGCCCGTGATCTCGATGGCGGTCGAGCCCAAGACCAAGTCCGACCAGGAGAAGATGGGCCTGGCGCTGGGTCGCCTGGCGCAGGAAGACCCCTCGTTCCGCGTCAAGACCGACGAGGAATCGGGCCAGACCATCATCTCTGGCATGGGCGAGCTGCACCTGGACATCATCGTCGACCGCATGAAGCGCGAGTTCAACGTGGAGGCCAACGTCGGCAAGCCGCAGGTGGCCTACCGCGAGACGATCCGCTCCAGCGACGTCAAGTCCGACTACAAGCATGCCAAGCAGTCGGGCGGCAAGGGCCAGTACGGCCACGTGGTGATCGAGATGTCGCCGATGACCGCCGAGGACCGCGTGAAGTACGCGGCCGAGATCAAGGACGATTTCCTGTTCCTCAACGAGATCACCGGTGGCGTGATCCCGAAGGAGTTCATCCCGTCGGTCGAGAAGGGCATGCGCGAAACCATCACCAGCGGTCCGCTCGCGGGCTTCCCGGTGGTGGGCGTGAAGGTGAAGCTGGTGTTCGGTTCGTACCACGACGTCGACTCGTCGGAAATGGCGTTCAAGCTGGCCGCGTCGATGGCGTTCAAGCAGGGCTTCGCGAAGGCGTCGCCGGCGCTGCTCGAGCCGATCATGAAGGTCGAGATCGTCAGCCCCGAGGACTACCTGGGCGACGTGATGGGCGACGTCAGCCGCCGTCGCGGCGTGCTGCAGGGCCAGGACGACAGCCCCTCGGGCAAGATCATCAACGCGATGATCCCGCTGGGCGAGATGTTCGGCTACGCGACCTCGCTGCGTTCGATGTCGCAGGGCCGCGCCACCTTCACGATGGAGTTCGACCACTACGAAGAAGCGCCGGCGAACATCGCCGAAGCGGTCATCAAGAAGGGTTGATTCCCGGTTCCGCGGCACGTCGTCCAGCGACGTGCCGCCCCATATCACTGAATTAAGCAATCCAGAGGTTACAGACCATGGCAAAGGGCAAGTTCGAGCGCACCAAGCCCCACGTGAACGTGGGCACGATTGGTCACGTTGACCACGGCAAGACGACGCTGACGGCGGCGCTGACGAAGATCGGTGCGGAGCGTTTCGGCGGCGAGTTCAAGGCCTATGACGCGATCGACGCGGCGCCGGAAGAGAAGGCGCGCGGCATCACGATCTCGACCGCGCACGTGGAATACGAGTCCCCGACCCGCCACTACGCGCACGTGGACTGCCCCGGCCACGCCGACTACGTGAAGAACATGATCACGGGTGCGGCGCAGATGGACGGCGCGATCCTGGTGTGCTCGGCCGCCGACGGCCCGATGCCGCAGACGCGCGAGCACATCCTGCTGGCCCGCCAGGTGGGCGTGCCGTACATCGTGGTCTTCCTGAACAAGGCGGACATGGTGGACGACGCCGAGCTGCTGGAGCTGGTGGAGATGGAAGTCCGCGAGCTGCTGTCCAAGTACGAGTTCCCGGGCGACGACACCCCGATCATCCACGGTTCGGCGCTCAAGGCGCTGGAAGGCGACCAGTCGGACATCGGCGTGCCGGCGATCATCAAGCTGGTCGAGGCGCTGGACACCTGGATCCCGGAGCCCGAGCGCGACATCGACAAGCCGTTCCTGATGCCGGTCGAGGACGTGTTCTCGATCTCGGGCCGTGGCACGGTGGTGACGGGCCGCATCGAGCGCGGCGTGATCAAGGTGGGCGAGGAAATCGAGATCGTCGGTATCCGTCCGACCCAGAAGACCACGGTCACGGGCGTGGAGATGTTCCGCAAGCTGCTCGACCAGGGCCAGGCGGGCGACAACGCCGGTCTGCTGCTGCGCGGCACCAAGCGTGACGACGTGGAGCGCGGCCAGGTGCTGTGCAAGCCCGGTTCGATCGCCCCGCACACCGAGTTCGAGGCCGAGGTGTACGTGCTGTCGAAGGACGAGGGTGGCCGTCATACCCCGTTCTTCAAGGGCTACCGCCCGCAGTTCTACTTCCGCACCACCGACATCACCGGCGCGGTGACGCTGCCGGAGGGCACGGAGATGGTGATGCCGGGCGACAACGTGAAGATGGTGGTGTCGCTGATCAACCCGGTGGCGATGGACGAAGGCCTGCGTTTCGCGATCCGCGAAGGCGGCCGCACGGTCGGTGCCGGCGTGGTGGCGAAGATCCTGAAGTAGTGCGGCGATCCCGTGCGCGCCTGGCGCGCACGGGGCCGGCGCGACCCGGATGCGGCAGGCTGCTTGCGCCGCATCGGGGGTCGGGGAGGGCGGCGATGCTGCGCCCCGGCCCGCTTCCTGGAAAAAGAGGCAAGCGCCCCTTGCATCGGCGGCGTGAAAGTCACATAATGCTCGACTCACCGCAGCAAAGCCTCTCGGGGCGGCGGCGGGACCGCGAAATGAGGGGCAGGACGCGCCTCGTTTTCGCCAGACAAGGATCTTGTCGCGCGGCAGGTGCTTCGCCCGTTCCGGAGGTTTCCGGGACATATAGGCGGGGCGTTTCGTCACGCTTGTGATCCACGTCTGGGCGGATCGGGAAACCGGTCTGCCCTGCTTTTTGTAGTCACCGCGGCTCCGGATGTGTTTTGTCCGGTGCCGGGGCCCCCCGATACGGGGTCCGGCGCACCCAGCCGCCGGGCCTGTCGCTCTTTCAACGAAGGAATTCCGTCATGGCGGACCAGAAAATCCGGATCCGGCTCAAGGCGTTCGATCACAGGTTGATCGACCGTTCGGCCAGCGAGATCGTCGAAACGGCAAAGCGGACCGGCGCGCAGGTGCGCGGCCCGATCCCGCTGCCCACCAAGATCGAGCGTTACACCATCCTGACGTCGCCGCACGTCGACAAGGATGCGCGTGACCAGTACGAAACCCGCACGCACAAGCGCGTGCTCGATATCGTCGACCCCAACGACAAGACCGTGGACGCGCTGATGAAGCTCGAGCTCGCGGCTGGCGTCGACGTCCAGATCAAGCTGACCTGAGGCCTGTAACCATGACCGCGAAGATTCATTCGTTGGGCATCGTCGGCCGCAAGGCCGGCATGAGCCGGGTGTTCACCGAAGACGGCAAGTCCGTGCCGGTGACCCTGATCGAAGCCACCCCCAACCGCATCACCCAGGTGAAGACCCTGGAGACCGACGGCTACAGCGCCGTGCAGGTCACCGCCGGCGTGCGCCGCGCCTCGCTGCTGACCAAGCCCGAAGCCGGCCATCTGGCCAAGGCCAAGGTCGAGTCCGGTCGCGGGCTGTGGGAACTGCGCGTGGCCGACGACAAGATCGCCGACTTCCAGGTCGGTGGCGAGATCAAGGCCGACATCTTCGAGGTCGGCCAGCTGGTCGACGTGCAGGGTGTCACCAAGGGCAAGGGCTTCCAGGGCACGATCAAGCGCTGGAACTTCAGCATGGGCGACGCGACGCACGGCAACTCGCTGTCGCACCGTTCGCCCGGCTCGATCGGCCAGCGCCAGACGCCCGGCCGCGTGTTCCCGGGCAAGAAGATGTCCGGCCACATGGGCGCCGAAACCCAGACCACGCAGCGCCTGCGCGTCGTGAAGGTCGACGCCGAGCGCGGCCTGATCGCGATCAAGGGCGCAGTCCCCGGCGCACCGGGTGGCGACGTCATCGTGCGTCCCTCGAGCAAGGCATAAGGAGAGATGACGATGGAACTCGCCATCAACGGTAGCAACGACAAACTGTCGGTCTCCGACGCGATCTTCGGCCGCGAATTCAGCGAGGACCTGGTCCACCAGGTCGTCGTTGCCTACCGCAACGCCGGTCGCGCGGGCACCAAGGCGCAGAAGACGCGCGCCGAGGTCAACGGCACCACCAAGAAGTCCAAGAAGCAGAAGGGCGGCGGCGCGCGTCATGGCGCCCTGACCGCGCCGATCTTCGTCGGCGGCGGCGTGACGTTCGCGGCCAAGCCGCGCAGCTTCGCGCAGAAGGTCAACCGCAAGCAGTATCGAGCCGCCATGGCGGTGATCCTGTCCGAGCTGACCCGCCAGGGCCGCATCACGGTCGTCGAGTCGTTCGACGTCGACGCGCCCAAGACCTCGGGCCTCGTGGCCAAGCTCAAGGATTTCGATCTGGGCAAGCGCCCGCTGATCGTCACCGAGGATGCTTCGGAAAACCTGTACCTGTCCGCGCGCAACCTGCCGTACGTCGAAGTGCGTGACGTGCAGGGGCTGGATCCGGTGTCGCTGGTCGGTGCCGACAGCGTGCTGGTCACCACCGAAGCGGTGAAGAAGATCGAGGAGTGGCTGGCATGAACGACGCCAAGCTCTATGAAGTGATTCGTGCGCCGCGCGTGTCGGAAAAGACCGCGCGACTGCAGGAAGTGTCCAACCAGTACGCTTTCGAAGTGGCGAAGGATGCGACCAAGGCCGATATCAAGGCTGCGGTCGAGAAGCTCTTCGACGTCAAGGTGCAGGCTGTCAATGTCGTCAACGTGAAGGGCAAGAACAAGTCCTTCCGTCAGCGCCAGGGCAGCCGTGGCAACTGGCGCAAGGCGTATGTGACGCTGGCCGAAGGCCAGTCGATCGACGTGATCAACGCGACGGCCTGAGGAAGCTCCCATGCCATTGATGAAATTCAAGCCAACGTCCCCCGGCCGCCGCAGCGCGGTCCGCGTGTCGACGCCCGACCTGCACAAGGGTGCGCCGCACGCGGCCCTCGTTGAGAGCCAGGGCAAGACCGGCGGCCGCAACCACCACGGCCGCATCACCACCCGCCACATGGGCGGTGGCCACAAGCAGCACTACCGCATCATCGACTTCAAGCGCGACAAGGAAGGCATCCCGGCGCGCGTGGAGCGGATCGAATACGATCCCAACCGCACCGCGCACATCGCGCTGCTGTGCTACGTCGACGGTGAGCGCCGCTACATCATCGCGCCCAAGGGCCTGAAGGCCGGCGACCAGGTGATCGCGGGCAACGATGCGCCGATCAAGGCGGGCAACACGCTGCCGCTGCGCAACATCCCGGTCGGCTCGACGGTGCATTGCATCGAGATGAAGCCGGGCAAGGGCGCCCAGATCGCCCGCGCCGCCGGCGCCGGCGTGCAGCTGGTGGCCCGCGAAGGCGTCTACGCGCTGCTGCGCCTGCGTTCGGGCGAGATGCGCCGTGTGCCGGCCGAGTGCCGCGCCACGATCGGCGAGGTCGGCAACGTCGAACACAACCTCGAGAAGCTGGGCAAGGCGGGCGCCAAGCGCTGGCGCGGCATCAAGCCGACCGTCCGCGGTGCGGCGATGAACCCCGTCGACCACCCGCACGGCGGCGGCGAGGCCAAGGCCGGGCAGGGCAACCCGCACCCGGTCACGCCGTGGGGCGTGCCGACCAAGGGTTACAAGACGCGCAAGAACAAGCGCACCCAGCAATTCATCGTGCGCGATCGCAGGAGTTAATCGGCCATGGCACGTTCACTGAAGAAGGGCCCGTTCGTGGACCACCACCTGATCAAGAAGGTGGAAGCGGCGGGCAATACCAAGAAGCCGATCAAGACCTGGTCGCGTCGTTCGATGATCCTGCCCGAAATGGTGGGCTTCACGATCGCCGTCCACAACGGCAAGAACCACATCCCGGTGTTGGTCAACGAGAACATGGTTGGCCACAAGCTCGGCGAATTCGCGTTGACGCGGACCTTCAAGGGTCACGGCGGCGACAAGAAGTCGGGCAGGTAAGGAGCGCACGATGGACAAGGCAAAACGAGCCAAGCACGAAGAAGCCAAGCGCGTGCGCACCGAGGCCAACAAGCGGACCGCCGTGCTGCGCACGGCCCGCATCTCGCCGCAGAAGGCGCGCCTGGTCGCAGACCAGGTCCGCGGCCTGCCGGCCGAGCGCGCGGTCAACCTGCTCAAGTTCTCCGACAAGAAGGCGGCTGCGCTGATCAAGAAGCTGGTCGAGTCGGCGATCGCCAACGCGGAAAACAACGCTGGTGCCGATATCGACGAGTTGAAGATCGCGACGATCACCGTCGACGAAGGTCCGCTGCTGAAGCGCTTCATGGCGCGGGCCAAGGGCCGCGGCACGCGCATCCTCAAGCGCACCAGCCACATCACCGTCGTCGTGGGAGAGGGCAAGTAATATGGGTCACAAAGTTCATCCCACCGGCATCCGCCTCGGCATCGCCAAGGACTGGAACTCCAAGTGGTATGCCGGCAAGAAGGAATACGCCGGGTACCTGACCGCCGACCTGAAGGTCCGCGAGATGCTGCGCAAGCGCCTCGCCGCCGCCGGCATCAGCAAGATCCTGATCGAGCGTCCGGCCAAGACGGCGCGCGTGACGATCCACACCGCCCGCCCGGGCGTGGTGATCGGCAAGCGCGGCGAGGACATCGAGAAGCTGCGCAAGGACGTCAGCGAGATGATGGGCGTGCCCGCCCACATCAACGTGACCGAGGTGCGCAAGCCCGAGCTCGACGCGCAGCTGGTCGCCGAGTCGATCGCGCAGCAGCTCGAGCGCCGCATCATGTTCCGTCGCGCGATGAAACGCGCCGTGGGCAATGCGATGCGCCTGGGTGCCCTGGGCATCAAGGTCAACGTCGCCGGCCGCCTCAACGGCGCCGAGATCGCGCGTTCGGAGTGGTACCGCGAGGGTCGCGTGCCGCTGCACACGCTGCGCGCCGACGTCGACTACGGCTTCGCCGAAGCCAAGACGACCTACGGGATCATCGGCATCAAGACCTGGATCTACAAGGGCGAGATCTTCGACTTCGCCCAGGTCGGCCAGGAGAAGCAGGACGACTCGCCGCGTGGCGAGCGTGGCGACCGCGGCGACCGTGAGCGTCCGCGTGGCCCGCGCCGTGACCGTGGCGACCGCGAGGCGAGGGACTAAACCATGTTGCAACCCAAGCGAACCAAGTACCGCAAGATGCACAAGGGCCGCAACGACGGCCTGGCGTGGAGCGGCAATGCCGTCAGCTTCGGCGAGTACGGCCTGAAGTCGACCGCCACCGGCCAGCTCACCGCGCGCCAGATCGAGGCCGGCCGCCGTTCCATCAGCCGCCACGTCAAGCGCGGCGGCAAGATGTGGATCCGGGTGTTCCCCGACAAGCCGATCACCAAGAAGCCGATCGAAGTCCGCATGGGCTCGGGCAAGGGTGCGGTGGAATACTGGGTCGCCCAGATCCAGCCCGGCCGCATGATCTACGAGATCGAGGGCGTGAGCGAGGAAGTGGCGCGCGAGGCGTTCCGCCTGGCCGCCGCCAAGCTCTCGGTGACCACCACTTTCGTGACCCGGACGGTGCGCTGATGGCGACGACCAAGGAACTGCGCGGCAAGTCCGCGGACGAACTGCAGAGCCACCTGCTGGACCTGCAGAAGGAGCGCTTCGCCCTGCGCATGCAGAAGGCGACCGGCCAGCTGACCAAGACCCACGAGGCTCGCCGCGTGCGTCGCGAGATCGCGCGTGTGAACACGCTGCTGTCGGCGAAGAAGTAAGGCATACGACCATGAACAACAGCGAAAAGAAGCAGAACACGGTCCAGGGCCGGGTGGTCAGCGACAAGATGGACAAGACGGTCACCGTCCTGGTCGAACGCAACGTCAAGCACGCGCTGTACGGCAAGTACATCCGCCGCTCGACCAAGCTGCACGCCCACGATGCCGACAACACCGCGAAGGAAGGCGACATCGTCCGCCTCGTGGAAGTGGCTCCCATTTCCAAGACCAAGAACTGGCGCGTGGTCGAGATCGTCGCCCGCGCGGCCGAGTAACGGAGGACGCTTCCCATGATCCAGATGCAGAGCCACCTCGATGTGGCGGACAACTCCGGTGCCAAGGAAGTGATGTGCATCAAGGTGCTCGGCGGCTCCAAGCGCCGTTACGCCGCGATCGGCGACATCATCAAGGTTTCGGTCAAGGACGCGATTCCGCGTGGCAAGGTCAAGAAGGGCGAGGTCTATGACGCCGTCGTGGTGCGCACCCGCAAGGGCGTGCGTCGTGCAGACGGCTCGCTGATCCGCTTCGACGGCAACGCCGCGGTGTTGCTCAACAACAAGCAGGAGCCGATCGGCACGCGCATCTTCGGGCCTGTGACCCGCGAGCTGCGTACCGAGAAGTTCATGAAGATCGTCTCGCTCGCTCCCGAAGTGCTGTGAGCGGAAGGACCAGACATGGCTAATCGAATCAAGAAGGGCGACCAGGTGGTCGTCATCGCGGGCCGCGACAAGGGCAAGACCGGCGACGTGGTGCGCGTGCTCGGCGACAAGGTCGTCGTGTCGAACATCAACATCGTCAAGCGTCACACCAAGCCCAACCCGCAGGCCGGCCAGCCCGGCGGCGTGATCGAGCGCGAGTCGCCGATCCACGTGTCGAACGTGATGCTCTTCAACCCTGCCACCGGCAAGGGCGAGCGCGTCGGTACCAAGGTGCTCGAGGATGGACGGCGGCTGCGCGTGTTCCGCTCGAGTGGCGAGGCGGTCTAACGACCCGCCTGATCCCCAGGAAAAAGACAATGACGACCCGTCTGGAAAAGTTCTACAAGGATGAAGTGGTGCCGAAGCTGATGCAGCAGTTCGGCTACGACAACATCATGCAGGTCCCGCGCCTGTCCAAGATCACGCTCAACATGGGCGTGGGCGAGGCTGCGGCCAACAAGAAGATCCTCGAGAACGCGACGGCCGACATGGCCCGCATCAGCGGCCAGAAGCCGCTGGTGACCAAGTCGCGCGTCTCGGTGGCATCGTTCAAGATCCGCGATGGCTGGCCGATCGGCTGCAAGGTCACCCTGCGTCGCGCCCGCATGTACGAGTTCCTCGACCGCCTGGTCAACGTCGCGCTGCCGCGCGTTCGCGACTTCCGCGGCGTGTCGGCCCGGTCCTTCGACGGCCGCGGCAACTACAACATGGGCGTGAAGGAGCAGATGATCTTCCCGGAGATCGACTTCGACCAGGTCGACGCAGTGCGCGGCATGGACATCGCGATCACCACCACCGCCAGGACCAACGCCGAAGCCAAGGCCCTGCTCGAAGCCTTCCGCTTCCCGTTCCGTAACTGAGGAAACTGACATGGCGAAGACCTCCATGGTCAACCGCGAGGCCAAGCGCGCGAAGCTGGCGAAGAAGCACGCCGCCAAGCGCGCCGAACTCAAGAAGATCATCTCCAGCCAGACTGCCGGCTACGAGGAGAAGATCGAGGCGGTGACCAAGCTGCAGAAGCTGCCGCGCGATTCGTCGCCGGCGCGTCAGACCACGCGCTGCGCGATCAGCGGACGTCCCCGTGGCGTGTACGCGAAGTTCGGCCTCGGCCGCAACATGCTGCGTCAGGCCACCATGCGCGGCGACGTGCCGGGCCTGCGCAAGGCCAGCTGGTAAGACCACCAGGCCCCGCCGACGGCGGGGCAGGGGCGCCGCCGGGGAGCCAGCCCGGCGGATGCGAGGGTGCGCCCCACAGGGCGCGCCAAGTCGTATATAATCGCCGGCTTGCCCGCGCAAGCGGGCGGCATATGGCACCCGGCCCTGCCGGGGACAATCCAGAACAGATTTTCGCGAAAGCGGATATCGGTGCACTCATAAGGAACTTCCATGAGCATGACTGATCCCATCGCCGACATGCTGGTCCGCATCAGGAATGCGGCCGCGGTTGGCAAGCCGACGGTGAAGATGCCGTCCTCCAAGACGAAGGTCGCCATCGCCAACGTCCTCAAGGCCGAGGGCTACATCGGCGAGCTGCGCGTGATCGAGAACGGCGCCAAGCCCGAGCTCGAGATCGTCCTCAAGTATTTCGAAGGCCGTCCGGTGATCGAGCAGATGAAGCGGGTTTCCCGCTCCGGTCTGCGCCAGTACCGCGGCAAGGACGCGCTGCCCAAGGTCCTCGGCGGCCTCGGCATCGCCATCATTTCCACCTCGAAGGGCATCATGACCGATGCGCAGGCGCGCCAGCAGGGCGTCGGCGGCGAGGTCCTGTGCTTCGTGGCCTAAGGGAGTAACGCACATGTCCCGCATTGCCAAGAAGCCGGTCGCCCTCCCGAAGGGCGTCGAGCTGAACACGCAGTCCGATTCGATCAGCGTCAAGGGCCCGAAGGGCACCCTGACCGTCGCCAAGCCGGCCGGCATCGAGGTCAGGATCGAGGACGGCAACGCGCTGCTCTCGGCCAACGATCCCTCGCAGATCGCCCTCACCGGCACCCTGCGCGCCATCGTCGCCAACATGGTGCACGGCGTGTCCCAGGGCTTCGAGCGCAAGCTCGATCTGGTCGGCGTCGGCTACCGCGCCGCCGCCCAGGGCAAGGACCTGAACCTGTCGCTGGGCTACTCGCACCCGGTCGTGTACAGCGCTCCCGAAGGCATCACCATCACCACGCCGACCCAGACCGAGATCCTGGTCGCGGGTGCCGACAAGCAGCTGGTCGGTGAGGTTGCCGCCAAGATCCGCGGGTTCCGTCCGCCGGAGCCCTACAAGGGCAAGGGCGTGAAGTACTCCGACGAAGTCATCATCCGCAAGGAAGCCAAGAAGGCGTAATGCGCGGCCCCGGCCCCAGGGCCGGACCCGCGCCAGCCGATCCGCTTCCCGCCACAGAGCATATCCATGGACAAGAAAACCGCCCGTCTGCGCCGCGCCAAGTCCACCCGCGCGCACATCCGCGAACTCGGCGTGCCGCGCCTGTCGGTGCTGCGCACCGGCCAGCACGTCTACGCCCAGGTGTTCAGTGCCGACGGCTCCGAGGTCCTGGCCGCCGCCAGCACCACGCAGGCCGGCGTGCGCGAAGGCCTCAAGAGCGGCAAGAACGCCGACGCCGCCGCCAAGGTCGGTCGTGCGATCGCCGAGAAGGCCCGTGAGGCTGGCATCGAGAAGGTCGCCTTCGACCGCTCGGGCTACCGCTACCACGGCCGCATCAAGGCGCTGGCCGATGCCGCCCGCGAGGGTGGCCTGCAGTTCTGATGTACCGGCGGGGCTGGTCCCCGCCGCTTGAAATACCGGTCGTGGACGCCATCCATGGCGAATCCTGTCGATGCACGACAGTCCGGCCCGGCCAGTCATGGCCGGGTGTTCGCCAGGGCGGCGCGGCAATGCCGCGCCGAGGTGCCTTGACTCACCTGCCGGTGCGGGCTGCACCGGGCGCTCCGCGGCTTATGTCCGCCGGATGCGATCCAACGCTCCAGACCACAACCATAAGCGGCCAAGCCGCAAATTTCCCTTTCCAACAGAGACATGGCAATGGCAGAGCAACGTGAATCCCGTGGGCGCGACCGCAATCGCGACCGGGAAGAGATCGACGATGGCATGATCGAGAAGCTGGTCGCGGTCAACCGCGTCAGCAAGACCGTCAAGGGCGGTCGCCAGTTCACCTTCACCGCGCTGACGGTGGTGGGCGACGGCAACGGCAAGGTCGGCTTCGGCTACGGCAAGGCGCGCGAAGTGCCGGTCGCGATCCAGAAGTCGATGGAGTACGCGCGCAAGAACATGAACAGCGTCGACCTCAACGGCGGCACCCTGTTCCACACGGTCAAGTCCGGCCACGGCGCGGCCCGCGTGTTCATGCAGCCGGCGTCCGAAGGTACCGGCGTGATCGCCGGCGGCGCGATGCGCGCCGTGCTCGAGGCGGTGGGCGTGAAGGACGTGCTGGCCAAGGCCACCGGTTCGCGCAACCCGATCAACCTGGTCCGCGCCACCGTCAAGGGGCTGTCGGAAATGCAGTCGCCTGCCCGCATCGCGGCCAAGCGCGGCAAGAAGGTGGAGGAGATCCTCAATGGCTAAGAACGAAGCCGCCGGCGGCACCGTCAAGGTGCGCCTGGTCAAGGGGCTGCGCGGCTCGCAGGCGAAGCATCGCCTGTCGGTGCGCGCGCTCGGCCTGAACAAGCTCAACGACGTCCGCGAACTGAAGGACAGCCCCCAGGTCCGTGGCCTGATCAACAAGGTCCACTACCTGGTCCGGGTGGAGGAGTAATCATATGAAGCTCAATACGCTCAGCCCCGCCGACGGCGCCCGCAAGGAGCGCACCCGCGTCGGTCGCGGTATCGGTTCCGGCCTCGGCAAGACCGCCGGCCGCGGCCACAAGGGTTCGTTCGCACGTTCGGGCAAGGGCAAGATCAAGGCCGGCTTCGAAGGCGGCCAGATGCCCATGCACATGCGCCTGCCCAAGGTCGGCTTCCGCTCCAAGCTCAAGGCCGACACCGCCGAGGTGTTCCTGTACCAGCTCGAGAAGCTGGAGGGCGACATCGACTTCGCCGCCCTGCGCGCGGCCAAGCTGGTGCCGAGCACCGCGAAGCAGGCGAAGGTCGTCAAGAAGGGCGAGGTCTCGAAGAAGATCGTGCTCAAGGGCCTGCTGGTGACGGCGGGTGCCCGCGCGGCGATCGAGGCCGCCGGCGGCCAGATCGGGGAGTAAGCAAAGCATGGCGCGAAGCGCGGGAGCGATGTCGGGTCTGGCCGGCGCGGGCAAGTTCACTGAACTGCGCCAGCGCCTGCTGTTCGTGCTCGGTGCGCTGATCGTCTACCGGGTGGGCTGTTTCATCCCGGTGCCGGGCGTGAACCCGGATGCGATGCTGCAGCTGATGGAGCGCCAGGAAGGCACCATCGTGGACATGTTCAACATGTTCTCCGGCGGTGCCCTGGAGCGCTTCAGCCTGTTCGCGCTGAACGTGATCCCGTACATCTCGGCCTCGATCGTCATGCAGCTGATGGTGCAGATCGTGCCGAGCCTGAAGGCCATCCAGAAGGAAGGCGAGTCGGGGCGGCGGCGGATCACGCAGTGGTCGCGCATCGGCGCGATCCCGCTGGCGATCTTCCAGTCGGCGGGCATCGCGATCGCCCTGCAGAGCCAGGGCGCGGGCAGCGGGATCCCGGTGGTGTACTCCCCGGGTCCCGGCTTCGTGATGACCGCGATCGTGGCGCTGACCGCCGGCACCATGTTCCTGGTGTGGCTGGGCGAACAGGTCACCGAGCGGGGCATCGGCAACGGCGTGTCGCTGATCATCTTCGCCGGCATCGTCGCGGGCCTGCCCTCGGCGGTGCTCGGCACGATCGAGGCGGCGCGCAATGGCGACATCAGCCCGATCGCGGTGATCATGATCGCGCTGATCGTGGCGGTGTTCACCTACTTCGTGGTGTTCGTCGAGCGTGGCCAGCGGCGGATCACGGTGAACTACGCGCGGCGCCAGGGTGGCCGCAATGCGTACATGAACCAGACCTCGTTCCTGCCGCTCAAGCTGAACATGGCGGGCGTGATCCCGGCGATCTTCGCCTCGTCGATCATCATGTTCCCGGCTACCGCCACCACCTGGTTCGGCCAGGCCGGTTCGGCGCAGTGGCTGCAACGCGTTGCCCAGGCGCTGTCCCCGGGCGAACCGCTGTACATCCTGCTGTATGCGGGCCTGATCGCCGGTTTCGCGTTCTTCTACACGGCGCTGGTGTTCAATTCGCAGGAAACCGCGGACAACCTGAAGAAGTCGGGCGCGCTGGTGCCGGGCATCCGCCCGGGCAAGGCCACCGCCGAGTACATCGACGGGGTGCTGACCCGCCTCACGGCCGCCGGCGCCGCCTACCTGGTGCTGGTCTGCCTGCTGCCGGAGTTCATGCGGGCCGAGCTCAACGTGTCGTTCTACTTCGGCGGCACCTCGCTGCTGATCGTGGTGGTGGTGGTGATGGACTTCATCGCACAGATCCAGGCCCACCTCATGTCGCACCAGTACGAGAGCCTGCTGAAGAAGGCGAACCTGAAGGGCGGTTCGAGGACGCGCTAAGGCGCGCCTCGCGGATGTCCGGCCAGGAGGGTCGGGCAGGACGATTCCACGCCGCCATGGCTGGCAGGCGCGGCGTCCAGGGCCAGGCGGCGCAGGGTGCGCCGCGCGGCCAGGCCAGGAAGGCGGATGAATTCACGCCGGCGCGGAGCACAGCCTCCCCCGGCACGATGGGCGACCCCTGCGGCAGTCCCGCGCGGGGGTGGATCCGGGCCGTTCGCGCACCAGAGTAGTGCGCGGGGCCGGGCGGGGGAGACCCCGACCGGCCAGTCCGGATCCATCGCCGGAGCATGGGCACACTCCCCATGCCGGGCCGAAGGCACCCCAGGTGCCGTCGGCTTCCAAGAAACCCGGGACCCTGTTAGAATTTCGTGTTCACTTCGCCGGTTACCACCCGTTTCCGGCCGACCAACCAGTTGGAGATCCGCGCATGGCGCGTATTGCAGGTGTCAACCTGCCTGCCCAGAAGCACGTCTGGGTTGGGCTGCAAAGCATCTACGGCCTCGGCCGTACCCGTTCCAAGCTCGTCTGCGAAGCCGCAGGCGTGCCCTCGAACACCAAGATCCGCGACCTGTCGGAGCCTGAAGTCGAGCGCCTGCGCGCCGAAGTCGGCAAGTACGTGGTCGAGGGCGACCTGCGCCGCGAGGTCGGCATGGCGATCAAGCGCCTGATGGACCTGGCCTGCTACCGCGGCCTGCGTCACCGCCGCGGCCTGCCGCTGCGTGGCCAGCGCACCCGGACCAATGCCCGGACCCGCAAGGGCCCGCGCAAGGCCATCAGGAAATAAGGAACCGACCCCATGGCCAAGCCAGCTGCCAAGCAGAAGAAGAAGATCAAGCGCGTCGTCACCGACGGCATCGCCCACGTCCACGCTTCTTTCAACAACACCATCATCACGATCACCGACCGCCAGGGCAACGCGCTCTCGTGGGCGACCTCGGGCGGCGCGGGCTTCCGCGGTTCGCGCAAGTCGACCCCGTTCGCCGCGCAGGTTGCCGCGGAGAAGGCGGGCAAGGATGCGCTGGACTACGGCGTGAAGTCGCTGGAAGTCCGTATCAAGGGCCCGGGTCCGGGTCGTGAGTCGGCCGTGCGTTCGCTCAACAACGTCGGCTACAAGATCACCAACATCATCGACGTGACGCCGATCCCGCACAACGGGTGCCGTCCGCCGAAGAAGCGTCGCGTCTAAGGGAGCGATAAGAAATGGCTCGTTACATCGGTCCCACCTGCAAGCTCGCGCGCCGCGAAGGCGCCGACCTCTCGCTCAAGTCCCCGACCCGCGCGCTCGACTCCAAGTGCAAGCTCGAGCAGAAGCCCGGCCAGCATGGCGCCGGCACCGGCGCGCGTCGCAGCAAGCTCTCCGACTACGCCCTGCAGCTTCGCGAGAAGCAGAAGGTCAAGCGTATCTACGGCCTGCTGGAGCGTCAGTTCCGCAACTACTACAAGAAGGCGTCCAACAAGAAGGGCAACACGGGTGAGAACCTGCTGCAGCTCCTCGAGACGCGCCTGGACAACGTCGTGTACCGCATGGGCTTCGCGGTGACCCGTCCGTCGGCCCGCCAGCTGGTGTCGCACCGTGGCGTCACGGTGAACGGCAAGCCGGTCAACCTGCCTTCCTACCAGGTGAAGGCGGGCGACGCGATCGCGCTGTCGGAGAAGGCGCAGAAGCAGATGCGCGTCCAGGAGGCGTTGAACGTCTCGTCCAGCATGGACCTGTCGCCGTCGTGGGTCGAAGTCGACCAGAAGAAGTTCAGCGGCGTGTTCAAGGCGGTCCCCGATCGCGGCGACCTGCCTGCCGACATCAACGAAGCGCTGATCGTCGAGCTGTACTCGAAGTAAGGACTGGCGGCGGGTCATCCCGCAGCACCAGCAACAACTCCCCCGGCCCGTGCCTGCGCACGGGCCACCCCTTTGGCAGCAAGCAAAGGGGCTCCAAACGTCCAGGGCAGCGCGTCGACGGATGCGGCCGCCCTGCAGGAGACGCTACGAATATGACTGTTACCGCCAACCAGGTCCTGCGCCCCCGTGGTCCCCAGATCGAACGCCTCTCCGGGAATCGCGCCAAGGTCGTGATCGAGCCGCTCGAGCGCGGCTATGGCCACACGCTCGGCAATGCGCTGCGCCGCGTGCTGCTGTCGTCGATCCCGGGCTTCGCGATCACCGAGGTGGAGATCGACGGGGTGCTGCACGAGTACAGCACGATCGAAGGGCTGCAGGAGGACGTGCTCGAGGTCCTGCTCAACCTGAAGGACGTCGCCATCCGCATGGGCACGGGCGAGAGCTCGACCCTCACCCTGAGCAAGAGCGGCCCGGGCGTCGTCACCGCCGCCGACATCAAGACCGACCACAACGTCGAGGTCCTCAATCCCGACCACGTGATCGCGCACCTGACCAAGGACACCCAGCTCAACATCCGGCTGAAGATCGAGCGTGGTTTCGGCTACCAGCCGGCCGCTGCGCGCCGTCGCCCGGATGAGGAGACCCGCGCCATCGGTCGCCTGATGCTCGATGCCTCGTTCTCGCCGGTCCGCCGCGTGGCCTATGAGGTCGAGGCGGCGCGCGTCGAACAGCGCACCGACCTGGACAAGCTGGTCCTGGACATCGAGACCAACGGCACGATCGATGCCGAGGAAGCCGTGCGCACCGCCGCCGACATCCTCACCGACCAGCTGTCGGTGTTCGGCGACTTCACCCACCGCGACCGCGGCGGCCAGAAGGCGGCGACGCCGGGCGTCGACCCGATCCTGCTGCGCCCGATCGACGATCTGGAGCTGACCGTGCGCTCGGCCAACTGCCTCAAGGCCGAGAGCATCTACTACATCGGCGACCTGATCCAGAAGACCGAAGTCGAGCTGCTCAAGACCCCCAACCTCGGCAAGAAGTCGCTCACCGAGATCAAGGAAGTCCTGGCGCAGCGCGGCCTGTCGCTGGGCATGAAGCTCGAGAACTGGCCGCCGGCCGGCGTCTCGGCTCACGGCATGCTGGGCTGAGGCAGCGCGCCTGCGGGCCATTGGCCCGCGCGCTGCCGAACGACCGGCCAGGGACGGCCGGGCCGGCTTCACCGGAGCCGCCGCAGCGCGGCCAGGGATCGCGGCGAACGGATCCACAGCAGCACAGTTCACCTCGCAGCAACTCCGCCGACGGGCTGAAGCCCGCGGCACGACCGGCAAGGGATGCCGGCAAGGACCATCCGCAGTCCGCATACAACGCCGGGAAGGCGACACAGACGTACACGGCTCCACCCTTCATTCTTCAAAGGAATCCCGACCATGCGTCACCAGAAAGCCGGCCGCAAGTTCAACCGCACCAGCGCCCACCGCCAGGCGATGTTCTCCAACATGGCCGCATCGCTGTTCAAGCACGAGCTGATCAAGACCACCCTGCCCAAGGCCAAGGAACTGCGCCGCGTCGCCGAGCCGCTGCTCACCCTGTCCAAGGTCGACAGCGTCGCCAACCGCCGCCTCGCCTTCTCGCGCCTGCGCGACAAGGAAGCCGTGGGCAACCTGTTCACCACCCTGGGCCCGCGTTACGCCAACCGTCCGGGCGGCTACCTGCGCATCCTCAAGTGCGGTTTCCGCGCTGGCGACAATGCGCCGATGGCCTACGTCGAGCTGGTCGACCGTCCGCAGGCCGCCGCCGAGTAAGCGCGCCGCGCCATGCATGACACCAGGAACCCCGGCCAGCGCCGGGGTTCCTGCTTTTCGCGGCCGTGAGATCGCAGCGGCTGCGGTCGCGCGGAGGCGTCGACATCCGCTCGCACGGTGCGACGGGCGCGTCGCTGCGGCATCTTCCGATGCGAACCGCATCGGCGGTGCGGGGCAGGCACGCGCTCGGCGGGCGCGCACGCGTCGCCCGCCGCCGTCCTCGCGCCAGGGTGGCGCGGCTGCCGCCAGCGGCGATAATGCGGCTCCGCACCCTGATGCCGCAGGCGCCCATGAATCCATTCCGCTGGTCCTTCCGTATCCAGATGCTGGCGGGCGCCGCCGTCTGCTTCGCCTTGATCGGGTTCGCGATCTACAGTCAGTTCGCGTGGGGGCTGGAACCGTGCCCGCTGTGCATCTTCCAGCGCATCGCCTTCGCCGCACTGGGCATGGTGATGCTGGCGGCGGGCCTGCACGCGCCCCGCGGCGCATCCGGCAGGCGGGCCTGGGGCGTGCTGGCGCTGGCCGCCGCGGCGGTGGGAGCCGGCATCGCCGGGCGCCATGTCTGGCTGCAGATGTTTCCGCCCGAGATCCCTGCCTGCGGGGCGCCGTTCGCGTTCATGCGCGAGACGATGGATACGACTGGCCTGATCCGGCAGGTGCTCGTGGGCACCGGCGACTGCGGCACCATCGACTGGACCTTCCTCGGCCTGTCGATGCCGTGGTGGAGCCTGGTGTGGTTCGTGCTGCTTGCCGCATGGGGCCTGCAGGCGGGTTTCCGCCGGCGTCGCTGAATACGGGTTCCGTTGCAGCTGAAATTGACGCGTCGCAGCAGGCGGCGCACCATGCGCTTTCGTACAGGGCACCCCCATGCAAAGCGCAGATCGCACTCTCCAGGCCGTCAATCTTCCCGCCCAGTGGCATCCAGGCAGCTGGCGTTCGCGCCCTGCGCTGCAGTTGCCGGTGTACCCGGATGCTGATGCGCTGGCGGAGGTGCAGGACGAGCTCCGGCAACTGCCGCCGCTGGTGACCTCGCGCGAGATCCTGACCCTCAAGCAGCAGCTCGCCGAGGCGCAGGAAGGCAAGCGCTTCCTGCTGCAGGGCGGCGACTGCGCGGAGAACTTCCGCGAATGCAAGCCCGACATCATTTCCAACCGGCTCAAGGTGCTGCTGCAGATGAGCCTGGTGCTGGTGCACGGCATGAAGCTGCCGGTGGTGCGCGTGGGCCGTTTCGCCGGGCAGTACGCCAAGCCGCGGTCGGCCGATACCGAGGTGCGCGATGGCATGGAGCTGCCGAGCTACCGCGGCGACATCGTCAACGGACCCGCGTTCACCGCCGAGGCGCGCATCCCCGATCCGCGGCGCATGGTCAAGGCGCACGCGCGTTCGGCCATGACGATGAACTTCGTGCGTTCGCTGATCGATGGCGGCTTCGCCGACCTGCATCATCCCGAGTACTGGGGCCTGGGCTGGGTGAACCAGGCGCCGCTCGCCGGCGAATACCAGAAGATGGTCGCCGGCATCGGTGACGCGGTGCGGTTCATGGAGACGCTGGCCGGGCGCCAGATCCACAGCCTCAACCGGGTCGACTTCTACACCTCGCACGAGGCCTTGCTGCTGCCCTACGAGGAGTCGCAGACGCGCCAGGTGCCGCGCCAGTGGGGCTGGTTCAACCTGAGCACGCATTTCCCGTGGGTCGGGATGCGCACCGCGGCGCTCGACGGTGCGCACACCGAGTATTTCCGCGGCATCCGCAACCCCGTCGCGGTCAAGGTCGGCCCCTCGGTCACGCCCGACGAGCTGCTGCGACTGATCGACGTGCTCAATCCCGACGACGAACCGGGCAGGCTCGGCCTGATCCACCGCATGGGCGCGACGCAGGTGGCGGCGAAGCTGCCGGCCCTGCTCGAGGCGGTGCGGCGCGAGGGCCGCCGCGTGCTGTGGATCTGCGATGCCATGCACGGCAATACCGAATCCACCAGCAACGGCTACAAGACCCGCAGGTTCGACAACATCCGCAGCGAGATCGAACAGTCGTTCGACATCCATGCCGCGGCCGGCACGCGCCTGGGTGGCGTCCATCTGGAGCTGACGGGCGAGGATGTCACCGAGTGCACCGGTGGCGCGCGCGACCTGACCGAGCTCGATCTGGAGCGCGCCTACCATTCCACCGTGGATCCGCGCCTGAACTACGAGCAGGCCCTGGAAACGGCGATGCTGATCGTGCGCAAGCACGCCCAGCTCAATCCGCCGCTCAGCGCCTGACCGGCGACGGCGTGGGCGGGTCCCGCGCCGCCGCTCAGCGACGCCGCCGCCACAGGTCGCGGCCCAGCACCGCGACCGCGACCAGGTTCACCGCGAGGACCGACAGCGCGACCCAGCCCGGGTGGCGCAACAGGGCCTGCACCTCGAACGGCAGGTAGAGCGCGGCCGACACGCAGCCGAGCCAGGATGCCCAGGCGCGCGCGCGCCACAGGCCCCACGCCTCGAGCAGGCGCAACAGGGCGTAGGCCGCGACCGCGAGCACGGCCAGCCGCACCGAGTGGTCGTTGATCCCGCTCGTCAGCCAGGCCGGCGGCACGAGGACCTGCCCGCCATGCAGCCGCGACAGCAGCGAAAGCGCGCCGTGTTGCAGGTGCGCCGGTCCAGCGAGCAGCAGCGCGCCGGCCCCGGCCAGCGACAGCACGCCCTTGACGCCTTCGAACAGCGCCACCGCGCGCAACTCCGGGCGCGGCTCGTCCGCCGCCGATCTGCCTGCGATGTGGGGCGGCATGTCCATCCTTCAGAACAGTCCCGGCTGGTCCGGGGGCGGTAGCGGTAGCCCCTGCCCACGCAATCGCCATTCGCCGAGCGCCTCGTAATGGCCGCCGGCGTTGAGCAGCAGTTCGAAGCACTCTACGCGCAGCGGCGCGCCGGCGCAGTCGACCGTGTCCAGCCAGGTCTGCGCCTCCAGGCCCCGCTCGAGGTAGGCGAGGGTGACGTGCGGCCGGGTGGTCGCCTGCTGCGGGCGGATCCCGCAGGCGCGCGCTGCGTCGCGCGTGGCGTCGCACAGGGCCTGCAGCGCGGGGCAGGGCTGGGGCAGGGCGACGACGGCGCCCGACTGCCGCCAGTAAGCCACGCGTTCGATGGTGAAGGCGTGCGGCGGAATGCGCGCCGCCACCGCAGCGAAGGCGTCCAGCAGGGCCGGTGATACGAGATGGCGCAGGTTTGCGCCGAGGAAACACAGGGTCGCGTGCCACCGGTCGACGCGGCGGCGTTGCAGCCTCGGACCGTCTTGCGGACGCGCGGCGGCGATCGCATCGGCGATCGCCGCCAGCCGTCCCCGCCCGTCGGCATCTGGCCGCCAGCCGGGGAACAGCGCCTGGCTCACGCCGCGCGGCTGGCCCGCTTGCGGTCGCTCTCGGTGAGCAGCTTCTTGCGCAGGCGGATCTCCTTGGGGGTGATCTCGACCAGCTCGTCGTCGTCGATGAAGTCCAGCGCCTGCTCGAGCGAGAACTTGATCGCGGGCGACAGCTGGATCGCATCGTCCTTGCCCGAGGCGCGCATGTTGGTCAGCGGCTTGGGCTTGATCGCGTTGACGGTCAGGTCGTTGTCCTTGGAATGGATGCCGACCAGCTGGCCTTCATAGACATTGTCGCCCTCGGCCGCGAACAGCTTGCCGCGGTCCTGCAGCGGCCCGAGCGAGTAGGCCGGGGTGGTGCCGGCCGCGTTGGCGATCATCACGCCGTTCTGGCGCTTGGCGATCGCGCCCTGTTCCTTCGGGCCGTAGTGGTCGAACACGTGGAACAGCAGGCCGCTGCCTGAGGTCAGCGTCTTGAACTCGTTCTGGAAGCCGATCAGGCCTCGCGCCGGGATCATGTAGTCCAGGCGGACCCGGCCCTTGCCGTCCGATTCCATGTTCTTGAGCTGCGCCTTGCGCATGCCCAGCTTCTCCATCACGCCGCCCTGGTGGATCTCCTCCACGTCGACGACGAGCTGCTCGATCGGCTCCATCAGCTGGCCGTCGATCTCCTTGATGATGACTTCCGGACGCGAGACGGCCAGTTCGAAACCCTCGCGGCGCATGTTCTCGATCAGCACCGACAGGTGCAGTTCGCCGCGGCCGGACACGAGGAACTTGTCGGCGTCCTCGAGCTGCTCCACGCGCAGGGCCACGTTGTGCACGGCCTCGCGCTCGAGCCGGTCCTTGATCTGGCGGCTGGTGAGGAACTTGCCGCCCGACAGGTCCTTGTTGCCGGCGAAGGGCGAATTGTTGACCTGGAAGGTCATCGAGATCGTGGGCTCGTCGACGGTCAGCGCGGGCAGCGCCTCGGGCGTGTCGAGCGCGCACACGGTGTCGGAGATGGTCAGGTCGGCGATGCCGGAGATGGCGACAATGTCGCCGGCCTGCGCGGTCTCCTGCTCGATGCGCTCCAGGCCCATGAAGCCGAGCACCTGCAGCACCTTGCCCTGGCGCTTCTTGCCTTCGCGGTCGATCACCACCACCGGCATGTTCTTCTTGACCGTGCCGCGCTGGACGCGGCCGATGCCGATCACGCCGACGAAGCTGTTGTAGTCGAGCTGGCTGATGCGCATCTGGAACGCGCCTTCCAGGTCCACCGGCGGCGCCGGCACGTGCTCCATGATCGCCTCGTACAGCGGGGTCATGTCGCCTTCGCGCACGTCCTCGGTCAGGCCGGCGTAACCGTTCAGGCCCGAGGCGTAGATGATCGGGAAGTCCATCTGCTCGGGCGTCGCGCCGAGGCGGTCGAACAGGTCCCAGACCTGCTCGACGACCCACTCGGGACGCGCGCCGGGGCGATCGACCTTGTTGATCACCACGATCGGCTTGAAGCCCATTGCGAAGGCCTTCTGGGTGACGAAGCGCGTCTGCGGCATCGGCCCGTCCATCGCGTCCACCAGCAGCAGCACCGAGTCGACCATCGACAGCACGCGCTCGACCTCGCCGCCGAAGTCGGCGTGCCCGGGGGTGTCGACGATATTGATGCGGTTGCCCTGCCAGGTGATGGCGGTGTTCTTGGCCAGGATGGTGATGCCGCGTTCCTTCTCCTGGTCGTTGCTGTCCATCACCCGCTCGGCGAGGACGGTGCGTTCGTTCAGGGTCCCCGACTGCTTGAGCAACTGGTCGACGAGGGTGGTCTTGCCGTGGTCGACGTGGGCGACGATGGCGATGTTGCGCAGGCGTTGGATGGACATGGATTCGGAGGTCGGGTCATCCGCACACACTGCCGGCTGGAAGGGGCAGGGCGCGAGAGGGTGGAAGGGAAGCGGGCTATTATATGGGGTCAAGCGCCCGGTCCGGGCCTCTGGAGCTGAATACATGAGCCTGATTGCCGTTTTCGACACCGACCGGGGCCCGATCCGGGTCGAACTTTTCGCCGACAAGGCGCCGCTGACGGTCGCCAACTTCGTCAACCTCGCCAGGCGCGGGTTCTACGACGGCCTGACCTTCCACCGCGTGATCCCGGACTTCATGATCCAGGGCGGCTGCCCCAAGGGCACCGGCACCGGCGGCCCGGGCTACCGCTTCGAGGACGAGACCGCCAACGGCGTGAAGCACGAGCGCGGCGTGCTGTCGATGGCCAACGCCGGCCCCAATACCAATGGCAGCCAGTTCTTCATCACCCATATCAAGACCGACTGGCTGGACGGCAAGCACACCGTATTCGGCAAGGTCATCGAGGGCCTGGACGTGGTGGACGCGGTGAAGCAGGGCGACGTGATCAAGTCGGTGAAGATCGAGGGCGACGCGGATGCCGCACTGGCCGCGAAGGCCGACCGCGTGGCCGAGTGGAACGCGATCCTGGCGGCCTGAATCCATCCGGCGCCCCTTCCTGCGCGCAGGCAGGGGCGTGGACGCCGCCGGCCCCTGCGGTCGCCCGATGACAGCCGGGGCGGCCGCGTAGGGAGCAATGGAAACAGTGGCTTGCGCGAGGCCTGCGGGCCGCGCAGCCGGGGTCGCGTGCTAGAATTGGCGGCTTGAAACCGGCCCCGGACTGGCGCCGGGACGTGCCCCTTCCGCACTTCGAGAGCCTTCGCGATGCCGCAACTCGCCCAACGCATGGGCCGCGCCAAGCAGAGCGCG
>Ga0233380_1000054_pt1 | contig 75668 bp, 72 predicted proteins | sample ElkDunMinimDraft_9_FD_191541 | JGI IMG/M metagenome (GOLD analysis project Ga0233380, IMG submission 191541) | Fecal eukaryotic communites from dung pellets of Tule Elk in California, USA - Elk Dung F36 | ecosystem: Host-associated > Mammals > Digestive system > Large intestine > Fecal | place... | reverse complement strand
GGGTTGAACGCACCGATGCCTTGGGCAATCGCGGCGCGCTGCGAGCCTATCCGCCGCGGATGATCCACATGCTTGCGGGCAACTCGCCAACCGGGTGCATCTCGTCGATTGCGCAGGGCGCGCTGGTCAAGGCTGTCAACGTCTTCAAGATGCCCTCAAGCGATCCGTTCACCTGCGTTGCGATGCTGCGCACGATGGCGGACATCGATCCCAGTCATCCGGTCGTCCGCTCCATGTCGGCAGTCTATTGGCGAGGCGGCGATGAAGAGGTCGAGCGAACGCTGTATCGCCCGCAATATTTCGACCGGATCGTGGCCTGGGGTGGCGGTGAGGCTATCCAGAATGTCATCCGGTATCTCGGCCCCGGCCTGCAACTGGTGTCGTTCGATCCCAAGACGTCGATCTCCATGATCGGCCGCGAGGCCTTCGGTTCACCGGAAGCGATTGCCGAAGTGGCAGAGCTTACCGCCGCCGATGCGACGGTGTTCAACCAGGACGCCTGCCTCGCGACGCGCTTCGTTTTCGTCGAAGGCGACAGAGAGGGCATCGAGGCTTATTGCGAAGTGCTTCAGGAGCGACTGGGGCATGATCGCTTCTCCGCATCCGCAAAGGCGCCCGCACCGTCTTCGGCGACACGCGACGAGGTTGAAACCCTGTCTCTTATGGATGAGGCCAAAGTGTGGGGGAAATTCGACGGAGCCGGGCTGGTGGTGCTGACCGAGGATCCGGTGGGTTTTCATCCCAGCAACAAGACCGTGAATGTCGTCCACCTGCCTGCGCTTGAGGATGCGGTGCGCTTCGTTAATGTGGCCACCCAGACGGTGGGGGTCTATCCGCCGGGCCGCAAGGCAGACCTGCGCGACCGTCTCGCCAGTGCGGGGGCGCAGCGTGTTGTCCGGCTTGGCGGTGCTGCCCGCCACGTGGCCGGATCGCCCCATGACGCGATGTTCCCGTTGCAACGGTTCGTGCACTGGATATCCGACGAGGATGCCGTTTCCGAAGCGATGTTCTGACGTTCGTTCAATAAACACCGCCCATGCTGTGCGGAATAGCGTGGGTGGGATTTCCGGGCTTAATCTTCTAGTCCGTTGAGAACCTCTCGAAGGATAACCTTGACTTCAGAATGGCCTGATTCCACGCCAAGCTGATCCTCTCGGTTCAGCAGGAGACCGATACCGGTCGCGATGAGCGCAAGGGCTGCCGGGGGCATCGTGTTTGCGGACGGTCTGCTCTGCAGGGCCGCCGTGATTGCCTGGACCTGGATCGCCCGCGATTCCTCGATAAATCGGATTACCTCGGTGCGAAGGTCAGGAATATGGTTTGCCAGTGCCATGTATTCGGAAATCAGCCGGGCGTCGTGCGTGTTGAAGCACAAGTCCCACAACTCATGCAGCGGTTTTGGCGATATGATAACGTCGTTCAGATGTTTCAGGTCGCGCTCTGACGAGCGGCGAAACATCGCCACGATCAGGTCTTCCATCGTGCGGAAGTAGTAATAGACCAGACGCTGTTTTACGTCCACCCGCTCTGCGATGCGGCGGGAGGTAAGCATCGCATGGCCTTCCTCACGCAAGATATCTTCGCCGCTATCAAGCATTGCATGCCAATTTTCAGAGCCCGGCGGCCCCATGCGCCGGTCCGCGCCGATCTTTGTACTCGCCATAAATCCCTATCCTTGGAGGTATTGCCTAGAGGGCGTTGCTCGGATCGTAAAGGCCTGTGGATCGACGCAATTTGGCGCCGTCGGGCCGGAACAGATTCAGGCAGTTTCCATTTCCAGTCGCCGGGCAATGAGTGAGCGCAAGTCGGCGGTCTTTACCTTGGCGCTGCCGGTTTGGGATATGTCTTCCTCGGACAGGAACAGCACCCGGCGCGGCACCTTGAAGCTGGCGAGTTGTTCCCTGGCGAAGCTACGCACCGTTGCCTCGTCGATCTGTGCGCCTGCGTGGGGAACGACACAGGCCACGACCAGTTCGCCCAGCAGAGCGTCCGCCACGCCGATTGTCCTGGCAAGCTTCACGCCGGGGCACTGGGTCAGCACCGCGTCCACTTCCACCGGAGAGACATTTGCGCCGCCGGTCTTGATGATGTCGTTCAGCCGCCCTTCCCAGAACACGCGCCCCTCGGCATCGACATAGCCGCCATCGCCGGTGGGGAAGAAGCCTTCGTCGTCCAGCGTTTCATCGGTGGGCACATCGGCATAGCCCAGCATCAGCGTTGCCCCTTTGACGGCAAGCTCGCCCCGTTCACCCATCGGCTGTGTCCGCCCGGTGAACGGGTCCACGATCTTGATCGTCATTCCCGGCAGCGGAAAGCCGTGCGCGCCCTGCAACACCTCTTCGGGCGTGCCGGCGCAATAGCCGGTGCTGAGGGTGAAGGTTTCGGTATTGCCATAGATGCGGGTTGGCTCCGGCCAGTCGGAACCCACGGTGGGGTGCTGGCGGATCGGGTTGTCGGGGTGGATATAACGCAGCGATGAAAGGTCTGCTGCAGCGTAGTTCGGCGCGGCAACAAGTTGTGCCCACTGGTGCGGCCAACCCATCGGGCAGGTCACGCGCTCCGCTTCGATGAGTGCAATGGCCCTCTCGGGATCGAACACCGGCAGCAGCACCAGCGCCCCGCCGATGCTGAGCGTGCCAAGGCCCATGCCGAACGGGGCGGACCAGAAGAAGCCATTCACCGGCCAGGCCCGCACGTCGGGATCGAGCCCAAGGATGCGCGGCCAGCGCCAAAGCTGGATGGCAATGCCGCGATGCGCGTTGAGAATGCCCTTGGGCAGCCCGGTGCTACCTGAGGAAAAGAACAGGCCAGCGCAATCGGCGGGGGAGACGCGGGCGGCGCGCGCATCCACTTGCTCTGCCGAAACCGACGTTCCACTTTGCAAGAACTCTGCCCAAGGTTCGAAGCCCCGTTCGGGCTCCGCGATGTCGAACGCGACCGCGTGACGCAGATAGGGATAGCGGCTTGAGGCGAAGCCTTCCGATCCGGCTCTCGCAATGGCCGGTTCCAGATCCGCGACGATGCCGATGAAGTCCTTGCCCAGCACCTTTGGCTCTACGATCAGAACCGAGCAGCAACTCGCGGCGATCAGTTGGTCGAGTTCGGTTGGCGTGGAGAACGTGCTGAGCGGACAGGCCGTACCGCCCGCCAGCATCGTTCCCATGAAGGCGGAAATGAATTCCGCACGGTTCGTGGCCAGAATGCCAACCCCCTCACCCTTGCCCAGCCCGCGCGCGACAAGGGCGCGGGCGACCTCGACGGAGCGGTGCCACAATTCGGCATAGCTCCACCGGATGGCATCGCTGCCCGCCCGGGGATCGACGATGGCTATGCGCGGGCCAAAGCGTTCGCACACATCGCGCAACCAGCCGGACACGGTCAGCACGCCAAGGCCCGGCTCTTCGGCGAGCGGGATGCCCTTGACCAGCGAAAGCGCGGGATCGGGGACCGAGGCGTAACCTTCCATGGCCGGGTTTTCCGTCTATTCGGGCAGTTCGACTTCGGCGGTGGCGGTCGCCATCGTCGTGCCGTCCTGATTGGCCATCTTCGTCTTGATCTGGACCAGCTTGCGCCCCTGCTCGTCAGTCATCTTGTCGACCACTTCGCCGGTCTGGATGGTAATGTCGCCGCTGAAGGCCGGGCCGCGGTATTGCGAGTTGCAGTGCACGACCATGCCCCATTCGCCCGCCCATCCGGCAAGATAGTCGACAATCCACGCGCCCATTGATGCGCCATAGCCATATTCGCGAGGCATCCCGACGAACTGGGCCCAGCGCTTGAACATGTGCCCGCGTGAGGGACCCATGTAGGCACCGTCGGTGTTCTCCGGGTTGATGAGTTCCTCGACCGGGTCCATTTCCCAGCCGGCCATAGGGCCAACGTAGCCGAGCTTGGTCGGGTCGCAGTCAAGGTTGCGGTTTGCACCGCCCCAGAGCGTCATCAGATAGGCGCGCCATTCGGTCGCGAAGCTGGCGATGGAATGCGGGCCGAATACGCGCACGGGAAGCTGGTCGCCCACGTTCACGTCGCTCCTGTGGCGGCGGTCGTGGCCAAGTGCATGCACTGCCTCGATATATTCGAGCTTGCGCTTTTCGATGTCCGCCAGTTCGGCGTCTGTCCAGTCCGGGTCTTCGGTCTGGTCGAGCGAGCCCATTTCCAGCGCAAGGTCACGGCGATAGCGGATCGCGGTGGAGCGTTGCTTGGCGAACAGGGTGCCATCCTGCTTGTAGTAATTGTTGTCGCCGCGCTGAAAGCAGGTCGGCCCGGCAAACTTTGTGTCCTTGACAACGTAGTCGAAGGGAATCTTCTCGTGGATCACCCGGTCGCCGGCGAACAGGCGCGGGCCATAGAACCACCACTCGTCGCCGCCGAAGATCAGGTGCGATTCAGGGATCATGCCGATCCCGGCGGGGCAGGCACCGTGGCCCTCGCCGGTGGAGATAGTGAAGCTCTGCGGCGCAACAAGCCGGCCGAACCGGCTGCGCGCGGCATAGTCGGCATCGTAATGCAGCAGATTAGGGAAGTGCATCGCCTGCGCCCAGCGCCGGAAGTCGTTGTTGTGCAGGTCTTCCTTCAGGGTGAAAGGTGTCATCGCCTTGCCCATATAGTTGTCAAGGTCCGAGCAATCGAGCGTGCGATCAGTAACCGTATCGGTGGTGGCCATGTCGAAATCTCCTAAAGCTTGTCTGGTGAATTGCGTGCGTGCTTATCCGAGCGTGAAGCGCGCCGGCTCGATCTTCAGACCGGGCGTTTCGGAGCGGCCACGATAAAGGAACGAGTTCGTCTCGGTGATCTCTCCGCCTTCCTTCAGCGTGTCTCCGCCATCGGAAGGGACCGAGTTGAAATAGATGTCACGCCCGTCCGCGCCGCCGAAGCGAAGCTGGGTGATCGATCCGGCAGGGGTCGCATAGTCCGGCAGCCGCGTACCGTCTGGCGCCAGGCGGGTGAAGAAGTTCGAGCGGAAGCCCGTGACCCACAGGTTGCCTTCCGTATCCAGCGACATGCCGTCCACGTCTTCCTTTTCAAGGAAGCACTGCTTGTTGGACAGCGTGAAATCCGCACCTACGTCGAACGCCCAGGTGCATTGGAACGTGTCGTTGCAATAGAACCGCTTGCGTAGCGCATCGAACATGATGCCGTTGGTGAAGCCGATCCCGTCTGCCAGCCGGATCAGTTCGCGGTCTACAGTGAGGCGATAGAGTTCGGTTGGCCTGGCGGGCTCACCCTTGATGACCATTTCGATGTCGTTGGTGCCGAAGAAGATGCCGCCCGTGCCATCGGGCATCATTTCGTTGATGCCGTTAACCGGCTTCCCCGCGATCGTGTCGACCAGCCAGCCGGACTTTCCGGTCTCTGGATTGTTCCACATGATCCCGCCTTCGCCCGATGACAGCACCGATCCATCGGCGTTCATCAGCACGCCGCCGGTCCACATCCGTCCTGCATTGAGCGTGGCCACTTTCGAGCCATCGGGTTTCACGCCGTGAATACCGCCAGCGATAACGTCGCTGTACCAGATCACGTCGCGCGCGTGGTCTACGGCGAGGCCTTCCAGATAGAGTCCGGAGGCGACGGCGTCGAAAGCTGCGGTTGCGGTCTCGGTCATGTTTCTATCTCTCCCGTGGCGGGTTGGCCTGCCTTTGGTTCGTCACACTGTTAGCGAGAGGTGGGACTGTCAAGATGGAACGCGTGCAATTCTCGCGATGTTAGTTATTCCACAAGGGTGGTCGGCAGCACGGACCAGCCTGGCTCACTTGCCAAGCCTTCTTGACCGCAATCTGATGGCGCGTTACGCGCCATGCTAATAATGTGACGAACTTTAGGAGGTCGCAGTATGAGCGGAGAATTCAAACAGGCGGGACTGCGGCAGGAGTGCGGCCAGCGCACAATGGCTGGAGGTGCGGTCACGGCGGAACCCAATTTCTATCACGACGCAGAAGTCATTCTGCAGCCAAAGGAATATTTCGATCTGATGCGCGCGCGCTCCCCCGTTGAATGGGAAGCGCATTACGGCACGCTGATGGTGACGGGCTTTGACGAGGCGCTGGCCGTTCTCAATGACAAGGAGGGTGTATTTTCCAATGCGTCCTCTATCGTGGGGCCGATACCGGGTCTGCCATTCAAGCCCGAAGGGAGCGACATTCGGGCACAACTGGAGGCCCATCGCGAGAACATGCCCTGGGCGGACCATCTCGTTGTCTTCGATGGCAAGAAACACGCAGAATATCGCGCGCTGCTGGGCGGTTTGCTGACGTTCAAACGGCTCAAGCAGAACGAAAGCTATCTCTATGAGCTTGTAGATAAGCTGATCGACGGATTTATTGACAAGAGGGCGATCAATGTTGTGCCGGAATATGCGCACGCGCTCACCGTCTATGCCATCTCCGACCTGATGGGCATTCCCATGGCAGACCGGGCCCTGCTGCTCGAACAGATCGGTGCACCGCCCAGTCAAGTTGACGGCGATGTGGGCAAGATCGGACCGGACCCGCTGCAGGGCATGAAGGCGCTGTTCGACGGCTATCTGGATGATCGGCGTGAAACCCATCGCGGCGACCTGATGTCCGAACTGGTGCGGACAAAGCTCAAGGACGGTTCTGAACCAGACCCGGAACTTGTTTCTGGCCTTGCGCGCTTCCTGTTCGGCGCGGGACAGGATACGACATCGCGGCTGATTGCCATGGCCATTCTGATTTTGGGCGAACGGCCCGAATTGCAGAATCGCCTGCGCGCCGAACCCGAACGTATAAAGGACTTTATCGAGGAGTGTCTGCGTTACGATTCGCCGGTGAAGGTTTCCTATCGCCTCGCGCTGGAGGATACGCGGATCGGGGACGTGGATGTACCAGCCGGAACCATCATCGCAGTCTCGCTGATGGCGGCAAGCAACGATCCCGCGAGGTTCGAAAACCCGGAAACCGTCGACGTAGACCGTCCCAATGTGCGCGATCACATGGGGTTCGGCCGAGGCGTCCACGGGTGTCTTGGCGCTCCGCTTGGCCGGATGGAATCCCGCATCGCGATTGAACGATTGCTGGCACGCACATCGAGCTGGCGTTTGTCGGAACAGCACCACGGACCGGCAGGGAATCGCTCGTTCAATTTCGAACCGACCTACAGCTTCCGCAGCCTTGCCGATCTGCACATCGAGCTTGAACCGGCCTGAACGTCGAAGGCCGCACGCCTTGCGGTGTGCGGCCCGATTTTCGCTCTGAGAGGTACGGTTCGATGCGTCTTTCACGAGGGTGTCAGGCGTTTCATGTTACGGGCGACAGGGCGAGGGGTAGTTGCTTCATGTGCATGATTGGCCCCCCTGCCATGAAAACCTTGCTTTTCGAAGAGAGGGTGAAGGGTCCGATGAGCCGGAACCATGTTTCATACATCACCCGCAGCTCCAGCCGTGCGAGATGCATGCCCAGGCAAAGGTGATGCCCATAGCCGAAGGCCAGGTGACGCGCACTGCGATCATCTTCACCGGGTTTGTTGCTGGCCGACCAGACGATGTTCCAGATCATGTCGCCTTGCTTCATCGTTACACCGCCGCAGGACGTATCGCGCCGCACGCTGCGTTGCACGTTTACGAAGGCTGAGCGGCGCAGCAACCACTCTGCCGTATCCTTGATGCGTTCGGGGTGCCTGCGAAGATCATCCTGCACCTGCGGATCGAGCGCGAGATAGCGTATGCCGAACGACATGGCGTTGGTTACGGTATCCAGGCCGCCGAGGAACAGGACATAGCACATCGAAAGCAGTTCCGGCGGACGGATGGGCTGACCCTGAACTGTCTCGCCGATCAGGGCACTGACGAGATCGTCCTTCGGTTCCACCCGGCGTGCGGCTATTACTTCGGACAGCATCTGCATGACCTGCGCATTCACGTCGGCCCGCGCCTCCTGTTCAGCGGGATCGTAAAGCCCTTCGGGATCAAGGATGCGAAGGGCCAGATCACGGAATTCCGCAAATCGTTCAAGCGGCAGGCCCATCATCTCCATGAAGATGGTGATCGGCATGGGTTCGGCCACTTCGCTAACGAACTCGCATTCCGCCTTACCCGCCAGGGGCGAGATCAGTTCCTCGGCGCGCTTGCGCACCACGTCTTCCAGATGCTTGATCTTCGCGGGGCCGAAGTATTTGACCAGCACGTTGCGCCACGGTGCGTGCTGCGGCGGCTCCAACCCCAGCGGGATCATCGGCGGACCGCCGCGCTCGGTACTGCCGGCGCTGAGATGGGCGGTGGTGAAATCGTCGGGGCTGGTGAGGATGGTCTGGATATCGTCCTCACGGAATGCGAGCCAGTGGCCGCCGTTATAGGGCGACCACGCAATCGGCGGCGAAGTCCGGCGCAGGAGGTCGAGCCGTTCAAAGACGTTTTCCTTCAAGCCAGCGTCGTTACAGGCATCAAAATCCACCACCAGGTCGTGTGGGACATGATCCGGGATGGTGAGCGAGGCTTGCGGCTGATCCAACGTGATTTCCATAAATCCTCCGAAATGCGGCTTTTTGCTAAGCCGTTTATCTGGCTGCGGCGTAACCCTTGCTTAAATTTATAACCAGTGGTTTAAAAAGTAATCAACGGTATAACTTGAGTCAACGCAGATGGCGCAAATACAATCTCTCCCCTCAACCGTTCGCGAAGAGAATGTGGCGCGCACCAAGCAGGCCATCTTGCTGGCCGCGCAAAACCTTTTCGCCACCTCTGGCTATGCCGAGACGGGGGTGAGGGATATTGCCACGCAAGCCAAAGTGAACCAGGCCCTGATCGCGCGCTATTACGGTTCGAAGCTGGGATTGTTCGAGGCCGTCCTTGAGTTCTCGCTGGACGTTTCGATGTTCACCCAGGTGAACCGCCCGCACTTTGGAGAGCAGGTTGCTGCGGCCTTCTTCAAGTCGAAGCCCGACGAGGCATCCGTTATTCCGATGCTGGTCTTCTCGGCTGGCGACAGTCAGGCGCGAAGTACGGCGCTGAAAATGCTGCAACAGCACGTAATAGAGCCGCTGGAAGAATGGTTCGGAGGAAATGAGGCCGCCGAGCGGGCGGCCCAGCTGATGGCCGTAATCACCGGCTTCTACACCTATCGCCTCATGCTGCCGCTCGATCCGCTGAAAGGCAAACCAACTTTGCGGATGCAGGAGTGGTTGGCCCGGACTCTTCAGGACATTGTTGATCGATAGATTGGTCGATAGGCGGCCGGTAGTTTTTTATGTTCCGATGAGGCAGCCAACATCAACATGGTGCTCTGACTTGCTGCCTCATTTGCATCCTGCTAACTATCCGACGAACTTCAAGTTGGAGCATTTTGCATATGACCGATAAACGAGCCGTTGCAATCGTCACGGGCGCAAGTCGCGGTGCCGGCAGGGGCATCGCGGTCGCGCTTGGTTCGCATGGTTGCGTGGTTTACGTCACCGGGCGCTCGGAGAACGATGGCGACGCAGAGGTTCCCGGCACGATCCACGCCACGGCCGGTGAAGTCACCGAAGCGGGCGGCACGGGCATCGCCGTCAAGTGCGACCATTCTGATGACGCGCAGGTCAAGGTCCTGATTGAGCGGGTAATTGCCGAGCAGGGCCGGATCGACATCCTTATCAACAACGCCTGCTGGCAGGGCAACGTGATGAACGCGCCGGGCCAGTTCTGGGAAAAGTCACTTGAAGTGGCAACGATGATCGATGTCGGCGCGCGTAGCGGCTTCGTCGCCAGTTGGTTTGCCGCACCGCACATGGTCAGGCAGGACAAGGGACTGATCGTGTTCACATCATCACCGGGATCGATGCACTATTGCATGGGGCCGAGCTATGGCGCGCACAAGGCGGCGGTCGACAAGATGGCCTTCGACATGGGTGTCGATTTCGCCGACGCGGGCGCGAATGTTGCTGCGGTTTCGATCTGGATGGGCTCGCTTACTACCGAGCGGTTGCTGGGCATGATGGAAGCCATGCCGGCGCTTCGGGAAAACCTTGAAGGCTCGCTCGAATCCGCAGGTTATACCGGCCATGTCGCCTGGGCTCTGCTGAACGATCCGGCCATGTTCGCGAAATACAACGGCAAGACCGTGATCGGCGCAGAAGTGGGCCGTGAATATGGCATCACCGATATCGGCGGGAAATACCCGCCCTCCGTGCGGGACGGGACCGGAGCATCGCCGCCGCAGTACGTGCCCTATAAAGTGAAGATGTAACGACTGGCGGCAAGCAAGCAGAGGGGGACGGCCGGGCCGATAACCCCCTCAGCCAGTTCGGAGAGGATGCAACCACCATGATGCCCAAGCTTTCGCTCGACAGTCTGACGCTTACTGACACAGCGCCGCAGGTCGCCATCCGCGCTGCAGCCGAAGCGGGGTTTGATGCCTGCAGTCTGTGGATCATCCCGCCGCCGCTGTTCCCTTCACCGCTGCTTATCCCCGCAATCGAGCGCGAATGCGCGGCGGTGATGGCCGACACGGGGGTAGAGGTGATCGCGCTGGAAGTGTTTGACCTGCATTCGCTGGCGGGTGTCGAGGATGCAAAGCCCCTTCTGGAGATGGGCGCGCGGCTGGGGGGTAAGGCGGCGCTGACGATCAACTATAGCAATGTCGATCGGGGAGAGGCGGCGGACATCCTCGCGGCCTATGCGGAAGCCGCGAAAAGCTTTGGCCTTGCCACCAACCTTGAGCCTGTCTGCGGCGGGCAGAGCCAGACCCTGGCTGAGGCCGAGGATCTGATCCGCCGCTCGGGCGCCGACGTGGGGCTGTGCTTCGATCCGCACCACCTGATCCGCAGCGGCGACGGCCTGACGGAGCTTAAGGCGGTGCCGTCCGGCCTTATCCGTTACGTTCAGGTCTGCGACGGGCCTGTTCCGCAGCCAGCCGCAATCGCGGAAACCGAGGCTGTGTGCGAACGGCTCTATCCCGGCGATGGCAGTTTTCCGCTGATCGAACTCTTGCGGGCCGCACCGCGCGATGTACCCATTGGCATCGAATGTCCCAGCCTGCGCCGTTCCCAGGCGGGCGTTTCCCCGGCAGAGCAGGCGAGGGAAGCAATGGCCAAACTCAAGCAGCTTCTCGCCCTGCTCGATTGAATGATGGAGAGGCGGATGAGCCGGCCAACAGCGATCATCACCGGCGCCAGCGGCGGCATGGGGCGTGCCTGTGCCCGGCAACTGGGCGCGACCATGGATCTGGTGCTGACTGACGCTTCGGCTTCGTTGGAAGGGTTCGCCAAGGACCTGGAACTCGAAGGCTTTACGTTGCGATCGGTAACAGTGGGTGATTTCCGGTCGGCCGAGGTCATCGATGCCCTGGGGCGTGAGGCTGCCGGGGGTTTTGCCGCGCTGATACATGCGTGTGGATTGCCTCCATCGGCACCGTGGCGCGATATTGTGGAGGTCAACCATATCGCGACAGTGCGGCTGCTCGATGCCGTCGCACCCGGCGTCAGGGAGGGCAGCGCCGCGGTGTTGATCGCTTCGGTCGCGGGGCATCTCGCACCAAGCCTGCCCGAGGTTGATGCGCTTCTTGCCCAGCCGTTCACGCCGGGGCTTCTGGATCGGATCGAGCCGTTGCTGACGCGCGAGCTTGGCTCTCCCGCCGGGGCTGCCATGGGCACGCTTGCCTATGCCATTTCCAAGCGGAAGGTCATGGAATTGAGCGAGGTTCATGCCGCCGGCTGGGGGGCCAAGGGCGGCCGCATCGTCTCGCTTTCACCCGGCATGATCTACACCCCGATGGGGCGGCACGAAGCCAGCCTTGACGCCGCGGCCGATGCACAGGTGAAAGGTGCGCCGGCGGGGCGCTGGGGCACTGCTTCGGACATTGCCGCCGCCGCGTGTTTCCTGCTGAGTCCTGCGGCGTCCTTTATCACCGGCACGGACCTTCGCATCGATGGCGGAGCGGTGGGCGCATTGAATGCCCTTAAAGCCCCGCCCTGGATCGATAGCCTGCGGTCGCGGATGGCATAATCAGAACAAGGAGAGGAATGACATGGCGGATGGACTGCTTAGCGGAAAGACCGCTCTGGTCACCGGGGCAAGTCAGGGCATAGGCCTTGCCTGTGCGCGGGCACTGGTGGCTGACGGGGCCAATGTCCTGATCATGGGGCGGCGCGCCGACGCGCTGGAAACAGCGCGCAGCAGCTTGCGTGAGGACTATCCGGAAGCCCTGATCGAGACCTTCGCCGGCGATGCGGTGAAAGAGGAGGACGTCAAGGCGGCGCTCGCATCGGCCTCGGCCATGGAGGGCCGTCTGGAAATTCTGGTTTCGGTAGTGGGTAATCCCACCTTCATGCCCATCCTGATGCGGGATATGGCGGGCGTACGAGAGGAAATGGATACCAACTTCCTGACCGGCTATCTGATGATCCGCCACGGCGCGCCGCTGCTGCCACGGGGCGGTTCGATTGTCTGTATTTCGTCCGTAGCGGTCACCCAGCCGGGTTGGGGGCTTGCCGTCTATTCGGCCGCAAAGGCCGCGCTGGAACGGTTCGTGAAGGCTGCTGCGCTGGAACTGGGGCAGGCGGGCATCCGTGTGAATGCGTTGCGGCCCGGCGCGACGTTATCTCCAGATCGCGCTGAAAGCCCGGAACTGGCGCCGATGGCGCAGGCCTATGTCGAGGAGACGCCGTTCGGCCGGCTTGGCATGCCCGAAGACATTGCGTCAGTCGTCCGCTTTCTTGCCGGTCCGGGATCAGCATGGGTAACAGGCCAGGCCTTCACTGCCGATGGCGGTATGGAGCAGGGCAAGGCTCCTGATTTCATGGATACGATCTATGGCACAGAGGCCATGGATCGGGTGCGTGCCGGACGGGAGGTATCTTAGCCCGCGTGGCGGCTTGAAATTCGGGGCGCATGCGGGAATGAGATGGGGCTGGCGCGCCAAATCTGGTGCGCGGCTCACGGGTAAGGGATGGAATGGCGACAGCGCGCAGAATGGGCGATCCGGAATCGGCTACCGCACAGTCGATACTCGACGGCGCCGAACGGGTGCTCCAGTCGCGGGGGTATGGCGCGATCACGGCGCGCAGCGTGGGCGAGGAAGCCGGGGTCAAGCACCAGCTCGTTTATTACTATTTCAACGACATCGACGATCTGCTGCTGGCGGCGTTCAAGCGCAGGATGGATCGCGGGATTGAACGGTTGCGGCAGGATGCCCAGTCACCTCGGCCGATCCGCGCTATATGGGAGGATTTCACCAACGCCATCGATGCGTGGCTCGATTTCGAATACATGGCGCTGGCGAACCACCACGACGGCGTCCGCAGGGAAATCGTGCGCTTTCAGACCGAGGCGCGGGCGATACAAATCGCGATAATCAAGCGGGCCTATGCCGAAAAAGGCCTTGTTTCCGAACCGATGGCGCCTGACGCGCTGGCCTTCCTCATCACCTACACCTCCATGGCCATGGTGCGCGAGGAAGGAACCGGGTTCACCGTCGGCCATCAGGCCATCCGGGACATGATTGAAAGCTTTCTGCTGAAGCTTGAGTAACGACGCTTCCCGTCGCGGCATGCCGAATTCGTCGTTTTGGTAGCCTCCCCGATTGACAGTCCCGGTCCTGCCAATTAGCCATTTGCCAAATGGCAAACCACCCAATCGGATTTGCCGATAATCGAGAGGATGCTTCCTATGCTTCGCAACGTGCCTGTCAGCTGGAATTTCGAAGTCGACGTCGTTGCCATCGGATCGGGCATTGGCGGGCTGGGCGCGGCGATCACGGCCAACGAATACGGTGCCAGCGCGCTTGTGGTGGAAAAATCGGGGCAAGCGGGCGGAGTAACCGCGCTTTCGATGGGCGAAGTATGGGTCGCGGGAAACCATCTGGCCGACGCAGAAGGTATCGCGGACACGGTTGACAGTGGCTTCGGTTACCTGCGCACCCTGTCGATGGGTTACGGCAGTGATCTGGCCATCCTCAACAAGGTGATTAACGCGCGCCATGCGTTGAAGTTCTTCGAGGACAAGGCCGGCCTGAAGATGGAAGTCATCAAGGGCTGCCCGGATTACTATTACAAGCATAACGATCATGCGGTGGCCGAAGGGCGGATGCTGGAATGCGTGCCCTTTTCCGGTGCAACGCTGGGCGAATGGCAGCACAAGACCCGCCTTTCGCCGCAGATGCCCTATGGCATGACTCATCATGACATCTTCTCGGCCGGTGGTTCAGCCAACATGATGAAGTGGGATTTCGCCAAAATGGGTGAGCGGCTTTCCGCCGATGAGCGTTGCCTTGGCCCTGGCCTTGCCGCCTATTTCGTCAAGGCGGCCCTTGATCGCGACATTCCCATCTGGACCGACAGCGCGGTTGAGGAGCTGATCGCGGATGGTGAGCGTGTAGTTGGCGTTCGGGTACGCCGGGACGGGCAGGATGTCTTCGTCAAGGCGAACAAAGCCGTGATCGTCGCGGTCAGCAGCTATGAGCGGCGCCAGGATTACAACAAGACTCTGGGCACCCAGCTGGAACTTGGCTCCATGGTGTTTTCGGCCATCGATGGGTCGAACATGCGCCTCGCGGGGCCGCTGGGCGCGCGGATCGCCAAGGTGCCGGATATTACCTCGCTGGGCTTCACTGTGCCGGGCGAGGAGGATGAGGAAGGCTATCCGCTGTGGCGCACGGCGCTTAGCGCGCTGGGCCAGCCCCATACCATCGTCGTCAATCGCAAGGGCGAACGCTTCGGCAATGAGGCTTTCTATCGCTCGTTCTATTACAAGATCGATCAGATTGAAGGCAGCGACCAGCACCACCCCAATTTCCCGTGCTGGGTCATCATGGACAGCCAAGGACGCGAGAAGTATCCCTTCGTCTCGATCACGCCGGATCAGGACTGGCCGGAAGGCTTTGGCGCCATCGCTGACACACTTGAGGAACTGGCCGGCAAGATCGGCGTCGATGCGGCGGGGCTGGTGCGGGCCGTCGAGCGGTTTAACACCTTTGCCGAGGGCGGTGTCGATGAGGATTTCGGTCGCGGCGGCCATCCGTGGAGCGAGTGGATGTGCGGCGATCCCTTCCACAAGCCAAATCCGAACCTTGGCACCGTGCTGAAAGGGCCTTTCTATGCGGTCGAAATGAAGCGCATGGGCGGCACGGCCATTCCCTCTACCGGCTTGCTCACCGATCAGCATTCGCGCGTGGTCGGGTGGGACGATAAGGCGATAGAGGGCTTGTACGCGGCGGGGAATTCCGTGGCGCGAATGGAAACCGGCGCGGTGATGCAGAGCGGCATCTCTAACGCGCGGGGCATGACGCACGGCTGGCTGGCCGCGCGCCATGCCTGCGGTGACCCGTCCATGCTGCTTGAACAGGAAATCGCCCGGTTGGGGCTTTGAAGGCATGATCCAAACCTCGCAAAGCGTCCCGGTACGTGTCGGTATTAGCCCGGTCTGGGACTATGTGAAGGATATTCGCCGCTGGGCGGAACTGATGCCGGGCCTTCAGGACTGCGAGATCCTGAGCGAGGACGATTCCCGCTGGATACTGAAAGTGGGGGTGGGCGGCCTGGTGCGGACCGTAAAGGTGGACGTTCATGTCGAACAGTGGGACGGTCCGGAACGCGTTTCCTTTTCCTTCAAGCTGCAAGGCGATCCGGTGAAGGGCGGGGGAACATACTTCGCCAGCGCCAATGGCCCCGATGCGATAGAGATGACGCTTGCACTCAGGGTCGAGGGAAGCGGCCCTATGGCGCCGATGTGGGAGGCGATGGGCGCGCCGCTCTTGCCCAAATTCGCCCGCACCTTTGCCGAGCAACTTGCTGACGGTATCGAGCTTGCCCATCGCGGCGACGGCGCCGCCGTCATGCCGGATCGGGGGCGGGAAGGCCCCTTCGCCGTGCTGGCATGGTTATGGCGAGCCCTGTTCGGGCGCGGAAGGCAAGTGCAGTGACCCCGGAACGGCTGGCGGCCGAGATCGGCATCTGCCGCCTCCACGCGCTATGTGCCGATGCCGTCTGGCGGAAAGACCGTGCCGCATTCGTCTCATGCTTTGTGCCGGATGGGGAATGGAAAGTTGCCGGTTCGCATTTACGCGGTCACGGGGCACTGGGCGACGGCTTCGATGCCTTTCTTGCGCTCAACGAACGCGTGCTGATGTCATTCGCCTCTCCGATCCTTGCTTTCGAGGCGGACCATGTAAGCGGCCGGACCTACACCATCGAGCACGTCAAGACGCTGCAGGGCGAGGGGGCCAGTTCGATAGGCGTCTATTACGAACGTTTCGTGGAAACGGCGGGCGAGTGGCGCTTTCAGTGGCGGCATTTCGATTTCTGCTATTTCGGCCCACCCGATCTGTCGGCACCGCTGTTTGGCTTTGCGGATTATGGCCGCCCTCCGGCGATGCCTGACGGAGATGCGCCCACGGCGGGCATGTAGGTGAAACCAATGCATGGCCTGCCAGTCATTACGGCGGGGCACTTGGAAAGAAAGGCGGGAGGCATGGCGTTAAAAGGTGATCTCGCGGGAGCATTCGTTCTGGATGGCCGTGTGGCGGTGATTACCGGCGCGGGTTCCGGTCTGGGGCAGGAGACGGCGCGCGTGCTTGCGCTGGCTGGGGCAAGCCTGATGCTGGCCGACATCGACGAGGCAGGGCTTTCCGATACGATCAAGCTGATTGAAGCAGGCGGGGGCAGGGCTGTCGCCCGCCGCACCGACGTGTCGCGGCCTGAGGAGCTTGATGCACTGGCCGAGACAGCGGTGGCGGAGTTCGGACGTCTCGATGTTTGGGTGAACGGGGCGGGCATTTCGTTTCTGCACGCCCTTCTTGACAGCGATCCGGCCCAGACTAACCCGGTCGTGGCCGTGAACATGATGGGGCCGTACTGGGGCAGCATCGCGGCCGCGCGTGTGATGCGCGACAGGGGCGGGGGCGCGATCATAAACATCTCGTCCGGCGGCGGCGCGATGCCGCTTCCCGGTATCGGCCTTTATGGGATGACAAAGGCGGCGGTGAATTCGTTGAGCTGGACCAGCGCGGCCGAGTTTGGCCAGTACGGCATTCGGGTCAACGCCATCGCCCCCGGCTGGATCGAAACACCGATGAGCAGCGAATTATTCCGCGATGCAGCGGGGCAGGTGACCGAGCAGAGCAAGCAAGCCGTGCGCGATGCCATGGCGGCCCGCACCCCGCTGGGCATAAACGGGCAGCCCAGCGATGTCGCTCTCGCCGTGCTTTATCTTGCCAGTGACGCAAGCCGGTTTGTGAACGGGCAAATCCTTACAGTCGACGGGGGGAAGCTGTGATGCACTGGACCCGTGTTCCTTGCTTGCTAACATATTGACGAATCAATTTGGCCGTGGCTCTTGCTAAGGCGATGGCAAGCAGGGCGAGCCACCCGATCAAGGCGTGGTCTGCTCTCCAGGATGAGGATATGGCATGAAGTTTGGTATCATGATCAATCGCAAGCTGATCGATCGGGCATCGTCGAACCCCTATGAGAAGCTCTACCGCTACGTGGAAGAGATGGAGGATCTGGGCTACGATCTGGGCTGGTGCGGCCAGCATCGCTTCTCGGACAAGACCGCATTCGGCGGCGAATCTGCGTCAGAGCCTTCTGCCCCGCTGGCGATGCTGGCGCCGCTGATGGCGCGGACGAGCAGGATGGAGTTCGCCACCAACATCATGCTGGTGCCGGCCCATCATCCGGTTGAACTGGCCGAAGAGATCAACACCCTGCAGGAAATGTCGAACAACCGCTTCGTGCTGGGCGCCGGCATCGGCTACAAGCCGGATGAGTTCGAGAACGTCGGATGGAAATTCAAGAGCCGCGCCAGCCGGCTGGAAGAATGCATTGCGATCCTGCGGCTTGCTTTGGCGGGCGGAGAGTTCTCGTTTGAAGGCAAGCACTTCCAGCTTGAGAACGTGACAGTTACGCCTCCGCCGCTGCCGGACACGAAAACGCGCATCTGGATCGGTGCGGTGAGCGAACCGGCGATGCAGCGCGCGGCGCGGATCGCCGATGGCTGGGAAGCCAGCTTTGCCGACCATATGCTGGACCTGCAGGAAAAGGTCGCGCGCTATCGGGCGATGGCGAACGAGCATGGCCAGCCTTCCACTCTGGCGCTCATGCGGGACGTGCATGTCGTCCCGAGCAAGGATCAGATCGACCCAAATTTCCTGGGGAACGTGATCCAGGTCTGGCAGGACTATGGCGATCTGGGGGCAATGCCGGACCGCGACGCGGAATCCAGTGAGGTGGTCTTCGGCGGTAAGGACGTGAAGCTTGAAGATTTCGCCCCGCACCGCGCGGTCGTCGGAACGCCCGACGATTGCATCCGCGAGTTGGAGAGCATTCGCAAACTCACTGACCCGGAATACCTGTTCATCACCCCCACCGGCGTTCCTGATCCGGACCAGCAAATTCGGGAACTGCGGCTGTTTGCCAAGGAAGTCATGCCGCACTTCAAGAAGGGTTGATCGCGGCTTTGCGTCCGGCGAGGTGCCGGCCGCGAGTCATCCTCAGAATTTTGACTATGGGAGAAGCGCATGGCGTTCAGCGGGCCAATGGAAGATCGGGTGGCGATCCGCGAGTTGTACGATACGTATGGCGATGGCAGCACGACGGGGGATGTAGAGACTTTTCTGTCCTGCTGGGCCGAAGATGGTGAGTGGAACACCCACATCTTCAACCGCAAAGGCAAGGCCGAACTTCGAGATCAGTGGGACACGCTGTGGGCCGGCTTTGAGAAAGTTGCCTTCCTAGGCAATGTCCTGTCGATAGAAGTCGATGGCGACACGGCACGGACGCGGGCTGTTGCGCGTGAAATCGTGTCGTTGAAGGGCGGCGGCATCTTCAAGCTGGCCGGGCTCTACCGCGACCAGCTTGTACGCCGCGATGGTCAATGGCTCTTCGCCCGGCGTGAGTATGAGGTTCTGGCGGAGGAATTGCCCGACTGACGGCCGCGCCGCCCCTTCGTTAGGGTGGCGTGGCCTGGGACAGGCTCACGCCATCCAGCTATCCAATATGCTGTGGAAGTGGGCTACGCGCGGCTCGTTCCGGGTAAGCGCCATTTCGCGGTAGAGCCGGTTGCGCAGGCCAAGCTGCTGGATTGGCATCTGCTCAAAATCCTGGTCGAGCACGAAGTGATAGGGAAAGTGCTCACCCTCAGCCATGGTCTGCACCGGTGTGCGAACGGCATCGTGTTCGGCTTGCGGAACCCAGTGCAGGAACATGACGTGCCACACACTCCTGTTCCGGTCCCCGCTGGGGTGCGGGTCGGTGACGATCACAGTGGCGTCGCCGACGCAGACCTGAATGAAGACATTGGGGAATAGCAGCCAGTACTGGTAATCGGTCATCTGCGTGTCGGTCAGTCCGGAAACGTCATAGCCCTTCGCCGTCAGCGATTCCCGGATCATGCCCTGGAACACCGCTCTCGGCGATTGGCCGTCGGCAAAGGCGGGCTTGCCATCTGCGCCGCGAGAGGATTCCACCAGTTCGGCAAACTGGGGCAGGATATCCGCATAGAGGGGGAATTGTTCAGCCGGCACGGAAAGGATATTGGCGACTTCCTTTTCCATGTCTCCATCCGACGCGGGGCCGAACGGTACGGTGGCGGCGCAGTGTGCGTCAAAGGTCTGGAACCGTTCGCGGGTAAGGTCAGACAGGCCAGCCAGTTCGGGATGTATGCTCTGTACGTGATATCCCTCGCCAAAGGCGTCCATCACGACTTTCCAGTTGCAGGCCAGATCCTCGCGCACGTTCACATCCACGGCGACCCATTCGTCCATCCGATAGGCGGCCAGCACCTGTTTCGCAGGTCCGAGAAAATCGGCGAGCGGCGCGGCATCCGGGTCAGGGTTGACGAATATGAAGCCGGCGAAACATTCGACCGCGATGGGGATGAGCCCCAGTTCACCCTTGGCACCGACAAACTCCTCCAGCGAACCTTCAAAATCGGGGTGGGCCGCCGCCAGAAGCGCGCCGTCGAGGCCGAAGGTCCAGTTGTGGTAGCGGCAGGTGAAGCGGGAGGAATTGCCCTTGTGTTCGCACAAGCGGTTACCGCGATGGGGGCAGGCGTTGACGAAACCCCGGACTGTTCCGTCCTTGCCACGGACCACGATGAAGGACTGATCGTAAATCGAATGGACCTTCCAGTCACCCGGCGCGGGAATCTCCTCCTCCCGGCCGGCGATCTGCCACACGCGCATCCACAGTTGGTCCAACTCACGCTGCTGATATTCCGCTGAGTTGTAGCGATCGGTGGGGACGCGCATCCGGTAGCCGCTGAAGTCGATTTCCGGAATCAAGGGCGCGTGGTCCATCCAGTCCCCCGCCAACAAGGCATTCATAGCATTTCCCTTTCCCGCTGCCGCTTTTTCAGGCGGCCCATGCTTTGTTTGCCAAAGTCTTTGCACAATGGTTATGTTTGTCAATGCCCCGGTTGCGTGGGCTGGCTGTTGGGAAGAATCAAAGATGGCATCGAAGCTTGAAGGAAAGATCATTGTAGTCGCAGGTGCGGGCGGAATCGGGGCTGGCATCGCCAGTCATTTGGCGGATGAGGGGGCTACAGTCGTGATTGGGGACCTCCGTCTCGATTCAGCCGCAGAGGTCGCGGAGGAGATTGTGGCACGGGGTGGCAGCGCCGTCGCAACCTTGCTGGATGGTGCTGACGAGACATCAGCGAAAGAGATCATCGAACTTGCCGTTTCACGCTTTGGCGGACTCGATGGGATCCACATCAACTTCGCCTACCTTGAAAATGCCAGGCCGTCCGGGATGACGACTGACGCGTTAGGCCAGAATCTAGACGATTTGGATGAAGCCTTTCGCGTAAACGCGCGCGGCTATCTGGTGTCCACCCGACAGGCGATACCGGCATTGTTGGCCCGCGGCGGGGGCTCGATCGTCTATACGGCGACGAATTCCATCTACAATGGTGCCGCAGACCTGTTGGGATACGCTATGAGCAAGGCTCCAATCCTGCCGCTGATGCGGCATGTCGCGACGCGTTACGGACCTGAAGGAATCCGGTCCAACGCTATTTCGCCGGGGCTGATCGTGCACCCTCGTCTGGAGGCCGCGCTATCGGACGCCGAGTTGGCCGGCTACGCGAACGCTGCGCCTGTCAAGCGTCATGGAAAGCCGAAGAACATCGGTGCGGTGAGCGCATTGCTCATGTCTGACGATGGAGACTTCATCACGGGTCAGGTGATCGCCGTCGACGGTGGCGGGTTTATGCGGCCATAAGCTTAGCGTAGACCTATCGGAGATGCTTTGGCATCTCCGATAGGTCTACGCTCGGTCAATCGCGTTGAGCAAGTGATCGGCAGGCACGTGTCGATCCAAGCGGAACTGGTAAAACAGAGGCTCCTGCGCTCGGTATTCATCAGAATCGTCATGTTGAATGAGGCTAGGGGCCACTTCAAGGCTGATCCTTAACGAAATCGACCTGAACCCGCCGTTTAAGCCTGTCTTAGGGTCGGCCTCGTTACAGCTACCAGATGGCGGCAGCGGCGAGTGCGATAGCGCCCATACAGGATTTGATGTTGCGGTCGAAGTGGGTGGCGATGCGGTGCCAATCTTTGAGATGGCAAAGCATGCGCTCGATCACATTGCGCTGCCTGTAGATGGTCTGGGCGGCACCAACAGCCGATATTGCGGACCAAGGGGCGGCGTTTTCGCGCCCATTAATAGTCCGGACGTAGCTCCTGACGCAGTGTCTCAAACTGGCGGCGGAACGTTTGTTTCATGAGTTACGCCGCAGGCGATAGCGAGCGCCGACCAAGAGAAAGCATAGCAATCTCAAAAACCCCTCCGAAGACTTGGGGTCGGGGCGGCAGTTCACTGAGTATACCCTCGGTTAGCTCGTCGGCCACGGCATAGGAGGATGTCATCCAGATTGCGTTCGTGGTGCGCGTCAGATTGATCAGCGTATCAAATTCCTTGATGACGTGGAGGGGGCTCCGACCTTAGTCAGCAAATCCGTCGATGCGCCGGGTGTGCTGGAACCACAACTGGATAGCAGGAGGGGAAAGCGGTTATCTGGGCATTCGTCCGCCATTAGCGGATGGCCGGAACGCACCATAAGGCTCGGTGGAAATTGCCCTAGGCTCTCTATCCGAATGGGAGGAGTGTCGGGTACCTAACTGGGCGATGCAACCAAGAACTCGATCTCCCCGGCAATAAGCATGGGCCAAAGCGCATCGATGCTTCTTACGATGATATCGTTCTTGATGTCAGGCGCCGCAGTTAGCCTTTCGGACAGGCTCTTTGCAAGCAGGGCGCGTGCAGCCAATGGCACTATGCCAAATCGCAGGCTGCCGATCTTGCCGGCACCATCCCCCGGAATAGGCGGTCTGGACTTGTACCGGTTTTGCGCCGGTCACCTGTCTTACTATGCCACCTTGGCTTCGAATGCGAGCGGGCTGATGCCACCCAGATATGAGTGGCGGCGACGTGTATTGTAGAACCCGTTGATGTACTGGAAGATGGCAGCTTCAGCGTGTCGTCGCGTCGACCATCTTTGTCGCCAGATGAGTTCTGCCTTCAGGGATTTGAAGAACGTCTCGACGGACGCATTGTCGTAGCAATTACCCTTGCCGCTCATTGATGGTCGCAGGCCATAGGCCTGCAGTTTCTTCTGATAGTCATAGGAGCAATATTGGCTGCCGCGATCCGAATGGAACAGGCAGCCCTCCGGTGGTTGCTGCAGGCGCACGGCCATATCCAGCGCCCGGATCGCCAGATCCTTTTTCATTCTGTCGCTGACCGTCCAGCCCACGACACGGCGGCTATGCAGGTCGAGAATGACGGCAAGGTTGAGCCAGCCCTCCGACGTCCAGATATTAGGTAATGTCGCCTGCCCATTTACGATTGGGAGCATCGGCAACGAAATCGCCGTCCAACCAGTTGGCTGCGACACCCAGGCGGTGATGACTGTCGGTGGTCACCTTGTGCCTGCGGGTGCGGACCGGCTTGATGCCGTTGAGCTTCATCAGTCGTCCGACACGGCGCTCGCCAACATCGAGACCTGCCTCTTTGAGCTCCATCGTCATGCGAGGGCGGCCATAGCTGCCTAGGCTCAGGCTGTACTGTTCCCGGATATGGGCCAGAACAGACATATCCGTGCGCGCACGCTGGCTGATCGGTCGTGTGCGCCATGAGCGATACGCGGTTCTCAAGGCGAAGGCGTTCGTTCGTTCTCGCGAGCCAGATCTGCCTGCGGCTCTGAGGTCAAATCTGTTGGCCGATACTGTGCCAGCCACTTGCCCAGTGTCGACTTGCCGATCCCCAAATCGGCTGCAATCCGGTCGCGGGGTAGCCCGCTGGTCAGCGCAATGCGCACCACCTCGCGCTTGAACTCTTCTGAATGCTTGATCATCTCGTCGGTCTCCTGGTGCGAGCCTAAAACGCTCAGGTGACCGGCACGAAACCGGTACAAGTCCAGTGTCGGCGATCAGTCGGACACACTCGCGGGTGAAATCGTCGACCACCGCGAAGATGCGGAACCGTCGGCCACAGGCGAACGCGTGCCGAGCGCCCGCCTACGTCCCCGCGACGACGCACCTGCAGCCGTTCCTCCCGGTACAACCCAGTGCCCACGTCCAATGCCGCCATGAGAGACTGGACCAAAGCGTTCGCACGTCGCTCCTTTGTGCTTCTGCCTCGTCGTTGAGGCGTCGAGTGCACCTTCGCATGGCTTGGCCGATGCCAAGGATTGGGAAACAACCGTTGCATCCTCAACCGCGCGGGCACTCATTACCTCAATCGGCATGCTCGCCCGCAGAACCGCAAGATAGTGCTCCGCTTGAACAACTTCTAAAGCGGTCTCGATATTAAACGCGATAGTCAATCAGCCCACCGATAATTTTCTGCGTCATCATCTCATATCCAGCGGATGACGTTCACCAGTCCAAGCCGCTTGAATAAGCCCGGAGTCACAGCGTTGAAATCGTCATTCCGGCGGCCTATCGAACGGACTATGAACAACACTGCACCGGCTGTTCCGAAGAAGCGTGGCAGGCGTCCAGACAAGGTGCTGGCCGCGCTGCGGGATTCCCTGCTCAAACTGCTGGAACAGCACAAATTCGACGACATCACTGCCAGGGACATCATAGGCGACTCTGGCGTCTCTCCAGCCACATTCTACCGTCATTATCGCACCCGGTCCGATCTTCTCGATGCCGTAGCGGACAATGAGATAGAAACGCTGGTCGCGATATCGGCTTCGGCGCTTGATTGCCCCCATGAGGCGTCTCTGGCGCAAATTCGGCATCTGGACGGGCACAAGGCGCTATGGTCCGTTTTGCTGAACGGTGGCGCCGCCAGCTATGTCCGCGAAGGTCTCATACGCCGGCTTATTGATGAATATAAAGATGAGCGCTGGCGTTCCGAAACATGGCTGCCGAATGAAGTGGCGATCCAGTTCAGCGTTGCCGCCATGGTCGAGATCGTCAGCTGGTGGCTGCGCCAGCAAGAGCCGCAGTCGATCGAAACCATTGCGGAAATGCTGGAATATTTAACCCTTCGGCCAACCCTGCCTGCAAACGGCCCCCGAAAAAGGCCCGGTGCCTGAAATCCGGCAAGCCGGTGGCACGTCAGGCCATCAAACTCAGGCCGTTTCCGCCTTGAAGGCCTCCACCTGTTCCTCGATTACTTTAATGAAATGCCGGCACAGGATTTCCTTCTCTTGGAAATGTACGTTTTCAATCGCACCCCCGTTGAGCCCCCGCTGCCCGGACTCGATGATCGCGACATCCTCGGAGTGAATGTCGCGCGTCGTGGCCATCGCGTATTCGCGGGCATAGCGCACGCTCGCAGTCTCGTCCTCGCCGACCCAGTAGAGCCGGATGACACCGCGCGATCGCGTCGGGCTTATCGGCAGGACAGTATGCAGGAAATGGTTGCCCGGATTGCAGAGCAGGAAAAAGTTGGGAAAGAGTGCGAAATATTCGCTCGAATAGGGCAGCTCCAGCAGCCCATCTGCAGCAAGCCGGCTCATACCCCGAGTGAATGAGCCAATCTGCGTCGGGGTGTATTGCGCCTCAGGATTGATCCATATCGTCTGCGTGCGATGGATGCCCTCAAGGCTGAAGCTGGAAGGGTAACCAAAGGGGTTTTCACCCGCCAGGCTTGGTCCTGCAGTTCGCGAATGCACGAACCGCAGATGGTAATTTTCCTGAAAATTATCGTAAGTCAGCTTCCAGTTCGCCTCGATATCGTAGGTATATTCGTGGAAGGTTGTCGCACGCGCTACCGCTAGTTGCCCCAGCTTGTTAGCTATCGGCCCCAGGTATTCGCGCAGGCTTTGCTGCGGCTCAAAGCAGATGAAGATAAGGCCGGCGCAGACCTCCAGCTTCACCTGTTTGAGGCCAAGCGATTCCTTGTCGACATAGAAGCGTTCGAAATCGGGCGCGGACAACAGCCGGCCATCGGTTCCGAAGGTCCAGCTGTGATACGGGCAGCTGAACGTCGACTTTTTTCCGCAAGCCTCTTGCGTAAGCTGCGTGCCGCGATGGGTACAGACGTTGTGGAAGGCGCGGATTTCGCCGTCCTTGCCGCGAACAATCAGTAACGAAGCGCCTGCGAATTCGATCTCACGGCGAAAGAAACTGCCCGGCTGCGGAAGCTCGCAAACGTGTCCGATATTTAGCCAGGATCGCAGGAAAATCGCCTTGCGTTCCCATTCGTACCAGTCCGCATCGAAATAGTACCGGGCCGGAATGGGCTCTGTGCCAAGCGCCAGCGCATCGTCCTGAACGTGAATTTGCCCGGGGTGAAAATTCATGAGCCTCTCCAGACACGATGCCAGCAGTACGCGAACAATCGTTCAGCCTGTCAGCGCCTTGTTATTATCGATACAATATGTATCGCTTTTATGCTGCGCGCAAGGTATGGTTTTCGCGAGCTGGCAGGGCCCATTCGGAAGAGGAAATATTTTTCGTCGTTTTGTTAGCTTGGTCTTGACGGGCCGGAAATCTGAAGCGAAGTTATCCCATAACGTAGCCGTAATGAAAAATACTCATTATGTAAATCTGCAAAATATCGCGGATTGTTTGTGCCATACAATCGTGAGCGCATGGTATTTCTTAAATATATACATAAAATAATAAATAATATAAAATGGGGATGAGGCGTTATGTGCATTTTTAATACGCGATTTACGTTACTTTGCACTTCGGCAATCGCTATTGGTCTTGCCATTCCTGAATATGCCAGCGCACAGGACAATAACGGCGGGCTTGAGGAAATCATTGTCACAGCACAAAGGCGCGAACAGAGCCTGCAGGACGTGCCAATCGCCGTTACGGCTATTGGTGGCGAGACACTTCAGGCCAACCGTATTGTTAGCGTGACTGACCTTTCTGGCCTGGCGCCCGGCCTTACGACAATGCCAGCCCCAGGCGGCTCTCAGATTCCGCAGTTTTCGATGCGCGGGACTACCGGCAACGGCTCGGTTCAGGGTTCTGATCGGCAAGTCGGCATCTACATCGACGGCGTTTATCTCGGCGCTTCGCGCGGTTCGATTTTCGACTTGCCGGATATCCAGCGAATCGAAGTGCTGCGTGGCCCGCAGGGAACTCTTTTCGGGCGTAACGCTTCGGCGGGTGCCGTCAGCATCACAACAAGGGATCCGACCGGCGAAATCGGCGCCAAGGCCACGGCAACGGTCGGCAACTACGATCAGTACCGCTTTGGCCTCAGTGTCGACTTGCCGCAGGTCGGGCCCTTCAGCGGCTATGTCAGCTATCTGCACAGCGAGCGCCGCGGAGACATCCGTAACACGGCGCCGGACATGCTGTGGGATCGCACCACGTCTGCGATCCGTCAGGCCGCCAAGGTGCTGCCTTCAGAAAAATATCTCGGAAATGAAAACTCCGACAGTTGGTTTGCGGCTCTCAAGTTCGAAAGCGGCGATTTCACGACCGTGTACAAGTATGATCGCTTGCGTTCGACCCGCACGGCAGCCGGAACGGGCCTTATCGGCTATCCCACTACAGGCAACGGTGCGTTAACGGGCGCGCTGTTTACGGCGCTTATAAACAGCCAGAACTTCGCTGTGCCAATCTCTGCAGACGGCAAGCGGCCAAACGCCGTGGCCAACGGTTATACGGTGGAAACCCCGCAGAAGGCCGAAGGCCACAGTTTGACCAGCACCTATCAAATCAACGATCAATTATCGGTCAAAAACCTCTTTGCGTATCGAAAATCATCCATTTTTTCGACCAGCCCACTCGATGGGATGAGCGCGCTGACATTCACGCCAGAGGGCGTCGTTCCCCTTGCCACATTCTACGGCATCAGCGCCCTTGCCCGTCAGGGTATTGATGTCACCAATCCGGCAAATGCAGCTCTTGTTCAGGGCACGATTGCGAACATCGCGGGCGGCCTGCAGCCGCTGGTGGGCTCCCCATTTATAGGCCTGGCCAGTGGAACTTCTGGACGTACCGAGCAGATCAGCGATGAAATTCAGTTTAACTACAATTCCGACTTACTGACAGCGACGATTGGCGGGCTCTGGTACAATGCCAAGGACTGGACCAACGAGCAATTACAGCAAAACGCACCTGCGTTTGCCGTTTTCCCGGGCGGCGTCGTTCCCAATGCGAACATTGGCAAAACGTTCAATGAAGTCACGTCGCTGGCTGCCTATGCCCAGTTGGAAATTCACGCCACCGATCAGCTTGACGTTGTTCTGGGCGGGCGGTTCACCCACGATAAAAAGGACGGAAGCCTGCTGCATGGACCAGACCTGGGCAACCTTACACTTCTGGTTGCGCCGAGATATAAGGAATCCAAGTTTAACTATCTGGTTGGCGTAAACTACAAGCCCAATTCAGATACTCTTCTGTATGCCAAGTACTCAACTGCCTATGTCTCAGGTGGCAATACAGCCGGCATTCCTTACGTGCCCGAGACAGCAAAGTCCTGGGAAGCCGGCGTCAAGGCCACGCTGTTCAATCGCAAGCTGCAGACCAACCTGGCTCTATACCATGTCAAATATGAGCATGTTCAGGGGTCGAACTCAACGACGACGCCGGGGATGGCAGCCGTCGTCAATGAGCTGACCGGCGATCCTACCCGTTCCAGTGTGATCACGACATTCACGTACAACAATGGCGATCTGACTGCCAAGGGGTTCGAATTTGACTTTACGGCCGCACCTGTCGACCGACTGACGCTGGGTGGGTCGCTAGGCTATACGGACCCCAAATTCTCCAACGTCAATCCGCCGTTGCTGGCCGCAAATCTCGGCCGTTATGAGCAGATACTCGTGCCGGACTGGACGGCCAATCTCTGGGCGCAATATGATATGCCCCCGATCGGTTCCGGCGATGCCTATCTTTCGCTCAGGGGCGACGCGCGCTGGCAGTCGGACATGAACCTCAACGCCAATCCAGACCACCCCTCACACCAGACCTGGGCTGCAAACATCCGTGAGGTGCCCGCCTACTGGGTTTTCAACGGTCGTTTGGCACTAAAGGAGCTTGATCTTGGTGGCGTTGAAACCGAACTGGCACTCTGGGGCAGGAACCTGGCTAACAACCGGTCCGCAAGTTACGCGCTCAACCTGGGTTTCATCGGCGGGGTTAATTACATTCCCGCCCGAACCTATGGCCTTGATCTGATGATACAATTCTAAAACCAGCACCGCTGACGCGATACAGCCGGCGCTCTTGATCCGTCATTCGGATTCGGGGCGCCGGCTTCAACCGCGCAACGCATGACGCGGAGTTGCTGTTGGCATCGACCGAAGCCTTGTCCCCCGGATGGTCTCAATTTGCAGGAATAAGTTAATTTTGGAGCGCCAGAACACGCCCCCAAAGTTGGGATGGACGCCGCAGCTTACATACCGAATCTGATACAAGACGGAGGATAAAATGGACCTGAAAGGCAAAGTCGCAATTGTCACTGGCGGAGGTGGAGGGATTGGCGCCGGAATAGCAGAGGCCTTTCTGGAGAAGGGCATGAACGTAATCCTCACTGACCTTAACCGGGAATACGTGGATGAGCAGGCCAGACGTCTTGGCGGCGGGACACTTGCGCTGCAGCACGACGTTACGTCTCTGGAGAGTTGGGTGCAGGTAAAGCGCGCCGCCCAAGAGGCGTTCGGCCATGTCGACGTATTGTGCAACAACGCCGGCATCTCGACGAAGCGCATGCTTCTGGATGAGATCGAGCCGGAAACCTTCGCTGCGGTCATGGCCGTAAATGTGGGCGGGGTATACAACGGTATAAAGACCTTCGTTCCGGATATGCGGAAATGCAAAAGCGGGCATGTGGTCAACGTCTCGTCGATGAACGGACTTCTGGCGCATCGGACTTATGCTACCTATTCCGCGAGCAAATTCGCGGTGACGGGCCTGAGTGAAGCTTTGCGCGGTGAACTGGAGTCCTATGGCGTGGGTGTTTCAGTGTTGTTCCCCGGTCTTACCAGAAGCAGGATGGCGCTCGATCCGGAAAAAGGGGCCGCGCCAGATATACCGGACCCAGAAATACTCGAATCCAACATGATGGAACCTGTCTGGCTGGGCCGTTCGGTGGCGGGAGCAATCGAAGCGAACGACCTCTATATAATAAGCCACCCCGGCCACAAAGAGCACCTTGCCGCACGTCATGCGGCAGTAATGAGGGCGTTCGGCGATCCTTCCCAGCCTGATTACGATCCGCTACCCATGTAATCAATATTGCCCGGTGCGTTGAGTGCGGACCTGAACCCGGCTGCTGCCTGCCGTGCTAGGCGATACGACAACAAGAACTTGGACCAAGCTGCGTGATTTACATATCGTGCAGCTTGGTCTGACCTTCGAACGAAGGCAGTTCGCCCCCTAGATCAGGCTGCGTCGGTCTTCACCGGGATCGCAAACCTGTCGATGTATTCGCCAAACCGTGCGTGAACCGCCTCTTTCGTCAGCCCGTATTCCTCCAGCGCGTAGCTGTGGGCACCGTGCTTCCCCTTGGGGTTATCTGCGATATAGGTATTCATTGCCGCCTCCGCTTCAGGCGTGAACGGCTCGCCAAAGTGGTCATATATCCTTTGCACCGTGCCGATCGGATCGCGCACGGTATCGGCATATTGCACGTCGAAGATGGAATCCCAGCCGTTGCGCGCTTTGTAGGCAAGCATCCGCTCTATCATGAGCGAAAATGTATCAACCATGCTGCGGCCAATGTCTTCCAGATCCACGTGATCGCTGTGAAGCTGCCGGACATGCTTGATCAGGCTGCAGCAAGAACCAACCACATCGGCGGGGTCACGATGGGTCATCACCAGTTGAGCGTCAGGATAGACTGTCGTCAATGCGTCCAGAAACAGCGGATGCCACGGATTTTTCAAGGTCCACCGACCGGGCGCGTCCGCCTGAAGCAGTTGCAGAAACCGTTTGTGAAAACGAAAGGCCGGAAGATAGTCAGCCTTATGGAGCAGCCAGTTACGGTAGGTGGGAATGTCGGCCAGTGCTTCGTAAACCTGAGCGCAAAAGGACGGTGTCATCAGGAACTGGCATTCGGTCGGGCTATCGGCGTTCTCGAAGTGGATCGCGGTGATATGCGGTACAAGGTCCAGCGACATTTCTGACTTGGCCTGCGCCACCGCATACCGCGGACCGGCGTGGAGTTCTTCGGATTTCGGCGGGGGAACCGGGTCATAGGCCTCCCATCGCAGAAAGGATCGACGGGCCGGATCGGCATGCAGCAGATTGATCATCAGTGTGGTGCCGGTGCGCGGCAACCCGAACACGAACATTGGCTTTTCGATGGGACGATCCAGCAGTTCCGGGTGACGATCAAGCCAGTCTTCAACCTTCATGCGGATCGCCATGCTGGTCACAAGATCAGCATGCGCCATCTGGCTACCCATCTGCGACAAACGCGCTTCTTCCCGGTAGCCCTTCAGAAGCAGGTCCAATCCTTCGAGGATTTTGGGGTCACCGAAGTTCCTGAGGCCGGTCTGCGCGGTTGCAGCGGCGATTAAGTCCTCGACATTCATAGATAATCCCTCTCCCGCCCCGGCCATTTCAGCGCAGATGCTGCGTGCCGGATTTATCGAAACATGTTGTATCTAATAATATTGGTATGCAAGGAGGTTTTAGGGCAAATGCCAGGCGCATTGAAAATGATCGTCGATGTGTTAGCATGCCCCTGACAGTCGGAAAAAAATCGACAAGATGGGGAGAGACAGCATGGCGAGTGAAGAGAAGCGGCCAATTCGCGTTGTTCAATGGGCAACAGGCACCGTCGGCGCATTTGCTCTGCGCGGCGTTATCGGTCACCGCGACATGGAACTCGTCGGCGTGCGCGTCTACTCGGCAGCAAAGGAAGGCAAGGATGCCGGTGAACTCTGCGGGCTTCCCGCCACCGGCGTCAAGGCAACCCGCAACGTTGAGGCGATCCTCGCGCTGAAGCCGGACTGCGTGATCTACATGCCCGAAAGCACGGACGTTGACGACGTCTGTCGCCTGCTTGAAAACGGGATAAACATCGTCACCACGCGCGCCGACTTCTTCAATCCCGATATGATGGATGCGGCCCTGCGTGAACGTGTCGAAGCCGCTTGCAGCGCGGGCTCCGCATCAATCCATGCGACCGGATCAAGCCCCGGCTTCATCACCGAGGCGCTGCCGCTGGTCGTTACCTCGCTGGTGAGACGGCTCGATTTCCTTGCCATTGAGGAATATGCCAACTGCCTTGAGGGCTGCTCTGAGGAAATGCTGCTCGAGGTGATGGGATTCGGCGATACGCCTGAAGCCTTTGCCAGCCGTCACACCCCGGACCACATGGTTTTCGAACATTCGCTCGGCCTCGTGGCTTCCGCACTCGGCATGCCGCTGGAACGCTTCGAATACGAGGTAGAAGGCGCGGTATGTCGTAGCGATACCAAGCTGCACAAATCGACAATTCCCGCCGGCAGCATCGGCGGCCAACGGGTTTCAATCACCGGATTCCATGGCGGCAAGCCCCTGATGCGCTTTCGCTCCAACTGGTTCGTCACGATGGACCTCGAACCGGCCTGGGATCTGCGCGGTGACGGCTGGCGCTTCACGGTGAAGGGCGACACCCCGGTCGACATGCTGATCGACCTGCCGATGCCAATCGAGAAGGAAGTGCGCGCATCCGGGCGCTACACAGCCCATCGGCCCGTGAATGTCATCCCCTATGTCGTCGCGGCGGCGCCAGGCATCATTCCCACGACGAAGTTGCCGGAAGTCATAGCCAAACTCGGCTGAAGGAAGTCCCCCGACAGGCTGACCCAGGTGGTTCAATGCGACACTTTGAATCTTCGCTCATCAGCGGAGAGAAATGCGGTTTGACGAACTCTTTATGTGACGTTGAACGCAATCTTTGCCATGGTTATATGTCATGGACGGAATGAAAATGATCTAACCCAGCTTCAGCACATTTGGCTGTAGCAAAAGAGCGCGGGTTGGCCGCGCCGCCGATCAGTTGGGCATAGGCCAGCCGGCTCTTAGCCGCAGCATCAAGAAGTTCGAGGACAAGCACAAAGTTCGCGTATTCGATCGCGGACGCGGAGGCGTCATTCCGACAGCGGCGGGCGTGCAGATCATGCGAAAAAGGGGGTGACCGGAAAAGCATTCAACATGTGGTCGCTGGCATTATTGACACGGATGCTGGCCAAGCAGACCGGGCTTGAGCCGGGTGAAGCGGTGTGGATGGGCGGGGATGTGCATCTCTATCTCAACCATGCGCCGCTGGTAGAGGAACAGCTTTCGCGCACGCCGTCAGGCGAGGCGCGGCTTGCCATTCTACGAAAGGCCGATTCGATCTTCGGTTATCGAATCGAGGACTTTGAAGTGAACGGCTACGCACCCCAGCCTCACATTCCCGCGCCTGTTGCCTTCTAGTTGACGGTCATGCGATATTGAAATATTATGTCACTAATGTGAAATAATGCTTCAGCGTCGTGACCGTGCTGAAGCGGTGGGAGAAAACGGCAATGGCCGACGGGCCGAGTAGTCCAGCCAGATCGCGCGGTAACCTGCCGCCCCTTAGCCTGCATGTGCCAGAGCCAAAGTTTCGGCCCGGCGATGCCGCTGAGTATTCGGACCTGATCATACCGCCTGCCGGTGCGCAGCCCCGCCCGGATGAGAACTGTGCTGCCTCCGAGACCTATCCGCTCTGCACGGATCTTGTGCGGGTGCTGGATGACGAAAACCGGGCGGTCGGCCCCTGGGATCCAAAGCTCGACCCCGACACACTGCGGCGAATGCTTCGCAACATGGCACTGACGCGCGCTTTTGATGATCGCATGTACCGCGGGCAACGGCAGGGAAAGACCAGCTTCTACATGAAGTGCACGGGCGAAGAGGCGATATCGGTCGCCGCGGCCTTTGCGCTGGCCAGCGATGACATGGTTTTTCCAAGCTATCGCCAGCAGGGCATCCTCATTTCGCGCGGCTACCCCTTGGTGGAGATGATCAACCAGATCTATTCCAACCGTGCCGACAGGTTAAAGGGCCGTCAGCTGCCGGTCATGTATTCCGCGCGCGATTTCGGATTCTTCTCTATTTCGGGCAATTTGGCGACCCAAGTTCCGCAGGCAGTGGGCTGGGCCATGGCGAGCGCGATAAAGGGCGATACCCGCATTGCCACAAGCTTCATCGGTGAGGGATCAAGCGCGGAAGGCGATTTCCATTCTGGCCTGACTTTTGCCGCCGTATATAACGCTCCGGTCGTCTTCAATGTCGTCAATAACCAGTGGGCAATCTCAAGTTTCTCGGGCTTTGCCGGGGCAGAACGGACGACTTTTGCTGCCCGAGCCATCGGCTACGGCGTGGCAGGGTTGCGGGTCGACGGCAATGATGCGTTGGCCGTTTATGCTGCTGTACAATGGGCCGCCAATCGCGCGCGCGCGAATATGGGCCCGACGCTGATCGAACATTTCACCTATCGCGCAGAAGGGCATTCGACGTCGGACGATCCCGGCGCTTACCGCTCTGCTGAGGAGCGGACGGAATGGCCGCTGGGCGATCCGATCACGCGGTTGCAACAACATCTGATCGCGCTGGGCGAATGGTCGGTAGAGCAACATGACGCGATGGACCGCGATCTGGTCGACTTTGTGAAAGCAGCGACGAAGGAGGCGGAGAAGAACGGCATTCTGGGCCACGGGATGCACCATCCTTTCAAGACGATGTTTGAGGACGTGTTCGAGGACCTGCCCTGGCATCTTGAAGAACAGGCCGAGCAGGCCATTCGCGAACGGCGCATCAAGTGGCCGGATTGGAAAGAGTGATGATGCTCGAAGAAGAAGCCGTTAGCCTTCACGAGGCGCCTGTTCGCAGCCTGAACATGATCGAGGCAATCAACGATGCGCTGGCCATCATGATGGAGCGTGATCCTGATGTCGTGATCATGGGTGAGGACGTCGGCTATTTCGGCGGGGTGTTCCGCGCCACTGCCGGGCTGCAAAAGCGGTTCGGCAAGACACGGGTGTTCGATACGCCAATCAGCGAATGTGGCATTATCGGCGTGGCTGTGGGGATGGGCGCCTATGGACTGCGGCCGGTGCCGGAGATTCAGTTTGCCGACTATATCTATCCGGGGCTGGACCAGCTGATCTCGGAAGCGGCGCGGATGCGATATCGCTCTGCCGGAGAATTCATTGCGCCGCTTACGGTCCGCTCTCCGTTTGGCGGCGGTATTTTTGGTGGGCAGACACACAGCCAAAGCCCGGAAGCGCTGTTTACGCATGTGGCCGGCCTGAAGACGGTGATCCCTGCGACGCCGCACGACGCCAAGGGCCTGCTGATTTCAGCAATCGAGGATAATGATCCTGTCATCTTCTTTGAACCCAAGCGCATCTACAACGGCCCGTTCGATGGCTATTATGATCGGCCCGCCAGGCCCTGGACCAACCATCCGGGCAGCAAGGTTCCTGATGGTTACTATTCCATTCCGCTCGGCAAGGCGCGGATCGTGCGGGAAGGGGCGGCGCTGACGGTGCTTGCCTATGGTACGATGGTCCATGTGGCAGAGGCCGTGGTGGCCGAGAAGGGCGTTGATGCAGAGATTATCGATCTGCGCACGCTGGTTCCACTGGACATAGCTACTGTGGAAAAGTCGGTGGAGAAAACCGGTAAATGCATGATCGTGCATGAAGCAACCCGAACATCCGGCTTCGGCGCAGAGCTGTCTGCGCTGGTGCAGGAGCGCTGCTTCTATCATCTTGAAGCGCCGATTGAGCGCGTGACGGGCTTTGATACGCCCTATCCGCATAGCCTCGAATGGGCATATTTCCCCGGGCCCGTCCGTATCGGCGAGGCTGTAGACCGTCTGGTGAAGGGCTGAAGCATGGGTAAATACGTCTTCATGCTGCCGGATATCGGCGAAGGCATTGCCGAGGCTGAAATCGTCGCCTGGCACGTCAAACTGGGGGATCAGGTCGAGGAGGATGGCCGCCTTGCCGACATGATGACCGACAAGGCGACGGTTGAGATGGAAAGCCCGGTCGCCGGCAAGGTAATCCATGTTGCTGGCGCAGTGGGTGACATCATTGCCATCGGATCACCACTGGTAGTGATCGAAGTCGCGGGTGACAGCGTTGCTGAGGACGCACCCGCACCTGATCCGGTCACGAATACGGTTGCGCCGGAGGTGGCGCCTGAAGCGAAGCCTGAACCCGAAGCTTCTCTCAGCCCGCCGCTTGCCGAGCCGGAGGCGGGGGGTACTCCTACTCCGCAGGACGTGCGCGCCAAGCCGTTAACCTCTGACAGAGTGCCTAGTGAGGGTGGCAGGCCCGAAACCTCCGCAAAGGTTCTTGCCAGTCCGGCAGTCCGCGCCCGCGCAAAAGAATTGGGTATCGATCTAGGCGAAGTGCGGGCAGCCGAAGATGGCCGGATCCGCCATGCCGATCTGGACGCGTTCATTGCCTATAATGCGGCAGGCGGCTTTCGTCCTGCAGGCCGGGTTGGCAAGGATGAACAGGTCAAGGTCATCGGGCTTCGTCGCCGGATTGCCGAGAACATGGCTGCGTCCAAGCGCAACATTCCACATTTCTCCTATGTGGAGGAGTGCGACGTCACGGGGCTGGAAGAGATTCGAGCCCAGTTGAACGGCAATCGCGGCGATCGGCCAAAGCTGACACTCTTGCCGTTCCTGATTACTGCGATCTGCCGTAGTCTGCCCGATTTTCCCATGCTCAACGCGCGGTATGATGATGAGGCGGGCGTCGTTACCCGGTTCGGTGCGGTGCACCTTGGAATGGCGGCGCAAACGCCCTCTGGCTTGATGGTGCCCGTGATTCGTGATGCGCAGGATCGGAACCTTTGGCAACTGGCGCATGAGATAGCCCGGCTTGCGGAAGCCGCGCGGAGCGGGTCAGCCCGGTCGGACGAGCTTTCTGGCTCCACCATCACTCTTACTTCGCTGGGTCCATTGGGTGGGGTTGCGACCACGCCTGTCATCAATCGCCCGGAAGTCGCCATCATTGGGCCTAATCGCATTATCGAACGGCCGATGTTCGTACCTGATGGAGCGGGCGGCGAGCGGATCGAAAAGCGCAAGCTGATGAACATCTCGATCAGTTGCGATCATCGGGTTGTCGACGGCTGGGATGCGGCGAGCTTTGTCCAGGCGGTTAAGCGGCTAATCGAGACGCCGGCAGTTCTGCTGGCGGGGTAAGCGCGAAGCCTGCGGGTGCGCACAGTGCGAATCGCACTGATGCCGAATGGGCGGAGGGGGAGCGGCGGGACTTGAGCCGCGGCCGTGGGCCTAGCGGACGATTCCGCTGTACGCGATTTGCCCGCGACTTTTCACGGCATGGCTGGCGCCCACGCGCCAGCGAACATGCGTGACGTCTTCCGGGGTGGCCATGCGTGATCCTGCATGCAGCATTCCAAGCTTCCCCCAAGTGCGGCCGCCATCAACTGACACGTCTTCGTTCTCCCGTGCGCTGTCCTGATAAGCGATGTCGCGGGGCAGGGCGTTGGTGACCGTGAAGCTGGGGTTGGCGCTCGGTCGCAGGCGCTGCCATGTTACGACTGTCACCACCCGGTCGCCTCGGCTGAGGCGTAGGGCGGGTTCAAGGCTGCGGCTGTTTCCTGCCTGTTGGCGTTCAACGAATACGGCGCTGTCGAGCGAGACTGACGGCTTCGCTGCGGCTGGCACTGCGGCAAGAGCCGTGATTGCGAGCAGACTGGCCGCTGCGTAGCGATTCATGTGATGGAATTTCACGTATCTTGCCCCGTATCATTCCGCGCCCCAGGCGGCGTTCTTGAAAGCGGGTGTCGCAGCAAGGTGCGAAAATATAGTTAACGTCCTATTGAATTGCAGGAGTAAAAAAGGCTGCCGTAACCCTGTTGACAGCCCCCGCGTGCTGGCCTAGTTGCGCGGCTCCCCAAGGGGGCGAGCGGGTGTAGCTCAGTTGGTTAGAGCGCCGGCCTGTCACGCCGGAGGTCGCGGGTTCGAGTCCCGTCACTCGCGCCACCTTGGGGAATTTCTCGTTGAGAAATAACCAGTTAAGGATCGTTCTTAGTGTGCGATGCCTTAACGAATGCAAAGGATTTGCACTTTGCGGTCGTCGTGATGCTGGGTCAGAAGACCTTCTTACGATAGTACCTGTAGGTGCCAAGGGGCGAGCGGGTGTAGCTCAGTTGGTTAGAGCGCCGGCCTGTCACGCCGGAGGTCGCGGGTTCGAGTCCCGTCACTCGCGCCACCTTGGACAATTTCTTCATTAGAAATAATAGCTTGGCGTTGCAGGCATCGATCTGCGGCGCATGACCCGCGTGCGGGAGGGGCTGTACTTTGGCTCAGCTGCGGCGGCAGGTTAAAGGCCTGACCGTAAGGGCGCGCCTGCAGGCTCAGCCGGACGCAGCGTTAGTTCCTGATCAAACTGCGCTGTGTGCGACTTTCGGTGCACGAATTTACCGCAATCCGGCTTCACCTGAAGGGCACCGATAGTGCGCCTTAACCTCCGCGCCCGGTTTCCATCCAGATAAGAAACCGTTTAAGTGGGAGCAGCCAGATTACGCCCAGAACAAGATAAATCGGCGCCTGTGCCGCCGCGTGCCATGGGGCAATCAGCGGGCCGATAAATTGCACAACAAGGATGCCATAGGCTGCGAGCGCTACGACTAGCAGCAGGATGCCAAACGGGATCCGCCAAGTCGGTTCGCTGCGCATTAAGCCTCTCCCTCATAGAAACGTGTTGGCGTCACCACTGCGCCCAGTCGGATATCATGCGCCTCTACCGGTAGCGAATCGACAAGCTGGCAGTCCCAAGCAAGGCCCATCGTCTGCGCGTGCGGATTTGCCGCGAGCCAGCGGTCATAATGACCGCCACCTTGCCCCAGGCGATCGCACTGCGCCGTGAAGCCCAACAGGGGGACAAACACGGTATCGGGAAGCACTTCCGGTGCGCCCGAGAGTGGTTGCATCATGCCATAGGGGCCAGCTTCCAGCCCGCCCTCGTCATGAGGGTCCAGCCAGAGGCGAAATTTCATAGCGTCGCCGCGTTCCGCAAACCACGGCAGGGCAAGCGTGCGTCCATGTTCAAAAAACCATTCCGCATAGCGGCGCGTTGGTGCTTCGGTTGGTGTGGCGCGATATAGCGCCGTAACCGAGCCTTCCGGCACGGCGGCCACGACCGGGGAGGGTGGGCGCAGGAACATCAGTCCACGCATGTCGTCGGGCAGTGCAGCGACATGTTCGCTGCGCAGTTTTTTCAATTCCGCGCGCAGACTCTGTTTTTTTTCCACGCGCGTCCTCTTGAAGTCAGGGGGAGGGTGACGGGCCCACCATGGGTCGTTGCCTAGAAATCCTCTGACGCATTAACGTCAGGTGGGGACCATGTGTGCCGGACCCCTGTGTAACCACAGTGATCCGACCAGGGACAGCCCCCAATGGATTGCTTATAGCCTCAGGGATATCGAACGGCTCGTGCCGGGCAGATCCCGTCGCCTTCTATCTAGGCGTTCCCGGCGTCCGCCTCAAGGCGCTCTGCAAGATTTTCCATTCGGTCCGCAATTGTGTCGAGCTGTTGGACAACATCGACGGGCAAATCGGCAGAAGCAGGTGCTGCTTTTGATGTTGTACGGGATTCCCGAGCTTCATGTAGCTCGTCCGCCAGCAAGAGTGCGGCAAACAGGAGCATGCGAGACTCGTTCTGGCCGCTCAACGAGGGGATGGCGGAAAGCTTTGCGTCGATCAACTGCCCAAGCGCGGTGACGTGCTTTTCTTCGCCTTTGGCGCAGGCAACAGTGAAGGGGCGTCCGCCGATTGTCAGGGTGACGTTGCTCATCCTGCGGTGTCCGACTGGTTTTCGATCAAGTGGTCAAGTTGCTGCAAAGTATCGCCGATTACGCTGCGCAGCGCGTCGTGCCGAGCGGAAAGGTCTTCGCCATTAGCGCGCACGCGTGCGCTTGCTGCCTCTATTCGAGCCAGTGCCGATTCGATGCGCGACAGCGCTTGCTTTGATGAGGGCCCCTCCATCCGGGGAAATTAGCGCAAAATCGCGGTGATGCAAAGCGTTGGAACGCGAAGTTCCCACGGTACAACGTGTTGAAGGGTGTCTGCAGGGGCATTATGCGGGGCCATGCGCTTGACGGAGCGGTCCCTCTCCCTAAAGGAATGCGGCATCGAATCGGCCCCGACCCTGCCGTTTTCCGGGAGCATTTCAATGAGTCTCGATCCCGCCCGCCTGGCGCCCATGGCAAACGCCATTCGCGCACTGTCGATGGACGCGGTGCAAGCGGCCAATTCTGGCCATCCAGGCATGCCCATGGGCATGGCTGACGTTGCAACAGTTCTTTATTCACGTTTCCTCAGCTTTGATCCGGCTGCGCCGAAGTGGCCCGATCGGGACCGCTTTGTACTATCTGCCGGTCATGGCTCGATGCTGATCTACTCGCTGCTGCACCTTACTGGTTATGCGCAGCCGACGATGGACGACATCCGCAACTTCCGTCAGCTGTCCAGCCCCTGCGCCGGGCATCCTGAGAATTTCCTGCTTCCCGGTGTCGAGTGCACCACTGGTCCACTGGGCCAGGGACTTGCGATGGCTGTAGGTATGGCCTTGGCAGAGCGTCACCTGAACGCGACGTTCGGCGACGATCTTGTCGATCACAACACCTGGGTCATTGCCGGTGACGGTTGCCTTATGGAAGGCATCAATCACGAGGCTATTGGCCTTGCCGGGCACCTGAAGCTTGGCCGGATGAATGTGCTGTGGGATGATAACCGAATCACCATCGACGGCGCGACCGACCTTTCCACCAGTGAGGACGTGCTGGCACGTTACCGCGCTGCTGGCTGGCACACGGAAAGCTGCGATGGCCATGATTTTGCGGACATCGAACGGGCATTGGCCGCTGCCGCCGCCGATCCCCGGCCGACGCTGGTTTCCTGCCGGACCGTGATCGGCAAGGGCGCGCCTAACAAGCAGGGTTCGCACAATGTGCACGGCTCTCCGCTGGGTGCAGACGAAATCGTCGCAACGCGCGAAGCACTGGGCTGGAACTCGGCCCCGTTCGAAATCCCGGCCGATGTGTTGGCTGACTGGCGCTCGCTGGGCAGCAAGGGTGCAGAAGCCCGCGCCGCCTGGGAAAAGCGCCATGCCGCCTCGCCAAAGGGGGCAGAACTTTCGCGCCGCATGGCAGGCGAACTGCCGGCCGATACCAAGGGGCAGGACGATTATCTCGCTAGCCTGATCGCCAACCCGCCAAAGGTCGCAACCCGCAAGTCGAGCGAAATGGCGCTGGAAGCGTTGACTGCTGCGATGCCAGAACTGATCGGTGGTTCTGCCGACCTTACCGGGTCGAACAACACCAAGACCAAGGCTACCGGCCCGCTGACAGCCGCGGATTATGGCGGCCGTTACGTGTATTACGGAATTCGCGAGTTCGGCATGGCCGCCGCGATGAACGGTATGGCACTGCACGGAGGCATCATCCCCTACGGCGGCACGTTCCTGGTCTTCTCTGATTATTGTCGCAACGCCATCCGGCTTTCCGCTTTGCAGGAAGCGCGTGTTGTTTATGTCATGACGCATGACAGCATTGGTCTTGGCGAAGATGGCCCGACTCACCAGCCGGTCGAACACGTCATGAGCCTTCGCGCCATGCCGAACCTGTTGGTGTTTCGTCCTGCTGACGCCATCGAAGCAGCTGAGGCATGGTCACTGGCTCTTGCCCAGACGGATCGTCCCACGGTTCTTTGCCTCTCGCGGCAGAACCTCCCGGCGGTGCGCGCCGATGCGGAAATGAAGTCCGCACGCGGTGCCTATCTGCTGAAGGGCGCCGAAAGCGCCCGCAAGGTGGTGCTGATGGCAACCGGTTCGGAAGTTGAGGTTGCAATGGCCTGTGCTGCAGAACTGGAAGCCGCAGGTGTTGGCGCCGATGTCGTTTCGATGCCGTGCTGGGAACTGTTCGCTGAACAGGACGACGCGTACCGTGCACAGCTGCTGCCAGCAGACGTACTGAAGGTGTCTATTGAGGCCGGCGTTACGCTGGGCTGGGAACGTTATGTCGGTAACGATGGTATTACCATCGGCATAGACAGTTTCGGTAAGTCCGCCCCTGCTGACGACCTCTATCGGTATTTTGGCTTCACGGCCGAAGCCATTGTTCCCAAGATCAAAGCTCAACTCGAAATCTAAAACAGGAGTTCTTCACATGGCGACTAAGGTTGCGATCAACGGTTTTGGACGTATCGGGCGTAACGTGGCGCGCGCCATCCTGGAACGTACCGACCATGACCTCGAACTGGTTTCGATCAATGACCTGGCTGATGCCAAGGCCAATGCGCGCCTGTTCCAGCGCGATTCGATCCACGGTCCGTTCTCGGGCACGGTCGAAGTCGACGGCAATGACCTGATCATCAACGGCAAGCGCATCCATGTGACGGCTGAACGCGATCCCGCGAACCTGCCGCATGCGGCACAGGGCGTCGACATCGCTCTCGAATGCACAGGCTTCTTCACCAACCGCGCGGGCGCCCAGAAGCACCTCGACGCCGGTGCCAAGCGCGTGCTGATCTCGGCGCCGGGTAAGGAAGTGGATCTGACTGTCGTGTTCGGCGTGAACCATGACAAGCTGACGGCCGAACACAAGATCGTCTCGAACGCTTCGTGCACCACCAATTGCCTGGCGCCCTTCGCCAAGGTGCTCAACGAATCCATCGGTATCGAGCGCGGTCTGATGACGACGATCCACGCCTATACCAACGACCAGAAGATCCTGGATCAGATTCACGAAGATCCGCGCCGTGCTCGCGCTGCAGCGATGAACATGATCCCCACCACCACTGGCGCGGCGCGTGCTGTTGGCGAAGTTCTGCCCGAACTGAAGGGCAAGCTGGACGGTTCGTCGATCCGTGTGCCTACCCCGAATGTCTCGGTGGTTGACCTGACTTTCACGCCAAAGCGCGATACTACGGTTGAAGAAGTCAACGGCTTGCTCAAGGCTGCGTCGGAAGGCGCACTGAAGGGCGTGCTGGGTTACACCGATGAGCCGCTGGTTTCGGTCGACTTCAACCATGATGCGCATTCGTCGACGATCGACAGCCTCGAAACCAGCGTCATTGATGGTAAGCTGGTGCGCGTGCTTAGCTGGTACGATAACGAGTGGGGCTTCTCGAACCGCATGGTCGATACGGCCGGCGTCATCGGCGGCCTGATCTGATCGCGGAATTGGAGCGCGCTGCGTTAAATATAACGCAAGTCGCGCGCTCCAGTTTTTTGTTAGCGCATCGTTTTAGCGAAAACCGATGCCCAATTTTCCGCACGATGCTCTAGGGGAAAACATGGCGAAGTTCCGCACGCTCGACACGGTTGGCGACGATCTCGGCGATATCACTGGCAAGGTTGCACTGGTCCGCGTTGACCTGAATCTGCCCATGAACGACGGCTCCGTAACCGACGATACCCGCGTGCGGGCTTCGGCGCCCACTATCCTTGAATTGGCCGACAAGGGCGCGAAGGTTCTCCTTCTCGCCCACTTTGGTCGGCCCAAGGGCGCCCGCAATTCCGAACAGTCGCTGAGCATGGTTGTAGGCTGTGTGCAGGAAGTACTGGGCCGCGAAGTCATGTTCGTCCCCGAAGTGGCAGGTGACGTAGTCAAGCAGGCCATCGGTATTCTGCGGCCAGGCGACATTGCGATCCTTGAAAACACCCGCTTTTGGCCGGGCGAGGAAAAGAACGATCCTGAACTGGCGAAGGCGATTGCTGCGAACGGCGATTTCTACGTCAACGACGCGTTCTCTGCAGCACACCGGGCCCATGCCACTACCGAGGGTATTGCCAGAATTCTGCCGTCCTATGCCGGGCGGTCGATGGAGGCCGAGCTTGTCGCGCTGGAGAAGGCCCTTGGGGATCCAGAGCGTCCGGTTGCCGCAGTAGTTGGAGGCGCCAAGGTCTCGTCCAAGCTGGACGTGCTGCAGCACCTTGTCACGCAGGTTGACCACCTGATTATTGGTGGCGGTATGGCCAACACCTTCCTTGCTGCGCGCGGTGTGAATGTCGGAAAATCGCTGTGCGAACACGATCTGGCGGCAACGGCCGAGGCGATCCTGGAAGCAGCGGACAAGTCGGGCTGCACGGTACACCTGCCCTATGAGGTGGTGGTCTCCAAGGAATTCGCCGCCAATCCCCCATCGCTGCGGACCTGCAATATCCACGAAGTCGCCGCGGACGAGATGATCCTTGACGTTGGCCCTGCCAGCGCTGAGGCGCTTGGCGATGTGCTGAAGACCTGCCGCACGCTGGTGTGGAACGGGCCGCTCGGTGCGTTCGAGACAGAGCCGTTCGACCGCGCGACGGTCGCACTGGCCCGTACGGCTGCGGCGCTCACCCGCGAAGGCTCGCTCGTTTCGGTAGCCGGTGGCGGGGATACGGTAGCTGCCCTGAATCATGCGGGCGTTGCCGGCGATTTTAGTTATATATCAACCGCTGGCGGTGCATTCCTCGAATGGATGGAAGGCAAGGAATTGCCTGGCGTCGCTATTCTCGAGCAGCGCCTCCAGCAAGGTTGATTCACTGGCAGGTCGCCGAGGCCTGCCTTTCACATGACAACGCAAGCACAGGGATACTGCATGAACACCGCCGATATGACCGCAAAGATGGCTGCAGGTAAGGGCTTCATCGCCGCGCTCGACCAGAGCGGTGGCTCGACCCCCAAGGCGCTGAAGGGCTACGGCGTCGAAGAAGACGCGTGGAATACCGAAGAAGAGATGTTCGGCCTGATCCACCAGATGCGCAGCCGGATCATCAGCTCGCCTGCTTTCACGGGCGAAAAGGTTCTTGGCGCGATCCTGTTCGAGCGGACCATGGATGGTGATGTTGATGGCAAGCCGGTTCCTGCCGCGCTGGTGGAGAAAGGCGTGGTTCCTTTCATCAAGATCGACAAGGGTCTGGAAGACGAAGCCAACGGCGTGCAGTTGATGAAGCCGATGCCAACCTTGGACGATCTGCTTTCGCGTTCGAAGGCGCTTGGCGTGTACGGCACCAAGGAGCGTTCGGTCATCAATTCGGCCAACCGCGAAGGCATTGCTGCCGTGGTGAAGCAGCAGTTCGAAGTCGGCCAGCAGGTGTTGTCGCATGGCATGATGCCGATCATCGAGCCTGAAGTGAACATCAAGAGCGATACCCGCGCGGAATGCGATGCGATCCTGCTCGACGAAATCCTCAAGAGCCTTGATGACCTGCCCGAAGGCCAGCAGGTGATGCTCAAGCTTTCTCTGCCTGTTGTACCCGGGACGTTTGACGCACTGGTCGATCATCCCAAGGTGCTGCGCGTTGTGGCACTGTCGGGCGGCTACCAGCGGCCTGAGGCCTGCGTCGAACTGGCTAAGAACCGCGGTATCATTGCCAGCTTCAGCCGCGCGCTGTTGCAGGATCTGCGCGCGCCAATGAGCGACGCGGAGTTCACCGGCTCGCTCGGTTCTGCAATTGATGATATCTACACGGGATCGACCGTTAAAACTGCCTAAAAGGCCGAAATGAACGACGCAGATTGGACAGCCGTCGACGACTATATCGCCCAGCATCTGCTAGGTGACGCCGATGCGCTGTCCACTGCGCTGATCAATAATCGCACGCATGGCCTGCCGGCAATTGATGTATCAGCGGCGCAGGGTAAAATGCTTTACCTGCTTGCCCGGATGGCCGGAGCCAAGCGTATCCTGGAAGTTGGCACGCTTGGCGGTTTTTCGACCATCTGGCTTGCCCGGGCGTTGCCCGCCGGGGGCAAGATCGTAACGCTTGAGATCGACCCTACCCATGCCGGTGTGGCCCGTGCCAATGTTGATCGCGCGGGTGTCGGCGGTCGAGTAGACATCCGTGTGGGTCTGGCGAAAGACAGCCTTGCCGAGATGATCGACGAAGAGCCGTTCGATTTCATTTTCATTGATGCAGATAAAGCCAGCAACGTCGACTATGTGCGCGAGGCGATCCGGTTGAGCCGGGTCGGGACCACGATCATTGTCGATAATGTCGTTCGCGAAGGTGGTGTTCTGGATAGCGGCAGTAAGGACGAGATGATCGTCGGTTCCCGGCGGTTGTTCGAAATGCTTCGGCATGAAGAGCGTCTGGACGCCACTGCGGTCCAGACGGTTGGTTCGAAGGGTTGGGATGGCTTCATCCTTGCTCTGGTGCGTTAGAGCAGCCTAAAATCCTCCCATGAAACGAAAGCCGAAGCGGTAGTCGGATGGCTTCAGCGTTTCGTCCGCGACGGGGGGCGGCATCGTTTCTACAAGTTCCAGGCTGCCGTCGGCCACATGCACCGGCTTGCCAAGCGTGAGTTCATGCAGTTCATCGCGTGATCCAAGATGGACGCGCACTTTCAACCGCAACTGGCCCGGCCACACACATTCCACACCTTGGGCGCAGCGGCTGTCCTCGAGCACTTCCAACGGCGTTAAAGCGGGACCATCGACGTAAACTCGTTGGCCCAGTTTTGCCCGGGCGATCCCGTCAGGTGGTTCCGGTACAGTAGCGCATGCGGCAAGGGTCCAAACGGCAGCCGATGCCGCAAGAGTCAAAGTGAAATGTCGGGCGTTCATGAAGCCGTCCTGTGCAGTGCAGCCTGAACTGCATCGGAACGCTTGGCGCATTCGTCCAGCTGGGATAGGGCACTTGCCATGTCTGAACTTGTCATGTCCGAAGATGAGCGCGCGCCCACGCAGCTTTACCTGATTTCGCCGCTGGAAACGGGCGGGACCTTTCCCGATCGGCTTGCCCGCGCACTAGACGCTGCACCGGTGGCGGCCTTCCAGTTTCGCGTGAAGGGATTGGACGAACATTCCGCCGCGCGGCTTGCGGAACCCCTGCAACGCATTTGCGCCGATCGCGAGGTAGCCTTTATCGTCAATGATTCGGTCAGTCTGGCGAAACGGCTTGATGCCGACGGGGTGCACCTTGGACAGGATGACGGTGATATTGCCGATGCACGCGAACGGCTTGGCCGTACGGCGCAGATTGGTGTCACCTGTCACGCCAGCCGGGATCTTGCCATGAGTGCTGGCGATGCGGGCGCGGACTATGTCGCTTTCGGAGCGTTCTTCCCGACAGCAACGAAGGAGGTGAAGCATCATGCTGAGCCGCCGATTCTGACATGGTGGCAATCGCTTTTTGAAATTCCTTGCGTCGCGATTGGCGGGATTACAGCGCAAAACTGCGCGCCGCTTGTCACCGCCGGTGCCGACTTTCTTGCCGTTTGCGGATATGTTTGGAATGGGGATGAGGCGCAGGCGGTCAAGGCATTGCACGAGGCAATGACTTCGGCCTGACGCCGCCACGCTTCGGGGTGCGTTTTTTTAGCCTGCTTCAGACAGAAGCGCACGAGCCTTGTTTAGCGCGGGCTGAAGCCTGTCTGCTGCACCGACTCCCTGTTCAAACAAGGATCGCTGCGGCAGCTCTAGGCCTAGGGGCACATGTTTTGGCAGCGCCCTGATGAAATCCGCCAGAGGAAGTTGGCCGTCGCCGGGTGCCATGCGCTCGAAGCGGGCTTCATCGGCATATTCCGCAATCACCGGTGAAAGAGGCACGTCGCATAGCTGAGCGTAGCCAATATGCGCGGGGTCAATGGCGGCAAGGTCCTCCGCTGTTCCGCCTGAGCGGAAGAGGTGCATGGCATCCACCAGGATGCCTGCGTTGGAGCGCCCGACTTCACGTACCAGAGCCTCGGCCATGGCTAGGTTGCCGATGGTCATCCCCGGCATAAATTCAACGGTCACGGACAGTTCGCGCTCGCCCGCCATTTCTGCAAAGCGTCCGAATCTGTCGACATTGGCAGAAAAGTCGGCCTCAAGACATACGGCGTTGATCTGTGTCGCGCCAAGTTCGGCCAAGATGTCCATATCGTTGGCCAACCGTTCGGGCAGTATGTGCGGCATGATCAGGAACCCTTCGCCCAGGGTGATCGTCACGCCGTTTCCCTTCAGCGCCGATTTTACTTCACGGCGGAGCGTCGTGTCAGTCCGCAGGTCCCATTCGTAATACCAGCCAGGAAGCGATACAACGGGAGCCGGGGCCAACCCGATCCTTGGACAATCCAGCCGCGCTGCAAGTTCGATGAATTCGACCGGCGGCATGCCAAATACGCAGATGAACTCGATTGCCAACCTCTGCATTCTTCCTCCCTGCGGTGCTTACGCGGCGGCGTCAGCAAGCGTTTCGTTATTATTCGTATTCCTATGCTTATTCTTGTTCGTTGTCTTTAGGGCACGCACCCTGCGGTCACGCGGTTGTGGCCCGGCGAGCTGCCAAATTGCCCAAACGCGCGTAACGGCTGCATCCGGTCAGAACCACAGTCCCTTGCTTACCCACCACGCTATCCCTCCAGCCAGCGCGGCGGAAACCAGAAACGGACCCAGACCGGCATGGGTAAGTGCACCTTTGGCAGTGTCCAATTGATGATCAGCGCCCGTGACCATCGGGCCGATGAGGTTGCGTCTGCGAACCACGAGATAAAACAGGATGGTCAGGACGTGGAGGCTAATCAGGGCTAGGAGTATATTGAAGCTGATCTCGTGAATATCTGACGCAAGCCGCCCTTCGGAAAATGATACAAGGTGCGACAGATAACCGGAGTCTATCCCGTCCACATCAACGGCGAAAAGACCGGTAACGACCTGCGTAACCAGCATCAGCAGCATTGCGATAACGCTGTATCCGCCCAAGGGGTTGTGCCCGGGATGGCGCGGACCGTTGGTGCGTAGATAAGACATCGCTGCACGAGGTGAGCGCACGAATGCCGAAAATCGCGCGGTGCTGCCGCCGACGAAACCCCAGATCAGACGGAACAGTAGAAGACCCAATATGATCAGGCCAAACAGGCGGTGCCAGTCCATCGCATTGTTTTCCGCGCTCCACCACGACATGGAAAAGAGCAGCACAATGGCCCAGTGGAACAACCGGGTCGGCAGATCCCATACGCGAACAGGGCTTGGCTTATTCATCGTGCGGCTTTCAGTGCGGTGGAGCAGAAGGCACCGTGCATTTCATTGCGGGTGGAGGTAATAAGGCAAGTACCGGAAAATTTGTCCATGTATTTCGTGTGGTTGATGGGAAAGTCGTGGTGCCAGCCCTATAATATTATCCCGTTCCCTAGCGGCCTCTCTCTTCATCGAAGCGGGGATACGGGCCGAGGAATGCGACCAGAAATCCGCACAGAAGCGCCACCGGCATGCCGACAAACAGCAATGCCTCATAGCTCTGCGTGCGGTCAAAGGCGATGCCAGCGACCAGAGGGCCAATACCGGCACCAAGACCGAGGGAGCATGAGATTATGCCGAATATCTTTCCGAAATGGGCGAGACCTGCATAACGGGTGGTGAGATAGGCGGTCATGTGAAAGGCGGAACCGCTCGCATAGCCCACAATCAGGGTGGCAACCGCCAAGGCGGGAACTGAGCCGTGGCCTTGCCAGAGCAGGAAGTAGGCGATGCTGGGCATGGCAAAGCCGACAAAGGGAACCAGTCCGCCGGGAACCCGGTCGATCAGCCCGCCCGTGATAATCTTGCCTGCAATCGCTCCGACGCCCAGCAGCGCTGCAATTCCGGCTGCCTCTGCCCGCCCAACGCCGGACCAGATGAGCAGCGGCACAAAATGAATGGCTATTGCGGCGCTGATGGTCGTTTGCAGAAATGTGGCCAGGGCTATGCGCCATAAGGCGGAATTTCGCGCCGCTTGTCCCAGTGTAAGCCCGCCAAGGGAGAGCGGCGGCCCTGTCTTCGTGTTGGTCGTGCCGATCGGCGAAGGTTCACGAAACCATGGAATGAGCAGCGCCAGCGCGACACCGCCCCAACAGACCGCGAGCAGCGGATAGGTGACTTGCCAACTCAGATCGTCGATTGCCCAGCGGGCGAAGATCGGCGCTATGATCTGTGAAACTGATAGCCCACACAGGAGCACGGCGAGGGCTATGCCTCTGCTGGCTGTGAAGGCACCGGACACCGCGCGGCTCCAGGCGGTTGTGCGTATCAGCAGCGATGCAAGTGCCAGGAAAACCCAGCTTATGAGCCATTGGGCATAGGTTCCGGTCAGCAATCCGAAGGCTGCGAACGCCAAAGTGTAGAGGACAATCCCTGGCAGGGCGACCCGGCGCGCACCGTATTTGTCGACCAGGGCACCGGCGAACGGTGCAAGCGGTGTGGTGACGAGCGCCATTACCGTCATTCCGGCGGCGACTTCGGCCCGGCTCCAGCCGAAATCCTGTTGTAGCGGGTCCATAAAAAGGCCGAGCGTTGCGGATGGCACGCCCACGAAAGACAGGCCAACCATGGCCGAAAGCACCAGCGACCAGTGCGCGCGCCATTCCTGCGCGCCGGTCTTGGCTTGATGTTCGAACACCACGCGGGATCCCTCGGCCATTCGTCTCTCCCTGTTCTTTTTGTTTTATTGGTCGATCTTATGCAGGGGCAGGTTTGCTCCCCGAAGACGGCTGTGTTGGCGTGAATTCAGGATAGGCACCGAGCCCGACGAACATGAATGAGCAGGCAAGCGCGACGGGGATCGCCGTCATCAACAGCAACGCGTAACTGCCGCTGGAATCGAACACCTGTCCGGCAATCACAGGACCGAGTGCGGTCCCGGCCATCATCATGCTGCTGATCGTGCCAAAGATCGCCCCGAAGTTGCGCAGCCCTGCATACCGCGTGACGAGGTATGTCGTGACCTGCAGGCCCGCACCAGAGGCAAAGCCCAGTGCCATGGCTCCAAGCGCCAGTGCTGCGACACTGTCCAGCGTGCCCAGCAGCAGAAAGTAGGCAAGGGCGGCAACCGCGATGCTGAACCACGGGATGAGATTTCCCTGATGCCGGTCAAGCAACCAGCCCACCAGCAGCTTTCCGACGAAGCCCGCGATGCCGGCGCTTGCCGCCATCTGCACGGCACCGACACGATCGATGCCCGCGTCGGCAATGATCGGGACGAGATGAATGGAAACGCCGGACCCTACCGTGGCCATGGCAAGATTGGCGAGGCCGATGCGAATGATCCGCGAATCGCGCGAGGCCTCAGCCAGCGTCAGTCCGGGAACTGCGTGTCGGCTCAGGGGATTCCCGTCGGGGCGCTTTCCGATTTCACGCGTATCCACGAAGAACAGGCAAACCAGGATCAGCGCTAGTCCGCCCCAGCCAAGACCAAGCGCCACGTAAGCAACGCGCCAGCCGAAGTCTGTAATCAGCCAGTTGGCGGTGAGCGGCGCCAGCGACTGGCCGATGGCGGTTCCGCTCAGCACGACGGCAAGGGCAAGGCTGCGGCTTGTCGTGAAGGCGCTGGATATGGCCGCGCTCCACACGATCGATTTGAAGGCCAGCGCTGCTAGCCCATAGATGACGAACAGCCCGTACCATTGCGTCAGCGAGCCGTTGGCCGTCCCAAACGCTGCAAAGGCAATGGAGGCGAGCAGTAATCCACCGATGGCAATGCGCCGGGTTCCCAGGCGGTCTATGGCGGCGCCGATCAGCGGTCCGCCCAGCATGGAAATGACGGCGAAGATGGTTAGACCGGCGGATATTTCCGCTCGGCTCCAGCCGAATTCCCGTTCAAGCGGTTCGATGAAGGTGCCAAGAGAATAGGTGAGAACAGTGTAGAACGACATGCCAGCCATGCCCGAAAGAACGAGCGTCCAGTGGGATTTCCACTCCACGCGCGCTGGCACAGCCTCTGCGTTCATCCTGCTCTCCCTATGCGTTTTCTTTTTATAGATCGAGCTTCGCGATCACCTGCTCACCGAAGCTGCGGGCCTGGTCACACCATTCCGCGCGGCTGTCGGCGACGATGCTGGCACCCGACCCTGCGATGCCAAGGTCATGGAGGTGGGCGTAATGGTCAAGCGCTTCCTGCGCGCTCCAGCCCTGCTTGATGGTAAAAGTGGACGAACAGATCACCGGAAGCGGGCTGGAACGCCCGACTTTCGCCTCATGCTCGCGGATATAGGTAATGGCGCCAAGGATGTCTTCGTCTGTAGAAATATTGGCAGTGCGGGCCGTGTCGGTCACCATTTTGGGCACGAAAAAGGGATGCCAAGCGTCGCCAAGTTCAACTGCGCGGCGCAGTGCACGCTTGCTGTTGCCGCCCACGAGAAGGGGCGGGTGCGGTTTCTGTATGGGTGTGGGAAGCAGGCGGTTACCGACTGCGGTATAGCCAGTGCCCTCGAAGGCGAAGTCCTCACCGGTCCAAGCCAGCTTCATGGCCTGCATGTATTCGTCCATCAGGTCATTGCGATTGTCAAAATCGACGCCCAACGCCTTGTATTCCGGCTTGAGATAACCTGCGCCGAGACCAAGAACGACTCGTCCATTGGCGAATACGTCAAGCGACGACACGGCCCGCGCGGTAATGAAAGGATTGCGATACGGCAGGACCAGAATGTTGGTCTGCAGGCGCAGCTTGGTGGTTACTGCCGCCACCATCGACAGCATGACGAAAGGATCTTGAGCATAGTGCCCGCCGCCATCCAGCCAGCGATGGGACGGGATAGGGTGATCCGTGACAGTGCCCGACCAGAATCCGGCCTCCTCAGCGGCCGCGGAGCATTCATGCACGGCTTGCATGGTGCAGAATTCTTCGGGCTGGTGGATGTGGTCAAACGGGAAAGTGACGCTGAGCGTATAGGGCATTGAATTGCTCCTTGGCGCGAGTTTAGGGATTTCAGTTGGTGACTTCGGGCGGAAGGATCCAATCGCCCGATGCGCTGCGGACCCACCCGCCAGAACCCCAGGTGCCACCGTCGATAGGGATTATGGTTCCGGTGATATAGCTGGCCATGCGCGAGGCGAGGAAAACGGCAAGGCGGCCGCATTCTTCATCCACGCCGCCGCGTCCCAAAGGAATCCTGCGGCGGATCGCTTCTTCATGTGCCGGTGTGGGCTGGAACCATCGGGATTCGTCGACGGGCCCGGCGATGTTGCCCCGAAGTCCTGGGGTTACGGTATAATCGGGCGCAATAGCGTTCACGCGAATGGCGTGATCGGAAAGTTCCACCGCCAGCGTGCGGGTAAGGTTGTTGATCCCGGCCTTGCAGGCTGCATAGACCGCATAGCCGGGAGCTGCACGGGAGGCTTCGATGCTGGTGACGTTGATGATGGAGCCGCCGCGCCCACCCTTTATCATGATGGGGATGGCAGCCGATGTTGCCGCCAGATTGCTGACAAGGTTGATATCGATATGCCGCCGCCAGTTCTTTTCGGCAAGATCGGTAAAATTCTTACGCGCCACGCCTCCGGCATTGTTGACCAGGATGTCCAACCTGCCGAACTGGCGGCCAGCCTCGGTCACCGCTTCAGACAAAGCGCCTGAATCCATAACATTTACCGGAAAAGTCAGTGCCTTGCGGCCGCGTTCTTGTATGCGTTCTGATACTTCTTCGCACCGCTCTGGAACAACCTCAACGATGGCGATGTCGGCGCCCATGTCAGCAAGGCAGAGTGCGATTGCGCGGCCCAGGCCTCCTCCTCCTCCGGTTACGAGCGCCGCCTGGCCTGTAAGGTCGAGGTCGCTTGCATCCATTCTCCAGTCTCCTTTTAACGAGGCTGCTTTAGCAGTCCTTCGGTATCCGGCAGGTCTGCCGGTTCATCTACGTCGTGTGCCAGCCCTAGGCTGTGGATAGTTTCGATTGGCAGGCCCAGTCGCTGCGCTTCCGCGCTGTGCCGGGCAAAGCTACCGGCACCAAAGGCAAAGGTGAAGCCAGCAGCCTCGGGCAGGGGCAGTGACAGCGCATTGGTGCCGATGCCGTGCCGGTCGGGCGCAATGGCAACAGCACCGGGCGCGGCGGCCACTAACAGTTCGACGTCCTGCGTCGACACGCGGGGCAGATCGGCGTGGATGATCAGAACGCGGGTTGCGCCGCCAGCTGCCGCTTCGTCAAATGCCGAGGCAATTGCCGCGTTGAGCCCGTTGCCGGGATCGGCGAGCAGCGGCAGTGTTTCCGGCAGCCCATGCCGCGATGCGCCGACCAGGCAGGTCTTGTCCACGTTGCGCGCGGCTTCCACGGCCGAGACGACGTGGTCAAGCATGACGCGAACCAGTGTATTGCGCGCCATCTCGTCCAGCACGGGCGACAAGCGGTTTTTGCCGTCGCCCGGTGCCTTGGTCGGAATGATCGCCCAGCAGGTCATGCCTGATTACTCAGGGAATGGGCGGTGCGGAGGTCAGGTTCGTGAAGCGGATGCCTGCGCCATCGGCAGAGTAGGTCTTGTTCATGTAGATAAGGATAGATGTCAGCGCCTCTGCCGCAGCGGAGTTCACCAATGCACCGCCTGAAAGACCGCGCAGTTCCATATCGGTGCAGAGCGAAACGATGGTGTTGCGCGCTTCAACCTCGTCGCTGAACACCAGTACGTCGCATTCCACTTTTGCATCTGTATCAAGCACATGGGCAGCAACGTTATGAAACGCTGTTACAAGCCGCACTTCGGGACCGAGATGTTCGCGTGCTTCGGCGGCGGCGCTGCCTGCGTCAGGAAGCTGTACGCGCATGACCTTGGGCGGGACCAAGGGAACTGTCGTATCGACCACGATGGCTTGCCCGACAACGCCGCGGATCTGCGCCAGCGTATCGGCCTGCGAGCTATAAGGCACTGTGACAATCACAATGTCCTTGCCCGCAGCGACGTCCACATTGGCACCGCCTTCGGCGGCACCGATTTCATCGACGGTAGCCTGCGCCTTGTCGGCGGTGCGCGATCCGATAGAGACGTGGTGGCCTCCCTTTACCAATCGCCGGGCGATAGCCTTGCCCAAGTGTCCAGTGCCGCCAATTACTGCGATAGAGGCCATGTCCAAACGTCTCCCGTAATTCCAAGCTTGCTTAAGATCGTTGATTGCCGATAGCGGCGCACAGGCGGCAGGCAACCTTTTTGTCTGCTGCACGTCAATTCGAAAAAAGGGAGCAGGCGCGCCAAGATGGATGGGGACTTGGGGTTGAGCATGGCGCTACTGCGCGGGATGCCGCTGTTCGGGCCGGGTACGGCGCTGGCAGATGAAATTGTGGCGGCGTTGGCCCGTGCCGGAGACGTTCTTCGCAACGGCGATATTGTGGTGATCGCTCAGAAGATTGTCTCCAAGGCAGAGGGACGGACGGTAAATCTGACATCGGTGGCGGCAAGCGATGATGCGGTAGAACTGGCGCGGCGCACCGATCGTGATCCGGCCATGGCTCAGCTTATTCTGGATGAAGCATCTGAAATTCTGCGCGCGACGCCTGCGGCGATCATCGCCCGTCACAAGAGCGGCCATGTTCTTGCCAATGCTGGTATCGATGCATCGAATATCGAACGGGGTGACGCCGGCAGCGTGCTGCTTTGGCCGGTCGATCCAGATGCCAGCGCCAGAGCGATCCGTGAGGATCTGTTCCGGCTGACCGGGCAACGGCCAGCAGTCGTGATCGCTGACAGCATGGGCCGGGCTTGGCGGATCGGGACAGTTGGCGCGGCTATCGGCGTCGCGGGCCTGGTTGTTTTGGATGACAAGCGTGGAAAGGATCAGGACCTTTTCGGCAGAACCTTGCAGGCGACGGTCATTGCGGTTGCAGATTCCGTTTCCGGGGCGGCCGTACTGGCAATGGGCGAGGGGGCGGAAGGCACGCCTGCCGTGCTGGTGCGTGGTTGCAGCCGCTGGGTGACGGATGATGACGGCCCCGGTGCGACCGACGGCTTGCGTCCCGTGCAGCAGGATATGTTCCGATGAGCGGCGGGCATGTGCTTGCGCTTTCGGGCGGTGTTGGTGGGGCGAAGCTTGCCGCCGGACTTGCTGCGGTATTGCCGGGCGAGGATCTGACGATCGCCGTCAATACGGGTGATGATTTTGAGCATCTTGGCCTAACTATCTGTCCTGACATTGATTCTGTCGTTTATGCGCTTGCCGGCCTTAACGACGAACAGCGTGGCTGGGGTGTGGCGGACGAAAGCTGGCAGGCGATGGGTATGCTGGCCCGTCTGGGAGAGGCCGACTGGTTCAACCTAGGCGACCGCGACCTTGCCATGCATATTGCGCGAAGCTGGCGCTTGCGGTCCGGGCAGAGCTTGTCGGACGTCACGGCAGGATTAACAACCGCGCTCGGCATTGCACCGAAGGTCGTACCGATGACCGATGCTCCGTTGCGGACGCAAATTGAAACCGACGATGGTTGGCTCGATTTTCAGCACTATTTCGTGCGCGAACAATGCCGTCCGATAGCGAAATCTATCCGGTTTGACGGGGCGCCGGGGGCAGCGCCTTCGTGTGGTTTTGCGCAAGCGCTTGCGCGGCCTGATCTCGCGGCGGTGATCCTCTGCCCGTCCAATCCGTTCCTGAGCGTCGATCCCATTCTGGCCGTCGATGGCGTGCGCGAGAAGCTGGCGGCGCTTAAGGTGCCTGTGGTCGCCGTGTCGCCATTGGTCGGCGGCAAGTCGCTCAAGGGCCCGTTGGGCAAGCTGCTTGGCGAGCTTGGGAAGGGTGCAGATAACCTTGCCATTGCCCGTCATTATCAGGGCCTTGTGGATCATCTCATCATTGACGAAACTGACGCTGCGGATGCCGAGGGGTTGCGCGGTGCCGGAGTTTCGGTCACGATAGCGGGAACAGTCATGTACGATGCCGCGAACCGGGTGCGGCTTGCGGGCGTAGCACTGTCAGCAGCCGGTATTGGATAGGATGACCATGGCACTTGCTGACCGTGAACTGATTGTACGCCTGCTTTCCGCACCTTTGGACGAAGTGTTGGCAGAAGCGCGTGCCCGCCGCGATGCGCGTGGCCCGGCGCGAATGACCTATTCCCCTAAGGTGTTCATTCCGCTGACTCGGCTGTGCGCGGATGTCTGCCATTACTGTACTTTCGCCACGACACCGTCGCAACTTTCCGCGCCATTTATGACGCCGGAAGAGGTGCTTGAGGTTGCTCGTGCCGGTGTCGCGGCCGGGTGCAAGGAAGCGCTCTTTACGCTGGGCGACGCGCCGGAGCGCCGCTACGCCGTAGCCCGAGAATGGCTTGCGGAACGTGGGTTTGAGCGGACCATCGATTACGTCCGCCACTGCGCAGAGCTGGTGCTGAAGGAAACCGGCCTGCTGCCGCATGTGAATGCCGGCGTGCTGGAAGAAGCGGACTATCGCATGCTTCGCCCGGTCGCCGCATCTTGCGGATTGATGCTGGAAAGCACGTCGGAAAAGCTCTGCGAGAAGGGCGGCGCGCATTACGGGTCGCCCGACAAGGTTCCGGCCGTGCGCATTGCTTCCATCGAGGCTGCAGGCAAGGCCGACATGCCCATGACTTCGGGCATTCTGATTGGCATCGGCGAAACCCCCGAAGAGCGGATCGAGGCGCTTGTCGCGCTGCGGGACGTTCAGATCCGGTATGGCCATCTGCAGGAAGTTATCGTTCAGAACTTCTGCCCCAAGCCGGGCACCAAGATGGCTGAGGCCCCAGAGGCGACCGAGACGGATTTTCTGCGGGTCATCGCTGCAGCCCGTATAATTCTGCCTGATGCCGTTTCGGTGCAGGCGCCGCCGAACCTTAATGGTGAACGGCTGGTCGAATTGATGGACGCCGGGATTGACGATTGGGGTGGCATCTCGCCGGTAACGCTTGATCACGTGAACCCGGAAGCGCCGTGGCCGGAAATCGAATTGCTGTCCGACATTTGTGCGCGACAGGGCCGTCCGCTGGTTGAACGTCTGACGATCTACCCGCGCTATCTTGCCACCGATGATCATCGGTGGATCGATCCGGCGTTGCGCCCTGCTGTGCTGCGCCTGTCAGATGCAGAAGGTCTGGCCCGCGATAGCCGGTGGAGTCCCGGCGTAGCCGACGCTGCGCCTGGCACGCCGCAGACCGTTCTAGGCCAGCGTCATGAAGGCCCGACTGCACCTGAACTCCACCGTATCATCGATCGCGCTGCGGCCGGGAATGAGCTTTCGGAAAGCGAGATTGTAAGCCTGTTTGCAACGCGCGGGGCGGCTGCGCAGGCAGTTATCGAGGCGGCGGATGCCCTTCGGCGCGAGGCAGTGGGTGACACGGTCACCTATGTGATCAACCGCAATATCAACTACACCAATATTTGCACGCACACCTGCTCATTCTGCGCGTTTTCAAAGACGTCGAGCAAGGCTGGTTTTCGCGACAAGCCCTACAACCTCGATCTTGAAGAGATTGCGAACCGCGCGCGGGAAGCGGTTGCCAAGGGCGCGACCGAGGTGTGCTTGCAGGGCGGCATCCACCCTAGCTACACTGGCGAAACCTATCGCAGTATCGTGCGCGCGGTGAAGGATGCATGCCCGGACCTTCATGTTCATGCCTTCTCTCCGTTAGAAGTGAGCCAAGGCGCAACCACGTTGGGCATTCCGGTAATCGATTACCTGCGAATGTTGAAGGATGAAGGACTTGGCTCGCTGCCCGGCACGGCTGCGGAAATCCTGCACGACGACATCCGCCGGCAGATTTGCCCAGACAAGCTGAGCACCGAGGAATGGCTAGGCATCGTGCGCGATGCGCATATTGCCGGCCTCCCGACCACTTCGACGATTTTGTACGGGCACCTTGAACGACCTCAGCATTGGGCACACCACTTGCTGGCGCTGCGCCGCCTGCAGGAAGAAACCGGCGGGATAACAGAGTTCGTGCCGCTGCCGCTCGTGCACATGGAAGCGCCATTCTATCGCCGCGGGCAGAGCCGCAAGGGGCCGACCTGGCGTGAAGCGGTAATGATGCATGCGGTGGCGCGAATTGCGCTGTTCGGCCAGATCAATTCGATCCAGTGTTCATGGGTGAAGCTGGGCGTCGATGGCGCAGCGGCTACATTGGCGGCGGGCGTGAACGACCTTGGCGGCGTGCTGATGAACGAAAGCATCAGTCGCGCAGCCGGTGCAGAGCATGGTCAGGATGTGAGCGTGGACGATCTGCGCGCTGCGGCCGCCGCTGGGGGACGTCCGCTGCGCCAGCGCAGCACGCTGTATCGCATGCTGGAGGAGCCGGAGACGCAAGTTGCTTGACGCCGGATCAAGCGGCAAGCGTTAGGTCCGGATCATAAAGCCCTCTCCCGGCAGGGAGAGGGCGCTCCGATAATTCAGCCAACGCCGCGCATATAGATGTTGAGCGAGCAGATTTTCCCGGTGTCATCGAAGCGATAGACGTTCGTTGTCCGCCGTACCGAACCATCGGGAAGGGCGGCTTCGACTTCTACCGCGATCCCCTCGCGTCCGGTGATCCGGCCGACAGGTGTGGGGAAGGGGGCACCTGAAGCGAATACCATCGTCTGGATCTCGCGGATCGCGGGTTTACCCGCGTAAAGGGTGCCGTTGGGGAGGATGTATGTCGCATCATCGGTGAAGAGCGCAATCCACGCATCGATATCCTTTGCGCGCACTGCAGCGAAATAGGCATCGACCGTGGCACCCGGGTTTCTGGCGGGTTTGCCTTCGGCTTCGGCAGCGGCGCGGCGAATGCGCGCCAGCATCAGGTCGCATGAAGCCAGCAGGCCGGAAAGAGCGGCGGTTTCCGACACTGGCAACTCGCGGCAGTGGTCGACATCCTTCTTGAGCAGGTCGTGCAGCCCCATGAAGGTCGAGGGTGCGCCAACCCCCTCGCGCGGCAGGACCATTCGCGGCCCGACGCCGAGAGCAAAACTTTGTGCCGAGCCGGCGTTGAATGCATCGATCAGCTGCTGCCGATCAAAACCCATGTCTATGCCGACATCGACGATTGCCGCTGCCATGCCATAGTTTGCAATGGAAATCAGGTTGTTGAGCAACTTTCCTTCCTGCCCACGTCCTACCGGGCCGAGGTGAGACAGCTTTTTGCCGATCGCCTCCAGCCAGGGGCGCGCACGCTCAATATCCGCGTCCTCGCCGCCGACAAACAGCGAGAGCTGACCTTCGATGGCAGCGGGCCCTCCGCCGGAAACACCCACATCGACAAAGCCGACGCCATATTCCTTGGCCTTCGCCGCCATTTTCTGGGCGAGTTCAGGCGAGACTGTGGAGTGCAGGATGGCGATGCCGCCGTCTCCCAGCGCTTCGAACAGCCGCCCGTCACCGGCCAGCGCTTCCAGCTGTGCATCGGTGCGCACGCAGATTCCCAACATTTCGGACTGACGCGCGGTTTCGATGGGATCAGCCTCTTGTAATGTACCGGGTTCGTCAAACGCTGCCAGCATCTCTGGTGAAATGTCGCAGCCGATCACAGCAAAGCCGCAGCGGGCAAGACGCTGCGCAATAGGCGCCCCCATGCTGCCCAGGCCAATGAACCCCACCCGCGTCGCTGCTGTCACGGCCGCATCACCCAGCCGCCGTCGATGTGAATCGTCTGCCCGGTAATCCAGGCGCCTGCGTCAGAGCACAACAGGATTGCCGCGCCGACCAATTCTTCGGGTTCGCCGCGCGGACGGGTGGCGCAGGTAGCCTGCAAAAACTGGATGAACGGGGAGTCGTCAGGAACGAGCATCTTGCCGGCATCGGATTTTACGTTGCCCGGCGCGATGGCGTTGCAGGTGATGTTGTCCTTGCCCCATTGCTTGGCGAGGGAGGTGGTGAGGCCGACCAGCGCCAGCTTGCTGATCCCGTAAAGGCTGGTTGCCGGGAAGGCGCCGCCTGAAGTCTGGTTGACGATCCGTCCGCCGCCGCGTTGGCGCATGGATGGAGCGACTGCACGGGCGCAAAGTAAAGCGCCGGTCAGGTTAACTGCAAAGGCCTTGTTCCAGGCTTCGACCGAGACGGTGTCAATGCTGTCATAGCTTACGTCGACCATCAGCGCGGCGTTGTTGATCAGGATGTCGACGCCGCCGAAAGCCGCAATGGCAGCTTCGGCCATAGCTAGCGTCTGGTCTTCGTTCGAAACGTCGACAGCCACGGCAATAGCCTTGCCGCCTGCTGCAACGATTTCGTCCGCGACACGCTGCGCGCCATCCTTGTTGAGATCAGCGACCACGACGGAAGCTCCGGCATTGGCGAAGCCCAGAGCATAGGCGCGGCCGATGGAATTACCGCGCCCGCCAGCACCCGTGACGATCACAACCTTGCCGTCCAGGCGGAACTGGTCGAGCGAAAATGCCATTTATTTCAAACTCCCGAAGATTCTGGGGGATTGGCCGCGGCAAGGAAGCGCGCGGAGATAGCGTCGAGTTCGCCCGCACCGACCTGATCGGGGAGCACCGCTTTCAGCAGATTAATGTCCTTCAGCAACATCGGTGCGCCGGTGGCGAATGCAGCGGGCGCGGGCAGGCGCGCGAAGACTTCAAATCCGAAGCTGCGGCCGCTGCTCGCGTTGATCAGTTCGACAAAACTTGCCCGTTCGATCCCCAGTGTCTCGGCAGCGTCAAGTGCTGCCATGGCGACGCCCATATTGGCCGACAGCATGGCATTGTTGACGATCTTGGCGCGCTGGCCGGCGCCAGCGGGGCCAAGTAGTACGACGAGTTTGCCGAAGGTGCGGAACACCGGCAGCGCTGCGTCAAAGGCGTCCTGTTTGCCGCCGCACATCACCGTCAGTACGCCGGCATCGGCTGCGGGCGATCCGCCGCTGACGGGCGCGTCGATGAACTGCAGGCCCTTGGCGGCGCACTGCGTTTCAAGCTTTGCGACGGTTTCAGGGAGCACGGTAGAATGGATGGCGATGCGGCTGCCGGGTTTCATCACCGGGATAAGCTGATCCGTGATCTCCAACACATCGGCGTCGTTAACAACGCAAATGCCAACATGGCTGCATTCAGCGCCTAACGCGGCAACGGTGGCTGCTGCTTTCGCGCCCTTGGCTGCATAGGGTGCCAATACCTCTGGGCGGCGAGCCCACACAACCAGCGGCATGCCGGCATCGACAATACGGTGGGCCATTGGGCCGCCTTGGCTACCCACACCGATGAACCCGATGGTTTCGTTCATGTCCGGTCAGCCCGCCGTAATACCGGCATCGATCGAAATGCATGCGCCGTGGTAAGAGCGGCCCGCAGGCGATGCCAACATGGTGATCAGGTCGGCCACATCGTCCACTTCCACTAGCCCACGCAGGCCGGAATAGCGTTTGATAAGGTCGAATTCAGCGTCCTGCGGCATGGTCATGCCGCTGGCGATATTCGTCATCATGCCGCCGGGCGCGACCGCGTTGATGCGTATCGGCTTGCGCGCATATTCCATCGCCATTGCTTTGGTCAGGTTCACAAGGCCTGCTTTGCTGGCGCAGTAGGCGGCAGCGTAGGCTTCGCCGATGAAGGCAGCCGAAGATGCGACGTTGACGATGGTGCCTTCGTTTTTCAGCAGATGCGGGATCGCGGCCTGGGAGAGGAAAAACGGGGCTGAAAGATTGATCGCGATGGTACGCTCCCAATCCTGCTGCGGCATGGTGTCGCTGTTGGCCATCTTGATAATGCCGGCGACATTGCACAGCGCATCAAGCCGGCCGAAGTGCGTGGCCGCAGCGGCCACGCCTTCTCTGCATGCGTCCGGGTTAGAAAGATCAGCGGGATGAACAAGGCACTGGGCGCCCTTTCCAACGATCAGACTTGCTGTTTCCACTAGGCCATCGGCATTGACGTCGACGATGCAAAGATCGCCTCCGGCTTCAGCCAGCTTGATTGCTGTTGCGCGGCCAAGGCCGGATGCCGCGCCGGTAACCAGCGCGGTCCTGCCACGCATGTCTATGGGAAGTGCCATTCTAACCGTTCCAGGGCAGCCCTTCGGCCACCTTCTTTGTCATTTCAAAGACCACACCCTGCACGACGGAAGCCTTTGGCCAACCGGCATGGATGCCATATTGCAGGATGAACTCCTGCATCTCGTCGGGGGTGCAGTTCCCGCTCGCCATGGCTGCGTGGATGTGGGATTTCAGCGGGATCTCGGCGGAACTCTCGCAGACGCCCACCAGCGTAATCCATCGGCGCGAACGCTGGTCCAGACCGCGCCGATTCCACATTTCGCCAAAGACGAAATTGTTGATGGCTTCCATGAACGGGCTGGCAGGTGGGCCGCCGGGAAATGTCATGGTGGCAACGAACTCAGCCACGCCCTCGTCGTTGCGCTGCTGCGGATCCCATGCTTCAGCGCGGATTGACGGGCAGGCAGCGGCTGGCAGTCCAAGCGCCTGTGCGGCGCGGCTTACGGCCTTGTCCAGCTTCTCGCCCCGCGACCATCCGCCATAGACACACAGGTGCAGTGCGGCTTCGCGCAGTTCCGACAGCGAGATCACGTTGCCGCGCAAAGCGCCGCGAACATATCCATCCAGAGTTGCATCTTCAGCGCCAGCCAAAGCCGCGCCCGCCATGGCGATCAGATAGCGCGCACGCTGGTCCAGGCCGGGCCGGCTCCACACTTCGGCAAACACGAAATCGCGCCAGCTTTCCTCTACAGGCGTGCTCGCAGCGTTGGCCGGCTGGGCAACGATTTGCGCCTGTAGTGCGGAACCGCGTTCGGAACGTTCTTTAGGATCGAGTAATGCCACGCGTTCAGGCCTCCGGCGGTGAAAGGTTCATCCAGATATTCTTTGGCTGCATGAAGTCATGCAGTCCTTCGATGCCGCCCAGACGGCCGTGGCCGCTCTGTTTCCAGCCACCGAACGGAACGTTGGGTTGCATGGCCTCGCCCGATCCGTTGACGTGGATCTGCCCGGCCTGAAGCTGTGCCGTCACGCTGTGGGCGCGGCGCAGGTTCTGGGTGTGGACATAGGCACCAAGGCCATAGTCAGAGCCATTCGCCAGTGCGATCGCCTCTTCCTCGGTATCAAAGGGCGTCACTACCAGAACCGGGCCGAACACCTCATTCCGGGCGATCTCAGAGCTATTCGCGACATCGGCGAGGATGGTGACTGGCAGGAAGTAACCGCCAGCATGATCACCCCCCATGCGGCTCCCGCCGGAGACGAGGCGGGCACCCTCGGCGACACTGCGCTCTATCATGCCAAGAATGCGGTTTATTGCCGGTTCCGAGATGACAGGGCCCATGGTGGTCTGCACATCGAACGGATCGCCAACCTTGATGTAGCCGGCCATCGCGCCGAGCATCTGGAGGTAAGGCTCATACACATCGCGCTGCACCAGCAGCCGTGTGCCGTTGACACAGCCCTGTCCGTTGGCAGAAACAGCGCCGGTAAGCCCGCGCTTTGCAGCCCCTTGTAAATCCGCGTCATCGAACACGATCACTGCCGATTTGCCGCCCAGCTCCAGCCCACAGGGCTTCAGTGTCTCAGCAGCGTTGGCGAGCACCTTTTTCGCGGTAGCCCCGGAACCGATGAACTGAATCTTGTCGATGCCGGGATGGGAGACCATTGCGGCGCCAACATCGGCGGCACCGGTAACAAGATTGACCACGCCCGCCGGAAAACCGGCTTCCTGCATGATCTCAACCAGTTTCATCGCGCTGTACGGCGCGAGGTCCGGGGATTTGAGTACCACGCAATTGCCAGCGGCGAGGGCGGGGGCCATGACCATGGTGGCGGCGAACAACGGGCCGTTCCACGGTACAATGGCGCCAACGACACCGAAGGGTTCGTACGAAACATAATCATGCGCTGGTCCGCCCCACATGGGGATCGTGCGGCCATGGATCTTGTCGCACCACCCGCCGAAATAGCGGAACTTCTGCGCGGCATCGTACCCCATATAGGGAGCCGCCATGGCAATGGAGCCATTTTCGGCGACAAGGCTGGGAACGAATTCGGCGGCCTTTGCCTCAAGCAGAGCGGCGAGGCGGAAAAACAGGTCGCGGCGCTTGTCACCGGGCATGGCGCGCCATGCCGGGAAGGCCGTGCGGGCGGCGGCAACAGCCCGGTCGACGTCAGAAGCATTGGCCATCGCGATCTCACGCGTGACGTTACCCGTGCCGGGGTAGATGTGTGGAATCGCCTGCCCGCTGCCCTTTTCGGAACGCGTATCCCCTATGATGATCGGATAACGCGGTAAAGTATCCGCCGAGGGATCCCGGAAAGCCATTTCGTACACTCCCTGACAGGTTGAGTCGCCTGCTCAGCCATTTTGCGCAGAGTGTCTCGCCTCGTCCGGGCTGGCAAGCCCTTGCGGCGAATCTCGATTAAAATAATATGCATATTATTATCGATGAGCGCCCGAATTTTCCAAAAATTGCGCTTTTATAATGGGATTAACAAGCGTATTTTTGCATCATGACAGGGAATTCTTCGGCCAGTGGTGCAAATGCGGGAAGCCGGCGTCAGCTTGTCCCGGTTACTGCGGAGCGGATGCGGGAACGCATTTTTGCACAAGGTGAAGGTGAGCAGATTGGCTCGCTGCCTGATCTGGCGCGAGACTTAGGTGTCGGCATTGTGACGGTACAGCAGGCCGCTCGAATTCTTGAGCATGAGGGGTTGCTGGAAGTGCGCCGCGGGCCAGGCGGCGGCTATTACGGCAGACGGCCCGATGCAGCATCGCTTGAGCGGTCACTGGCTGCCTATATGCGAACCGAGCCAGCGTCATGGGAAGAGGCGCTCGACATGACATCGCTGCTGTTCAACGAATTGTGCGCAGCGGCAGCGGGTTGTTCGGATAGTCCGTCCCAGGATAGCCTGCGCACGTTTTCCCGCAAACTTGCCGGGGTGGATAGTGACGAAGATGTGGCAGAGCTTGAGCTGGAATTTCAGGATATTCTGTTTCGCATGGTCAACCGTCCGCTGTTTGAACTGCTGACGCGGGTTACCTTGCGCTTCGCACAGACCCGGCCCGATGTGCCGACCGTGCGCCGGGCTTTTGGGTCCGGCGAATGGAAGGCCGGTCGCTGCCGGATCATTGATGCCATCTTGCGGGAGGACCGTGAACTGGCGCGTTTCGAGGCGGACCGGTCCAACCGGCGCATCCTGCTCACATGGATGGAACAAGAGCGCCGGTAGGCCTGATCACATCCCTTTGATCTGCTGCCACGCCGCGTCGGACATGTTGGTGTATTCGATGTAATGGCCAAATACCTTGCGGGCATCGAGGTACAGGAACTTGATGCCTTCGCCGGTGTCACGCTCCATCGCAACGGGGAAGTCCTGCTGATCCACCCGGGCGCGAAAATCGTCCCAGTCGTCAATCCTGTAGCAGATGTGGTGGAAGCGCAGTGGGCCACCGTTCGACAGACAGTTGGCGTAGATACCGACCTCGTCTTCGCTGACTTCGATCAGTTCGTACTGAAGGTTGTCGATCCAGATGAAGCAGATCCGGCTCTTGATGGCCTTTGGCCCGGCTGGGGTGTTCACCACCTGATCCACCGGTATGATGATCGGTTCCTTTTTCAGGCCCCGGCCGCGGAAGAGATCAATTGCCGCCTCAATGTCATCGCAGACATAGGCGTTCTGATAATGCAGGCCTTCGAGCATCTATTATTTCCCTTCCGGTTCGACGTCGTAGCGCGAAAGATACCGTTCAAAGTGCGGGGCCAGCTGTTCCTTGGACAGACCGAATTGTTTCAGATTGTATTCGTGGACGCCGAATTTGTTCTGTGGGTTGTCATCCACCCAGGTCTGGATGGCGGCTTCGGCCTGAGGTGTGAAAGCGTCGCCTAGCTCTGCATAGAGCTTGCGCGTGGCACCAACGGGATCGCGAATGAGATCGGCATAGTGAACGTCGATGATCCTGTTCTCGCCGAACTTGTCGCGAAAATCCATGATGCGGTTGGCGTGCTGGATCTGTTGCCAGGAGTAATTTTCGCCCAGCCATTCATAGTCGATCTTGCCCATGTAGGCACCGTGGCTAAGTTTGATCAGGCTCGCGAGTGAACCGGTGGCGGTGTAGGGATCGCGGTGCGTCCAAACCACCCGAGCATCCGGGTAGACCTGGAAAAGATACTCAAGGAATAGCGAGTGCGACGGCTTTTTAAGGTTCCACACACCTGGCGCGTTGTGCTGGAGAACCTGCAAGAATTTCTTGTGGTATTCATACGACGAGGTCATGTCGCAATTGAAGATGAACTCGCGGTATTTTGGCAGAATACCCTTGCTTTCGATCATCAGTGTCTTGAAGTCGCCCGCCATCATGAAGACGCATTCATTCGGATATACCGCTGATCCGCGGTAATATTTGCCCATATCCGGATTGGCCGCCAGCATCGCGCGTTCTTGTTCCAGCCGGGCAAGAGCGCGAGGGTCGGTCTTGAGCGTTTCGGTTGTCGCAGGCGGTACCGGATCGTCAATTTCCCAGGTCAGCGCAGAGCGGCGGCCTGGATCCGCAGCGAGCAAGTTCGACATCAGAGTGGTGCCGGTACGTGCCATGCCCATGACGAAGACCGGGCGATCAATCGTGCGTTCCAACAGTTCCGGGTTTTGGCGCAGGTAATCGGCGATCTTCAGGCGAGTGCGCAGGTAATGCACGCTGTCGGCCTTGGCACGCTCAATGCCGGAATCCGGATAAAGGCCCTTGGCAATCCCATCGTTGAAATCTTCGATGAAGACTTCCAAGCCTTCACGATAGGTTTCGGCGTCGAATGCGTCGATACCGGTGTCCTTGTGCGCCTGCTCGATCAGCGCTTCGACGGAGATGGGTTCTGCCATCGTCTGTGTCCTTCTTCCCAGTGTGTTCGTGGTGCGGACCCTTGGCCCGTTTGCGCGCGAACTAACGCTGTGGAGGCGGGGCATGGCAATACGCATGCACCGTCCTATCAGGCCAAAAGATGGAGATCAGGCCAATACCGGCGGTGTGCTATCTCAGTTGGCGTTCAATCCGCGCGTCTGGCGCTGGCGAAACTGGCTCGGGCTGATGCCCACTGCCCGGCGGAATGCAAAGGTAAAGCTGGAGGGGGACGAAAAGCCCATGTGGAAGGCAATGGTTTTGACGCTTTCGCCATCGACCAGAAGCCGCTTGGCAGCCTCCATCCGGCGCTGTTCCATATAGTCTCCGATGGAGCAGCCCCGGCTAACCTTGAACCCGCGCGTTAGCTGGCGGATCGAGATGTTGCAGAGCGTCGCCAGTTCGCCAAGCGTAGGAGGGCCTGGATCATCGCTAAGCCGTTCGTCGATCAGGCGCAGGCGCCAACCGGCAAGGCCGCCGATGGCAGGTCGCTCATGCACTTCCAGGCAGAACCGGCCCAGTTCGATCGAAAGTTCCCCGGCAAGGAATTCCAGCATCCGATCAGAAGCGAGGCCGGGGTGGCGTACTTCCTCAGTCAATCGGAACAGCAGGGCACGGATGCGGGCGCTGGGAATGTCGACGGTCGACGCAAGCTTGTGCTCGGTCCAGACCAAGTCTTCGCCGATCAGGGCGTTGACGGCGTCTGGTTTGAGCAGGCACAGTAGTGATGCCTGTTTGATCTGGCCGCCCCGGATGAACAGTTCTTCCCCCGGCGGAATTACGAAAATGTCACCCAGCCGCTCAAATCGATGCGGTCCCCAATGTTCCCGGTAACAGGCCCGTGCATCCAGCGGGCGCGGGGTAAGGCACATGTTGATCTGATATACATCGGGATCGCATAGCGCGGCGGCTGACGGGCTCGGAATGTCGAAGCGCACGATCTGCGCGACCATAGCCGGGCAGGCCAGTTCGGCGTCGATGTATATTTCCGGAAGCTGTTGGGCGGGGGTATCGTCAGTCGCGGCGAGTGTCATGGTACATTGTGTCCGTGATCGGATGTTCTGGCCCAAACTCTATGTTTAGTAGGGTTGCGGTTCAAGCCCCCTGCGCCAACATCCCGGCAGATGAAACGCCCCCTGGATGAGGGGCGGATTTTTTGCTGATCCACTAGGGAGAGACTGCATGGCGCATGGCCTGTTCGATTGCACCGGCAAGGTTACGATGGTCACCGGAGGCAACGGCGGCATCGGCTTCGGCTTTGCCATGGGCGTTGCCAAGATGGGCGGCGATGTCGCAATCTGGGCGCGGAATGAAGAAAAGAACGCGGCCGCAAAGGCTCAACTGCTTGAGGCAGGCGCAGGCCGCGTTGAGGCCTATGTCGTCGACGTTTCCACTGAAGAGGCCATCATCGCCGGCTATGACCAGCTGATGAAGGATTTTGGCCGGGTCGACTGCGTGTTTGCAAATTCCGGTGCATCGCCGCGCTATAACTCGGTGTTCGATATGCCGACCTCGCACTGGCACGATTTTCAAAGCGTGGCGCTCGATGGTGCTTTTTTCACCCTGCGCGAAGGTGCGCGCCACATGGTTGATCGCGCCAAGGCTGGCGAGCCGGGGGGCAGCCTTGTCGCCTGTGGCTCGGGCTCGCTGTATCAGGGGCTGCCGGGCAAAATGGAATATGCCGCATCGAAATGCGGCACGGCGGCCGTGATCCGCTGCCTGGCTGTAGAGCTTGGCGAATATGGTATTCGCGCAAACGTCGTTGCTCCCGGCCTGATTATCACGCCGATGATGGGAGATCGCGATGGGCCTGGCGCACAGTATCTGACCGGACAATACGCGCCGCAGACACCGCTTAAGCGGGTTGGCTATCCCGAAGATTTCGAAGGCATTGGCGCCTATCTGTGCAGCGATGCTTCGTCGTTCATGTCGGGCGAAACGGTTTACATCGACGGCGGTTACAAGATCCGCCCGTAACGGCGGGCGATTGGGAGAAGTGCGATGAAGGTCCTCAACATCCACGAGGTCGGCGATGTCCGCCTTGATGACTACGATCTGCCCGAGGCAGGCCCCAATGACGTTGTCGTCAAGATGAAGGCCGTTGGCATCTGCGGCAGTGACCTGTCCTACATCAAGTGGGGCGGTATCATGCGCAAGCCCGGCGGTGTCACGCCGATCGGCCATGAAGGCGCCGGTGAGGTGCTGCGCGTCGGTAGCGAAGTTGCGGGAATTGCTCCGGGTGATCCGGTCATCATCAATCCGATGAACACGCCTAGCAACGTCGGCAGCGGCGGCCCGGAAGGGGCCTTCGTTAACGAACTTCTGGTGCGTGACGCACGGTTGGGGGATTCCATCCTCCCGATACCGGAAGGCATCTCGTACGAAGTGGCTGCGATGTGCGAGCCGTTGGCAGTGGCGATGCACGGCGTAAACCGCATGAACGTGAAGGCCGGCGACAAGGTCGTGGTCTTCGGTTGCGGTCCGATTGGATTGGGCATGATCCTTTGGCTGGTCGATCGCGGCGTCACGGATGTCATTGCGCTTGATCTGGCACAGGAACGGCTGGATCGCGCGCTTGCCCTTGGTGTTCGCGCTGCGCTGAACCCCCGCGAAGTCGATATCAAGGAAGAGATTGGCAAGCTGCACGGCACCGAAATGTGCATGCACAAGCTGGCTGTTGGGACCGACGCCTATATCGACGCGGCGGGAGGCCCGACCGTGATTAGTGATGTGGTCAACATGGCGAAGTTCCATTCGCGACTTGTCGTCACCGCAGCCTATATGAAGCCGGTTGAAGTGCCGTTCAGCACCATGCTGACCAGCGAGATGACTATCACGACGGCAGTAGGCTATCCTACAGAGATGCCAGACGTGATCGCTGCCATGCCGCGATTAAAGGACAAGATTGCCTCGCTCATCAGCCACCGCGTAAAGTTCGACGACGTGATCGAGGGGCTGGCCATCGCCGCCAAGCCGGATTCGGCAAAAGTCATGGTGCATTTCGAGGAGGCAGAGGCATGAGCGCGCAGATGGACGTAAAGCCGAAGCTGGCGGAATTCGTCCGGTCGGGTGATGCCCAGACGGAAGCGGTTGAAATAACGCCGTTCATCTTCATGTCGCGCGATGTTTCCAATGCGCATCTCGTCACGACGTCCGATGGCGATGTGATAATCAACACTGGCATGCCTGACGGCGCAGAACGCCATGCTGCGCTGTTCGAGCCGCATCGCGCGGGCCCGCTGCGTTATATCGTCCTGACGCAGAGCCATGCCGATCACTTCGGAGGTGTGCCAGATCTGAAGGAAGCCCAGACGCAGATTATCGGCGGTCCGGGCTATATCGAAGCTATTGGCGACATGATGGAACTGCAGCCCTTCTTTGGGCAGCGCACCTTCAAGTTGTGGGGTAGCACGTTGAAGCGGGATACGGCGTCCAAGCCAATCCCAAATGTGGTGCCCGACATTTTCGTTGATCGGACGCTCACGCTGGAAGTGGGCGACCGAACCTTTGAGCTGATCAGCGCGCCAGAAGGCGAAACGGTCGACAACATCCTGGTGTGGATGCCGAAGGAAAAGATAGTCTTCACCGGCAACACCTTTGGTCCGGTCTGGCTTTCGATGCCGTTCCTCAACACATTGCGCGGTGATAAGCCGCGGCTGGTGCGGACCTATCTCAAGTCATTGGAAAAAGTCCGCGCCCTTGGCGCCGAGATTCTCATCACCGGTCACGGCGACCCCATTATCGGGAAGGATCGGATCAAGGCCGATCTCGACAAGATGCATGCCGCCGTCAGCTTTGTTCGTGACTACACGCTCGCGGGCATGAAGGCCGGCAAGACCGTGCATCAGCTGATGCATGAATTCGCCTTCCCCGAAGACCTGCGCATCGGTGATTTTCACGGCAAGGCTAGCTGGGCCGTGAAGTCGATCTGGCGGGAGTATTCCGGCTGGTTCCATTATGAAGACGGCACAACCGAACTGTACGGCGTCCCGCGATCAAGCGTCGATGCCGATCTTGCCGAACTGGCAGGCGGAGCGGAGAAGCTGGCGGAGCGGGCGCAGGCAAAGCTTGATGCCGGTCAGCCGCTGGAGGCGCTGCACCTCACGGCAATCGCATTGGGCGTGGAGCCGGAAAACCGCACGGCGCTGTCTGTCAAAAAGGGTGCTTCGCAGCTCCTTCTTGAGCGGTCGGGCCAAAGCAATCTCAGCGAGACGATGTGGCTTCGCGCCGAGATCGCCGAAGTCGAAAAGGCGCTAGGCGAAGGGTGACAAACCGGTGAGCAGCAAGCGGACAAGGTCTGCCTGTCCGCTTGTGCCCGTCTTGGCATAGATCCGTTTTGAATAATTGCGCGCGGTTTCCTGCGTGAGCTGGAGTTGGGCACCAGCTTCTACGATCGAAAGTCCGCGACTGATTGCTTCTGCCAGTGCGGCTTCCCGAATGGAAAGACCCAGCGTCGTGGCTGCCACCGACGCTGCACTGCCCGTATCCTTGCGCATTGGCTGCCGCACGAGGCCCACGGAATAGTTGCCGCTGAGCGCCGCGCCGACGTCAATTGGCGCGCGGCGTAACAGGATGCTCTTGCCCAGCCTGTCATCGAACTGAACCGTGCGCCGCGCTGCGGGCTGTGCCTTTGACAGTTCGCGGCAGGCGGCGTTCAGTGCTTGCGCCGCGCTGGCCCGAATTTGCGGCCGACCTGTGCTTTGGATATCAAGCTCTTCTGCGGCGATGGGGTCGGAAAGCACGACGTGCCCGTCTGCATCGAAAATGGCCTGGCCAACGCCGATCAATGCAAGGGCCTCTTCGGCGATCGTCGCGCGCAGGCGAAGGCCGCGCATTTCCATAAGCATCGTAAGCGCCAGCGCGACGTGCGGAGCCAACGAAGACAGTAGCGCGCTGTCGCTTGCACCAAAATCGAGTCGATCATGGAGGAGAACCAGCCACGCATTGTGATCGCCGCGTGCGGTGATGCGGATGAAACGGGCGTGCGCGACCGAGGTAGAGTCCAGCACCGCGCGCTGGCGGCGGATGGCCTCTGGGCTTTCGGGCAGTGTCGTTTCCTCAAGCGAATAGACGCGGTGCGGGCGCAGGGAGGCGAAGGGCAGGAGCCCGACTTCGCTGAAGGTTTCGAGGTTGAACGTGACCTCACGCGGGGCATAACCCTGTGCTCTGATAGTGCGCTGGATCGGCGGCATGCCTGCCATTCCACCCGGCCGGATAAACAGATGGATTCGCTGCGCACGCGTACGCGCCAGCACGCGCCGCAGGAAGGTTTCCCACAGCGGGTCTTCGTCGATCCCGGTGAACAGCGGGAGCAAAAGGTCTCGTTCGTCGATTGTGCCAAGGGCCATACAGTTTGCTCCCATATGGGAGCGTCACGGTCAAGTGCGACTCGTCATGAAACGGCAACCGCACTGGCGGAGAGGACGAATGAACGCCATTTCCAAATCAACATTGACTCACCTGCAACGCCTTGAGGCGGAAGCAATCCATATCATGCGCGAAGTTGTTGCAGAGGCCGACCGTCCGGTGATGCTGTACTCCGTCGGCAAGGACAGTGCGGTGATGCTGCACCTGGCGCGCAAGGCGTTCTATCCGTCGCCGCCGCCGTTTCCGTTGCTGCACGTCGATACAACCTGGAAATTCCAGGAAATGTACAAGCTGCGCGACCGGATGGCCACGGAATCCGGCATGGAACTGCTGGTCTATCACAACCAGGAAGCGATGGATCGCGGGATCAACCCGTTCGATCACGGCGCGCTTCACACGGATATGTGGAAGACAGAAGGGCTTAAGCAGGGGCTCGACAAATGGGGCTTTGATGCAGCCTTCGGCGGTGCACGCCGCGACGAAGAAAAGAGCCGCGCCAAGGAGCGCATTTTCTCGTTCCGCACGGCCTCGCACGGCTGGGATCCGAAGAACCAGCGGCCCGAGCTGTGGAACCTTTACAACGCCCGCAAGAACAAGGGTGAGAGCATTCGCGTCTTCCCGATCTCCAACTGGACTGAGTTGGACGTGTGGCAGTACATCCACCTTAACGACATTCCGATCGTGCCGCTATATTTCGCGGCCCAGCGCCCCACGGTTGAGCGCGACGGGATGCTGCTGATGGTTGATGATGATCGCTTTCCCCTGAAGCCCGGTGAAGAGCCGGTAATGCGCTCAATCCGTTTCCGCACGCTGGGTTGCTACCCGTTGACCGGCGCAGTGGAGAGTATTGCGAAGACGCTGCCTGAGATCATCCAGGAAACGCTGCTGACGACCACGTCAGAGCGGCAGGGACGTGCCATTGATAAGGATGCTGGCGGCGCCGGCATGGAAAAGAAGAAGCAGGAAGGTTACTTCTGATGTCGGACACCAAAGCACAGGATCCGATCGTCCAGGATCCCATCGCCCTAGATCCTGTCTATGTTACCGAGGCGTTGATCGCTGAGGACATCGACGCGTATCTCGACCAGCACCAGCACAAGACGATGCTGCGCTTCATTACCTGCGGCAGTGTCGATGACGGCAAGTCTACGCTGATTGGCCGTTTGCTATATGATTCAAAGATGATCTTCGAAGATCAGCTTGATGCGCTGGAGGCGGATTCCAAGCGGGTCGGCACACAGGGCCAGGAAATCGACTTCGCGCTGCTGGTTGACGGTCTGGCTGCCGAACGCGAGCAGGGCATCACCATCGACGTGGCCTATCGCTTCTTCAATACCGAGAAGCGCAAGTTCATTGTCGCGGATACGCCCGGGCACGAGCAGTACACGCGGAACATGGTAACCGGCGCGTCTACCGCCGACCTTGCGGTTATCCTGATTGACGCGCGCAAGGGCGTGCTGACGCAAACGCGCCGACACAGCTATCTCGCGCACCTGATTGGCATCCAGAACATTGTGCTGGCCGTGAACAAGATGGATCTGGTGGATTACAGCCAGGAAATTTTCGACACGATCGTCGCCGAATATACCGACTTCGCGAAGAGCATCGGCATCGAACATTTCGTGCCGATGCCGATCTCCGGCTTCAAGGGCGACAACATCATCGCCGCTTCCGAGAACACGCCTTGGTACAAGGGCCCGAACCTGATCGAGCATCTCGAAACGGTTGAGGTCAATTCAGCGATGGATGCGGCCAAGCCGTTCCGCATGCCCGTGCAGTGGGTCAATCGTCCGAACCTCGACTTTCGGGGCTTCTCGGGCCTGATAGCCACCGGCAGCGTCAAGCCGGGTGATGCGATCCGCGTTTTGCCTTCGGGCAAGACCAGCACAGTCACGCGCGTGGTAACGCTGGATGGTGATCTTGATGACGCTGTGGCTGGCCAGTCGGTAACAGTCTGCTTCGCTGATGAGATCGACTGCTCGCGCGGGGATGTCATTGCGGCGGCCGATAAGCCACCCGAGGCGGCCGATCAGTTTGAATCCACCCTTGTCTGGATGGCGGATGAGGCGCTGCATGTTGGGCGGTCCTATTGGCTGAAGCTTGGCACGCAGATGGTTTCGGCGACGGTTCATGCGCCGAAGTACACCGTTAACGTCAACACGATGGAACATGTGGCGTCCAAGACGCTTGAACTGAACGCTATCGGTGTAGCCGAGATAACGACCGACAAGCCGATTGTCTTCGAATCCTATGCTGATAATCGCACGCTTGGCGGCTTCATCCTGATCGACAAGATCACCAATGCGACCGTTGCTGCGGGTATGCTGCACTTCTCGTTGCGGCGGGCACAGAACGTCCATTGGCAGGCGCTCGACATCGGCCGTGAGGCGCATTCGAACCTTAAGAACCAGAAGCCGGCCGTGCTGTGGTTCACGGGTCTGTCAGGTTCGGGCAAGTCGACCATCGCGAACCTTGTCGAGAAGAAGCTGCACCGGATGAACCGGCACACTTTCCTGCTGGATGGTGATAATGTGCGTCACGGCTTGAACAAGGATCTGGGCTTCACGGAGGCCGACCGCATCGAGAACATCCGCCGCGTTGGCGAGGTGGCAAAGTTGATGGCCGATGCCGGCCTGATCGTTGTTACGGCGTTCATCTCACCCTTCAAGGCTGAGCGCGGAATGGTCCGCTCCATGCTTCCGGAAGGCGAGTTCTTCGAAGTGTTCATCGACACGCCGCTGAGCGTAGCCGAGGAACGCGACGTGAAGGGCCTGTACAAGAAGGCGCGAGCAGGCGATCTCAAGAACTTCACCGGCATCGATAGCCCCTATGAGGCTCCGACCCGGCCTGAGATCCATATCGACACGACCAAGCTAACGCCTGAAGAGGCGGCTAACCTGATCGTCGACAAGCTGCTGGGCGACGCGTGATGCAAGTCACGATGAACGATGCCGAACTCGCCGCCCATCTGGCTGAAATGGCAGGAAAACTGCTGATCCAGGTTCGTGCCGCCGGCGTGTTTTCGCCGAAGGCTCTGGGGAAGGCGGGGGACGCGACTGCGGACCAGTTCCTGTGTCACGCCCTTCGCGAACAGCGGCCCGACGACGGCCTGCTGTCCGAGGAGAGCAAGGACACCGAAGAGCGCCTGTCAAAAGGTCGTGTGTGGATCGTCGACCCGGTCGACGGCACGCGCGAATACGGCGAAGAGCGCGCGGACTGGGCTGTGCATGTTGGCCTTGCGATTGACGGCGTGGCAACCGTGGGCGCAGTTGCGCTGCCCGGGCTCGGCGTGGTGATCAGGACTGATACGCCCACGCTTATCCCCTCTGCGCCAGAAAAGCTGCGCATGGTGGTCAGCCGTACTCGGCCAGCCAAGGAAGCCACCGACGTCGCAGAGCGGATCGGTGCTGAACTTGTGCCGATGGGTTCGGCAGGGGCAAAGGCCATGTCCATCATTCGCGGTGAGGCAGACATCTACCTGCATTCCGGTGGCCAGT